>Ga0182737_1000590_pt1 | contig 48744 bp, 47 predicted proteins | sample eDN5th30CBELigOP_FD_128878 | JGI IMG/M metagenome (GOLD analysis project Ga0182737, IMG submission 128878) | Enriched Organic Plus compost microbial communities from Emeryville, California, USA - eDNA 5th pass 30_C BE-Lig OP (version 2) (version 2) ...
CCCCGTTACATTTTCCGCGCAAGATCTCTTGACGAGTGAGCTGTTACGCACTCTTTAAATGAATGGCTGCTTCTAAGCCAACATCCTCGTTGTTTAAGAAATCTCACCTCGTTTCCCACTTAGCATAGACTTAGGGACCTTAGATGATGGTCTGGGCTGTTTCCCTTTCGAGCGACGAGCTTAGCCCCGCCGTTCTAACTGCCGTAGTTCCACATGTAGTATTCGTAGTTTGTCAAGGGTGGGTAACCTCGCGGCCCCCAGTCCGAAACAGAGCTCTACCCCTACATGCTACCGTACGACGCTAGCCCTAAAGCTATTTCGAGGAGAACCAGCTATCTCCAGGTTCGATTGGCATTTCACCGCTAACCACAGGTCATCCGGGCGTGTTGCAACTCGCTACGGTTCGGCCCTCCACGCAGTTTTACCTGCGCTTCAGCCTGCCCATGGTTAGGTCACCTGGTTTCGGGTCTACTATGCACTACTTGATGCCCTATTCAGACTCGGTTTCCCTACGCCTCCGTCAACTAGACTTAAGCTTGCAGTACACAGTAACTCGCTGGATCGTTCTACAAAAAGCACGCCGTCACCCCGAAGGGCTCCGACTCCTTGTACGCACACAATTTCAGGTTCTATTTCACTCCCATTCCTGGGTTCTTTTAACCTTTCCCTCACGGTACTTGTTCTCTATCGATCATACAACATATTTAGCCTTGGAGGGTGGGCCCCCCGGATTCAGTCAGAGTTACACGTGTTCCGACCTACTCAACAAAACAAATATAAGGTTAGCGAAACTTTGCGTACCAGGCTATCACTGTCTATGGCCAAGCTTTCCAACTTGTTCTGCTCGCATCGCTAATTTCTTACCTTATGATCACTGGTGGTAGCGTGATCTTCCAAAACGGAATTCTAGGCAAGCCTAGTGCTCCGTCCTGGTCTTTGTAATGTTTCAACCCCTTTTAGATATTCGTCTACCAACTTATTTGCCCGTCCATAAATGGACACACAAAAACCTAAAAGGTTTGGGCTCTTCCGCATTCGCTCGCCACTACTAACGGAATCTTTGTTTAATTTCTCTTCCTCAGGGTACTAAGATGTTTCAGTTCCCCCGGTTCCCTTCGATATGCCTATTTTATTCAGCATACGATGATTAGGCATGACCCCAATCGGATTTCTCCATTCGGAAATCTTCGGATCAAAGCTTAGTTAGCAGCTCCCCGAAGCTTATCGCAGCTCCTCACGTCCTTCATCGGTGTTGTATGTCAAGGCATCCTTTGTGTGCGCTTGAGTAACTTTTTACGATTATGCAATTGACTAGTTATTGGTATTTACCACTTTCGTGATGATTCCAATAGCCGTTTGTCTTAAATGAATATCTTTCGATATTCGATTGCTTATCTCAAAATTTGATCCTAGTTTTTAAATTACGAACTCAAGATAGTCCACCCGTCTCTTAAGGAGAAGAACTTCCTATACCCTTGAGTTTAAGCTTAAAGCTTGGCGGTTTAGTCCAATCTTCTTGGTCCAAACTCAAGCGCTCATATGAGTTTACCAGAAATAACAGAGGCGGTCAATACTTTACTGATGCAATTTTTGCTACAGTTTAACAGTGCTAGGTGTGCAAAAAATCACACAAATTTTAAATTTTTGTAAGTTTTTTCACTGTCCTTTGCCCGGGTAGTGCTACTAAGTCCTGATTTTTTTGTGGGAATTCGAGTCTAAACCATGCATCATCTTGCCTCCTGGGACGTTTTAAGGCCTTTTTGAGCGTAAGCATGATGAAAGACGAGACTTTGCCTGTCTGCACACTAGCGGTCTATCCTAGAGGCTCTCCGGGCGTTAGAGCTTATGCTATTGTAGTTTCGTTTTTTCCTGTTCTATTGTGGCAATACTGCCCCCAGCAAAAGTTGCCTCTACTTTTGAGAAGACCTCGTTGGGGTGGTCGTCATATTGGTCAAACCCTAATTTCTTCAGCTCTGGCTCAACAAATAACTGGGTCTTATTCTTTTTGGCTTTGTTGCCTGCCCAAATAACAAGTCGTGTGCCAGCTTTAGATTCTGTAACCTTTGCCCTAACCCAGTAGTCGCTATTTCTGAGTTCTTCTTTTGCGACCGGTACTGCTTCATCATCAAGGTTCAATACAGGCATCTTTGCAAACACCCGTGAATCCCATCTATTGATAACGTATGATTTTTCTTCTGCAAAAGTTCTTGGCAAATCAAAAAAGTGTGGACCTTCTTCGCATTTAAGTTTCTTCGCATCCCCATCACTGATAGCAACACTCCTTCTGTATCGACTGTCATATTCTTTAGGCCTTACCCGGCTAAGCCTCAAGTTATGCTGAGGACAGAGAGGTACAGGTAACCGCGTACCGTCAGTAGCCTTAGTAAGCCACCATTTTATCTTGTCCACTCTAATCAACTGCTCACTCATGCCTAACATTCTATACTTTTTGCTGGCAAAATCTATAGTGGAATAACAGGGACAGCGGCCTTTGGCCTTCCCTGCTGCGGCATGCTCGGAGCTAGCTCCTGCGCGTGTCCTCGCGTCGCTGAACCCCGGACCTGCGCAGCTCTAGCTGCTCGTCTGTGAACCGAGCACCATAACTCAAGCCAAGAAAAAACACCTCCATTGCGAGGTGTTCTTTCTTGGTGGAGCGACGGGGACTCGAACCCCGGACCCCCTGCTTGCAAAGCAGGTGCTCTAGCCAACTGAGCTATCGCCCCTTACGTTTTTCGTACCAACCAATACGATAGCACGCAACAAGTAATATTCCTAAGGCGGCCAGATTCAACATAGGGTGTAATACCCCAAGTGAATCAAGCACAATCAAAAAACAGGCGGTTGATATATACCCGAACAGTAGTTGTTCAATTGGTTTTAGCTGCTTCACTGTGCTTTGCCTTATTGTTAACTGGTGGGCGATGAGGGACTCGAACCTCCGACCTCGTCATTATCAGTGACGCGCTCTAACCAGCTGAGCTAATCGCCCGTATCTTGTTTATTCTCACAAGTACCGATGTATTCTACCGAAAAATGCCTTTAAAAACAAGACTCTTGCGCACGCCGCAGAAGAAATACAAATGCCTCTACCTTTTGCTATCTAGCAAATATTTGACAATATTAATATTATAGTGAATAATTATATTAATTATGAGTAACCCTGAAAAGTCCTTGGTAGATCTCGCAGCCAGCGCCGGAGTACCCCCTGAGGGAGTTTCTCTAAGTACATGGCTCATAGCTAGCCTACCTCCAGGCCCACTGACACATGCAGCAAAGTCTGAAGTTCCTTCGTACGAACAGCTAATGGACGATCAAGCGCGCGGTGGGCAGCTTCTGAAATATATGGACGAAAACCCCATGCCCGAAAAAGCCCTAGGCACCGAAATACTCCTTAAGCAACAGGAACTTTCACGGCCACGGAGGACACTAGCAACCCTAGCCTGTGCAGCCACATTTTTTGCAGGCGGTACAGCCTATGGATATTCTTCTATTACAGAGGTTGGTAAGTCAATGAAAATTGAAACGTCTGCCTCCGACCGTTTAGCAAGAGGCGCTATACTAGGCGTTCCTGCAGCAGCCTTGGGTGGATTGGTAACTATGTTCGTGAGTCTAGGCCAGTCCAACAGATTAGCACGTGGACCCGCACGAAAAATTGTTAAACAGACGCAAACAGAAGCTCAGGGCTAGAAAAGTCAAACACATAAAAGATAAAAGAACCCTAAACATATTTGGCGCTCTTTGCTTTATCAGACAAAAAAGCCCCGACCAAAGTCGGGACCTAATCCTTAAAAACCTAATAGTGCCATCAACGTACAGTTCACAAGGTTTCAGAACTGAAGTCTCGCCATCCGAAGATGGAATGTAGATTGTCAGTACTGAGTTTACAATCTACCGAGATCGACCTAGCTCGAAAGCGATTGCTCGCAATCTGCTAAGTTCTCCCTAGAAAGGAGGTAATCCATCCGCACCTTCCGGTACGGATACCTTGTTACGACTTAACCCCAATCATCTCCCCTACCTTAGGGCTGCGCGAAGGCAACACGTCAGGTATTGGCGACTTTCGTGGCTTGACGGGCGGTGTGTACAAGACCCGGGAACGTATTCACGGTAGTGTGCTGACCTACCGTTACTAGCGATTCCAGCTTCATGCAGGCGAGTTTCAGCCTGCAATCCGAACTGAGACCGGCTTTGATGAGATTTGCTCCCCCTCGCGGGTTGGCTGCCCTTTGTACCGGCCATTGTAGCGTGTTTGTAGCCCCAGACGTAAGGGTAATACTGACCTGACATCATCCCCTCCTTCCTCCCCGTTACCGGGGCAGTCTAGCTAGAAAAATACAACTAACTACAAGGGTTGCGCTCGTTGATGGACTTAACCAAACATCTCACGACACGAGCTGACGACGGCCATGCAACACCTGTCACCGGGTTCCCGAAGGCACAGTCTCCTTTCGGAGGCCTTCCCGGGATGTCAAGCCTGGGTAAGGTTCTTCGCTTACCATCGAATTAAACAACACGCTCCACCGCTTGTGCGGGTCCCCGTCAATTCCTTTATGTTTTAAGCTTGCGCTCGTACTCCACAGGCGGGATGCTTAACGCGTTAGCTTCGCTACTAGAAGGGTCGATACTTCTAACAGCTAGCATCCATCGTTTACGGCGTGGACTACCGGGGTATCTAATCCCGTTTGCTCCCCACGCTTTCGTGCCTTAGTGTCAGGAACGAGCCAGTAGACTGCCTACGCCATCGGTGTTCCTCCCAATATCTACGGATTTCACTCCTACACTGGGAATTCCATCTACCTCTCTCGTCCTCTAGCTTAGCAGTTCGGATAATGTGAGTATGGTTGAGCCACACGCTTTCACTACCCGCTTACTATGCCACCTACGCAACTCTTTACGCCCAGTAATTCCGGATAACGCTTGGATCCTCCGTATGACCGCGGCTGCTGGCACGGAGTTAGCCGATCCTTATTCCTCTGCTACCGTCATAATCGTCACAGAGAAAAGCAGTTTACAACCCGAAGGCATTCATCCTGCACGCGGCGTTGCTCCATCAGGCTTTCGCCCATTGTGGAAAATTCCCTACTGCTGCCTCCCGTAGGAGTCTGGGCCGTGTCTCAGTCCCAGTCTGGCTGATCATCCTCTCAGACCAGCTAATGATCGTCGCCTTGGTGAGCCATTACCTCACCAACAAGCTAATCATGCGCAGGCCGTTCCCAAACCGCCGTAGCTTTACTCCGAAGAGCACATGCGGTATTAGCTACTCTTTCGAGCAGTTATCCCTCAGTTTGGGGTACGTTCCTACGTGTTACTCAGCCGTCCGCCGCTCGTGTACCACCGAAGTGGCCTTACCGCTCGACTTGCATGTATTAGGCACGCCGCCAGCGTTCATCCTGAGCCAGGATCAAACTCTCCAAAAAGAATCTGTTTCCAGCATCAGTCAGAATCTGACTAATTACTTTTAAAACAATTCAAATTAATGAACTGACGTTGATAGTGCGATTCGCAGGAATAAGTCAATGCAAGCATTGTCTTATTCCGAGAACTCGCACTATTTCCCCCGAAGGGGAAATTGCACTACTAGATTTTTAAGGGTCTTTTCTTGAGACACTTTAATATAACCTCTCGAAAGCTCATTCAATGATACGGGACTTTTAACAGAGTGTCAAGATAAATTCTTGCATTTATTGCTGTGTGATTTACATCACGCGTATTACGCGTTTTGAGTAGGCTCAGCAGGTTCTTCGTCTTCGTTGCTTGCAGCTGCATCAACAAGCGCCAATGACACAACCTCATCACCTTCGTTCAGGCGCATAATTCGTACGCCCTGGGTCGCACGGCCAAGCTCTGGGATATCCTTGAGGCCTAAGCGGATAGTCTGGCCTTGTGAAGAAATAATGATGACCTCCTGGCTCTCATCAACCAATGTCTTCACCCCGACAAGATTACCAGTTTTTGTGTTCACCACTGCTGAACGGATACCGACCCCACCGCGGGCATGCGGCGTAAATTGGGCAACTTTTGTTCGCTTACCATAACCACTCTTACTGATTACAAAAATGCTGGAGCCTTCCTGAACAATATCCATACCTATCACATGGTCGTCTGTACGCAAGCGAATACCACGCACACCGCGTGAAGCACGACCCATTGGGCGCACGTCGCGCTCGTGGAAGCGTATCGCTTGTCCATTTGCAGTCGAGATAACCACCTCGTTATTCCCATCCGTCATCCGGATCCACTTCAGCTCATCACCCTCATCAAGGTTGATAGTAATTAAGCCATTACTGCGAACGTTCTTGTACTGCTCAAATGGTGTCTTCTTTACGACGCCACGTTTCGTACACATAAAGAGGTTTGAATCGCCATTATGCTGCTTACTGACATTAATGACAGCACTCACGGTCTCCTCAGGTTGCAACTGCAAGAGGTTCACAATAGCGATACCTTTCGCGGTCAGAGCAGCTGCTGGTACTTCATAGGTTTTCAACCGGAAGACACGGCCCTTGTTCGTGAAGAACAACAAGAAATCATGTGTTGACGCATTTACAACGTGTTCGATGACATCTTCTTCGCGAGTTGCCATGCCTCGGCGACCCTTACCACCGCGTCCTTGTCTCTTGTAATCGGCAATTGAGGTGCGCTTAATGTAGTTAGCTGATGTAAGAGTTACTACAACCTGTTCGTCCGGAATGAGGTCTTCGTCGCTCATCTTGCCAAGCTCGTTTGGCACGACTTTTGTACGACGCTCATCGCCGTACTGTTTCTTCACTTCTAGCAGCTCATCGCGAACAATCTTGAGAATCTTCTTCTCGTCAGCCAAAATACCTTCGAGCTTCTCGATGAGCTTCAATAGATCTGCAAGTTCATCCTCGATCTTCTTCCGTTCGAGCCCTGCAAGCGTACGCAACTGCATCGCCAGAATAGCCTTTGCCTGCAATTCGCTCAACTTGAACTTGGTAATCAAGTTGGCCTGAGCTTCGTCGGTCGTATCACTGCTTCGGATCGTGTTAATAACCTCGTCGATATGGTCAAGCGCAATCTTAAGGCCTTCAAGGATATGGGCACGCTCTTTGGCCTTTCGCAATTCAAATTCTGTGCGGCGGCGCACTACAACCTGACGGTGCTTGATGTGCTCTTGAATAATGTCTTGAAGCCCCAGGACACGCGGCTGGATGCCGTCGACAAGCGCCATCATATTAAAGTGGAAGCTCGTCTGGAGTGGCGTCAGCTTGTATAGCTGGTTCAGTAGCTTTTTCGGGTATGCATCCTTCTTGAGGTCAATAACAATACGAACCGCCCCACGTGCACTTTCATCACGGATGTCACGAACACCACTAATCTTTTTATTATTAACTAATTCGGCAATTTTGAGGATGAGCGACTCTTTGTTGAGCGCGTACGGGATTTCAGTGATGACGATCTGTCGAAGTTTACCCGTTTCAACAACTTCCGCCACGCCGCGGACAACTACACCACCACGGCCGGTAGCGTACGCTGTGCGGATAGAGTCTTTGCCGTAAATCACGCCACCCGTTGGAAAGTCCGGCCCCTTCACGTGCTGCAGCAAATCATCAAGCGTTGCATCAGGGTTATCGATCTGCGTAACTGTAGCATCCACCAACTCAGATAGGTTGTGAGGCGGAATGCTTGTTGCCATACCTACAGCAATACCAACCTGGCCGTTCAAAAGAAGGTTTGGAATTTTTGCTGGCAATACTTCTGGTTCGCGCGTGGTACCGTCATAGTTATCACGGAAATTAACAGTCTCTTTATCAATATCTACGAGAATCTCGTCAGCAAGGCGCTCCATCTTAGCCTCGGTATAACGCATAGCAGCCGGCGGATCACCATCCATGCTACCGAAGTTACCCTGGCCATTCACAAGTGTATAACGCATAGCCCAAGGCTGCGCCATACGCACCATCGCATCGTAAATGCTCGAGTCGCCATGCGGGTGGTACTTACCCATCACCTCACCCACTACGTTCGCTGACTTTCGGTGACGAGCGCTACTACGCAAGCCCGTTTGGTTCATGCTGTACAGAATACGCCGATGCACCGGCTTGAGACCATCACGCACATCAGGCAGCGCACGATCGACTATTACGCTCATCGAGTAACGAAGGTAGCTATCCTCCATCACGTTTTCAACAGTCCGCCCCTCTACATGGCGGGAGTGATCAGCTTGGAGTATCTCAACAGCTGGCTGATTTTCGAGCTGTGGCTCATCTTGTGTGTTGTCTAGTGGAGTATTATCGTCGTTCATACTAAATGTCCAGGTCCTTTACAAATTGCGCATGTGTCGTAATGAAGTTCTTACGAAGCTCAACCTCCGTGCCCATCAACTTGTTGAAGATTGCATCTGCACGCTCAGCATCAGCCACCTTCACCTGCACAAGGACACGCTTCTCCGGGTTCATCGTTGTCTCGAAGAGCTGGTCAGCGTCCATCTCACCAAGACCCTTGTAACGTTTCTGTTCGATAAAGCCTGCTTGGCGGAAGCGCTCCGCGCTAGGATCAATTTTGGCACCTTCCTTCTTCCGCTTCTCGATAAGCTCATCGAGAACCTTCTCGAGCTCTGCCTCATCATAAATAAATACGTTGTCCTTTTTACCAGAGGACACTAGTTCAAACAATGGCGGCTTCGCAAGATAGAGATGTCCGCCGTCAATAATTGGCTGCATGTAGCGGAAGAAAAATGTCAGCAGCAGTGTGCTGATGTGCGAACCGTCAACGTCAGCATCAGTCATGATAATAATACGGTGGTAACGCAAACCACTGATATCGAACGAATCTTCGATACCAACACCAAGTGCCTTCACGAGGCTCAGAATTTCGTTGTTGGCGAGCATTTTATCGAGCCGTGCGCGCTCAACATTGAGCACCTTACCGCGCAGCGGCAAGATAGCCTGGGTTTTTGGATCGCGACCAACCTTCGCCGAACCGCCCGCTGAGTCACCCTCCACCAGATAGATTTCTGAAGATGCAGGATCTTTTGATGAGCAGTCAGCGAGCTTCCCTGGCATGCTCGCACCGTCGAGTACACCCTTACGCAGAATGTTCTCGCGAGCTGCACGAGCCGCCTTGCGGGCACGGGCCGCGAGCAGAGCCTTGCCAACAATCTTCTTAGCAACTGCGGGGTGCTCTTCGAGGTAGTACGCAAGATGCTCAGACAATACTGTCTCTACCTGACCACGCGTCTCTGGGTTACCTAACTTATTTTTAGTTTGACCCTCGAACTGCGGATCTGGAAGCTTTACTAAGATTACGGCCGTCAAACCTTCGCGAGTATCCTCACCTGAAAGATTATCTTCTTTTTCTTTTAATAACCCGTTTTTCCGGGCATAGTCATTAATAACGCGTGTAAGCGCAGACCTAAACCCTGTAAGGTGTGTACCGCCGTCCGGGTTTAACACGTTGTTGGCAAATGCTTTGACCGTTTCGTTGAATGCTTCTGAGTATTGGATTGCTATCTCAACCTGTGAATCATCTATTGTTTTGTCGACATAGAACACATCCTCGTCAACAACATCTTTGCCGATATTGAGATGTTTTACATACGACTTAATACCGCCTTCGAAATAAAAGCCATAGCGCTTACCTGACACATGGTCGTGCAGCGAGGTCCTAATGCCTTTTGTAAGATACGCTGCGTGGCGTAGACGATCCAGAATTGTATCGTAATTGAATGTCGTAGTTTCAAAGATTGTGTCATCAGCGTAGAAGGTAATTTCAGTACCGGTTTTGTCGGTCTTACCAACCACCTTTAGGTCAGACTGCGGCACACCCTTCTCGTACTCCTGTTCGTGGATCTTGCCATCTTTAAAAACTCGTACGATAAGCCTTTTTGACAAGGCGTTCACAACACTCGAGCCAACACCATGCAGACCACCAGATACTTTATAGCCACCACCACCAAACTTACCACCAGCGTGCAGCACGGTAAGCACTGTTTCAACCGTACTCTTCCCTGTCTTTGGGTGAATGTCTACAGGGATACCACGACCGTTGTCAGTTACGCGGATGCCGTTGCCCTCGAGCATCTCAACTGACACTTCAGTCGCATGCCCTGCCAGCGCCTCATCGATGCCGTTATCAACGATCTCCCACACCAAGTGATGAAGCCCCTCGACACCCGTACCACCGATGTACATGCCTGGTCGTTTACGAACTGGCTCAAGCCCCTCAAGTACCTGAATTTGCTCTGCTGCGTATGACTGCTTTTTGTCTGCCACTACTATATAACCCTCTGAAAGAATATGTTTTTAATTTATACCCACTATTACTATTAAGTATACCCTATTTTTGCAGCGTCAACAACTCTAGGATTGTTGATTCTCCTCTGCGGAAGACGCCTGTCCATCGACCTGCTTCAGGTTGCCGTCTTGATCGATAAAGATAGTATCCTCCTCTTCTTCAGGTGGTGTAGTTTTTTTCGACTCCTGCTCGACAGGTTGTTCCTGCTGACTCTCTTGCTTAGCGGGCTCAGGCGACGCCTCTTCTGGCTGAGGTGATGATTTCGCTGCTTTATCTTTCTCCGGAACCAGTGTAGGAGCTGCAGATGCAGGTGTAGCGGCTCGTGGTGAAGGTGCGCCTGCAATACTCGGCGTTGACAGTGGCGTATACCCTGCTGGCTGAGCCTGCCGTTTTGAGAGCCACTCATCCAGGAAAGAGCCCGTACCCGGAGGTGAAGCTGGCCGGGAAGCTTGCGGCGAATTGAATGGATTGCCTGTCGGTGCTGGCGATGGCCCAAACGGACTTGCCGGACGCCCGCCAAAACCACCAGGAGCAGCGCCAGGACCAAAGCTCTGGCTACCAAACGAGCCGCGTGCTCCTGAGCCAAATGCAGGCGCAGGCGGCATCTGTGTCTTGAGACGTTCGAATATCTCTTTCTCTACTTTTGCCTTCGGACGGCCGTACTTTGCTGCAGAGAGCTGTTTCAAAGCTTCAGCGAGCTTCTGGTTCGACGAACCGAGCGGTGGCAGTGTCGCCATACTGAATGGCTGTGTTGGTACACCGCTAACAAGCGTACGAACGATAGTATTATAGTTCGGCACACGTAGCAGGTCGTCGCCATCAAATTGTGGCTGGAAATAGCGCGACAATGCCTCAACGTCGTTTTGGCCGATACGGAACGACACGACTGTACCCATGTTACCGAATACCGCATCCCTAATTTCTTCAGTTAGCTGCGTTGTAAACTGGTTAGCTACGATTAAGTTTAGGTGGTACTTTCGCGCCTCAGACATAATCGTCGCAAACGAATCGGTCGAGAAGTTCTGGAACTCATCTACGTAAAGCGCGAAGTCTCTACGCTCTGACTCAGGCACATTAGCACGGCTCATCGCTGCGGCCTGGAACTTCATCACAAATACCATACCTAATAGCTTTGAATTGAGTTCGCCTGTTCGCCCTTTACTGAGATTCACAAGCAAGATCTTGCCTTCGTCCATAATTTGACGCAAGTTAAATGAGCTTTCTGTTTGCCCAATAATATTACGCATCATTTCGTTACTCAGGAAGGCGCCGAACTTACTGACGAACCAACTCGTGACTTCACCGAACTCGTTTGAACGTTGGCTGGCGGGCATTTCTTTTTCCCAGAATTCACGCACATTTAGGTCGGTTACGTGTTGTAATTTTTGCTTTACGTACTGCGGATCACGGAAAAGTTTTGGAACATCAATGAACGTACCACCTTGAGGATCGGCCATAATCGCGAGCGCAGCATTTCTGAACAAGTGCTCATAACGCGGTCCCATGATGCCTTGACGTTGTGGATCATACAACTTGTATAGCATATTGAGTGCTTCCTGGACCAAAAAATCTTTCTGGTCTGGGTTGTCGAACTCGAACAAATTAAGCCCCATTGGGTAGTCGGTGTCAGATGGGCAGAAATATATAACATCTTCTGTTCGCTCTTTTGGCACCATTGATAACAGCTTCTCTGCCGTATCACCGTGGGGGTCAACAAAGGCGAAGCCGCCACCACTCAACATGTCCTGCAGCGCAAGATTTTCCAGGAAGGTAGATTTACCTGTACCCGTTTGTCCTACAACATACATATGGCGCTGCCTATCGGTCAAATCAAGGCGTATGGGCTTCTTGGCGCCCCGGAAGACGTTGTAGCCGAGCAACAGCCCCTTATCGGGCATATTACGAGGTGCGTCGACCTGCTTTGAATCCTGGCGCTCTAGCTGCGAAGTAGGGGTACTACGCTGATCTGGGAAATGGAATAGTGTTGCAAGTTCAACAGCGTTTAAGATGTTTTTGTTATTACTCTGCGGGAAGAGTCTCAGAAGATAATCAGATACCAGATTCTGAACACTATGTGTAGCCTCGAATTTTAAGCCGTTTTTGCCTGGTGCATCAAAGAGCGAAAAACTCGCCACAATGTTGCCTAAGAGCGCCTGTGCCCGCTGATTGATATTGGAGGATACCACAACACGCACCAAAACTTCATACCCTGGTGATCTTGTTTTGTCATGGATAGAATCAACTATTGATTGATCAAGACTAGACAGCTCTTTGTCTCCCTTGCCTCCACCGTCTTTATCCTCTGGCGGTTTAGCTAAAGCCACGAATAGCTGCTTCGTCCAAGCGCCCAAGTTTTCGGCAAAACCGCCTTTCTTGTCCTTCCCTTTACGCTTTTTATCAGCCAAGCTGTTAGCAGTCTTGCGCCACGACGGGTCAGCTGGTCGCAGAAGTATCTGGATAGCCACACCGTCCTGCTTATCAAGACTCGCGAGCGCATTGAGTACCCCCTGCATCGCGTCCCGCTTCAGGTCCTGATACGTTGCGATCGGGTACGCAAAATGCTCTTTTAACTTAAACTCACCTCCTACAACCCCATTGATCCTGCCCGCTTCGTTAAAAATATTGTGCTCAGGCACCTCTTCGAGTCTTGCAGATGGGTATGCACTAACCACTGCTTGTTTGACTACTTCTACGAGCACTACCGGCACAGCTGCATAAATATGCACAAAGCCTTGGGTACCAATGATTTCAAACGCAAAGTGGCGTTGGCCAAATTTCTTCGCCTTAAAGCCCTTCTGTAGCGTACTTGCGATGATATTGTAGATGATCTGGGCCTTGGAGATATTCTCATCTGTCACATCGCGCACATCGCGACCACCTACTTCAGTATCCTCACTACTCGGCGGCAAATAAATCATAAGCGGCACCATTTTGAGGCCACGTTCGACGTTTTTAGCGGCCTGTGTGCGCTTTTTACTATTGCTATAGAGCACAAACCCTATAAGGCTACCTATCGCCACTACCACGAGCAGAAGGAATACTATATTCATCGCTATGGCTGCCCTCCTGGAGGCCCCTTTATATCCTTACCGTAGCGCTTATGTATGTATTGAGCCTTGAGTGCGGCAATCTCAGCTGCAAGCTTTCTAGGATCCTCGATATGTGCCCGCATTACACGCTCAACAGCATGTACCCACTCGGGTTCGATGATATCCCGATCCTGAGCCCCTGCTGTCGTATGACGCCGAGTGGCCGGCACACCTGCCTGCACCGGAGCATGAGCTGAAGGCTGCTGATATAGCCCCTGGGATACCGGAATCTGCTGGACAGGCGATGTCGTATTTCCAACTACCGGCGCATCCGCAACGGGTTGAGGCAGGTTCATATTATTTGGTGGTTGCAGCGGATTATTCATCGTTACCATTTAGTATAACTGCGGTACACAAAAAAACCCACCCCTGATATTTATGTTCTGGGAGTAGGTGTTGCCATACGGGCAAAATAAAAATACAAAATTAATGCGAGACTTCCAGCCAGCAGCACGTCACGAACCGTAAGCTGACCTATTGACTGCAATACAAGTAGAAATACCGGCAGCAAGGCTGCACCTGCGATCACACGCCGGATTCTTGAGTGGCTCCAGCGTAACACTTTGAGCCTGCCTAGCGCCACCCCTATCGTCATCATAACCGTGAACACTAGTGCGTATAAGACCGTAAACACAGCCATTATCACCGTGAGCGATACAGAATCAGGGTGAGTGATGGTCATTATGAGTACCGATAGGCCTATGAGCACTAATGAAGCGACAAAATATCTCGTAAGCATATGCTCTATTGTACGTGCTATATCCCAAAAAGCCACTCACTTGGGAGTGGCTTTTGTTTATTACATTACTTTTTCCATAGCGCCAGAGGCAGCAAATGCGCTCCAAAATTACTAAACTATTATGCGCTTGCTGCCTGCTGACTTTGACTGACCGCTCTTGCAACCTTTAGGGCCGCGAAGAGCGACGTTTTTTTGTTTGAATTGTAAGTTTTTGTTTTTGTACTTACTGTCCTTCATACTAGCACAGAATTTCGTGAATGTCAATAGCGTTTATGCTTTTCTTTGTGGCTTATGTTGAGCCTCGATTATGTATGCAGCGAACGAGTTATACACAGCTTTATTTTTAATTAAGCATAATTGGTATTGACACCAAAATGGGTAATTTATAAGATAACGATAGCACTTTGAACAAAATAAGTGCTCAAAAACAAAAACGCTTACGTAACAACGGCTTCTCGCAAGCCGTTGTTCCATTCTAAGCGTTGGGACCTCCAAAAAACTTGCGTAAAAAATATAAACAAACACATAAGAAACGGCTGGGTTAAATCCCAGCCGTTTTCTTGTTGACAAGGCCTTTTCGTGGTCGCTTAATGACACTATGCCTGTATTGAAGAGTCCTTGGGAGAAAGGTCCAAATGGTTTGATAGTTGATATTGAGTGCCAGCTCTCAAATGGCCTACCTGGCATTACGGTTATAGGTTATGCAAACCGCGCCGTCGATGAAGCCAAAGAACGCCTCAGAAGCGCATACGCTAGTAGTAAGCTGAATTTACCCCGTAAACGCATTACTATTAACCTCGCCCCTGCAGATATACCGAAAGAAAGTACTGGCTTTGATGTGGCTATTGCCCTCGCCATCCTATCTGCAAGTAATCAACTTCGATATCCACCAGATGGAACCATCGGTATTATCGGTGAAATTGGGCTCGATGGTAGCATACGGCCAGTACGAGGCATCCTTGGCAAGCTACTTGCCGGCAAGCGTGCAGGCATGTCTACCTATATATTGCCTGCCGCTAACCTAGAACAAGCAAAATTAATCCCACACATAAAGATTCTGCCGGCTCAGTCGCTCCATCAACTTTATACTTATTATAATAACCAGCCGGATAATACCAGCTGGGTTTCTACCGAAGGTGGAAGCCTGCCGGATATAGCTAAAGGTCGCCAGCATGAGCCATTCCATCTCGACGACATTATTGGCCAGGCTCATGCCAAACGTGCGCTCATAATCGCAGCAGCCGGCGGACACAATTTACTCCTAAACGGCCCGCCAGGCACTGGGAAAAGCATGCTCGCGAAAGTCTTACCAGGCCTACTACCAGACTTGGGCCACGAGGAGATCGTCGAGACAACCCATTTACATAGTTTGTCGAGCGCAGATTACGACCAGATCATAACCAGTCGACCCTTCCGATCACCTCACCATAGCGCGAGTCATACAGCAGTCACTGGCGGCGGGCACAACCTGCGCCCAGGCGAGATTACACTTGCACACCGAGGCGTCTTATTCTTCGACGAACTGCCTGAATTCGGCAGGCTCACTATAGAATCCTTGCGACAACCTCTTGAGGAACGCACTATTACTATTGCACGCGCAAAAGAAACCATTACCTACCCTGCTCATTTCATCCTGATAGCCACTGCAAACCCTTGCCCTTGCGGATACTACGGCACGACGAAGCCGTGTCGCTGCCAAGCGCATGATATTGTGCGCTACCGGCGCAAGTTGTCGGGACCTATCCTTGATCGCATTGATCTCTATGCTGAGGTCGCGGAAATCGATCATGAAAAGCTACTTGCTTCCTCTGACAGCAACCATAGCTCCAACCAACAGGCCAAGGATGCCATCCAAGTAGCACGTGCACTACAGTACGCACGTTTTACTCGCAGCGCCATGCTCAACGCAGACATGACCAATAGAGACATTAAGTCCAATGCGCAGCTGAGTAGCGAAGCTCAAGCCCTGTTAAATCAGGCTGCTAAGAAGCTTGATATCTCGGCACGCAGCTACATGCGCACCATTAAAGTTGCCCGGACTATTGCCGACCTTGCGGAGAGTACCACTATAGAAGCAGCCCACATTGGTGAGGCGCTGCAGTTCCGCAGCCACAACTATCATGCAGCAGATACTTAAGAATTGCCATAAACCCGTTGACCCCTGTTGTGTAATCTGTTACAATTGGACAGATTATCAAATCAATGAAGGAGTGAATCTATCAGTAATAGAACTCGCTTGAACCACATGATTCAAGCACCACAGCTTCGAGTTATCGACGAAGACGGCAGTCAGCTCGGCATCCTGTCTCGACAGGAAGCGCTACGCATGGCCGAAGAGCGAGAACTTGACTTGGTAGAAATCTCACCGAATGCGAGTCCGCCGGTTGCGAAAATCATCGACTGGGGTAAGTACAACTACCAGAAGACGAAGCAGCAACAGAAGAACAAGCGCAATGCCAAAGCCACCGAGCTTAAGCAAATGCGTCTTGGCCTGAAAATCGGCGAGAATGATCTAGCGATCAAAATGAAGAAAGTATCAGGCTTTCTCGAAGCCGGTCACAAAACGAAGATTGTAATCTTCTACCGAGGCCGCGAGATGGCACACAAAGATCTAGGCTTCAAGCTCGCAGAGAAAATTATTGCTGATTTCGGCGACGCAGTTGTCGTCGAGCAAGCCCCTTCACTAGCAGGCAAGCAACTAAGTTTTGTACTAAGGAGTAACAACAATGCCAAAACTAAAGACGCATAGCGGCACTAAGGACCGCGTGAAGCTGACCAAGAACGGCAAAGCTCGCGTCCGCAAATCACACAGCAGCCACTTCTTGCAGAAGAAGAGCGGCGCTCGTAAGCGAACCTTCGCAGGTACGCAAACACTTGAGGGTACTCAAGTTAAAAGTATTAAGTTGAATCTGGGAGCTTAAATCCATGCGCGTAAAACGAGGTGTAACTACCCATAAGAAACATCAGAAAATCCGCCATGCAACCAAAGGCATGACCCGCGGCAACCGCTCTAGCATCAAACGCGGCAAGCAAGCTATCACCAAGGCACTGCAATACGCATATCGTGACCGTCGCAACCGTAAGCGCACCTTCCGCCAGCTTTGGAATGCGCGTATCAACGCTGCGGCTCGCGAGAATAGCACGACCTACAGCCGCCTGATCGCAGGCCTAAAGGCTGCGAATGTAAACTTGGACCGCAAGATCTTGGCTGAACTCGCCGTTAACGAGCCGAAAGCATTTACGGCCGTCACCAAGGCAGCCAAGAAATAACAACCTGCCCAAAAATATAAAAAATCCCGGAGAGTATCTTCGGGATTTTTTAGTGCCAGGTTATCTGTAAGCCGGGTTCTGTCTGGGCCGAAACCCTCGCTAGCCATCTATCTAGGTCTTACGTTGCCGCAAAACTCACGCGGTTCTTACGACCTGCCTTCGGCGGGGAACCTTTATGAAGACAAGCCTCCTTGCAGCGGACAGGGTTTACCTACTGCTGCCGTCACCGACAGCAGTTGTGGGCTCTTACCCCACTCGTTTCACCCTTACCTCATGACGAGGCGGTTTCGTTTCTGTGGCACTTTCCCTAAGGTTACCCTCGGTTGCCGTTAGCAACTGTCCTCCCCTATGCTGCCCGGACTTTCCTCTTCGTTTCCGAAGCGGCTAGCCGATAGCCTGGTAGCTATATTATATCACCTCTGATGGCGATAGATTATTCTCAGCCTCTTTGTCGAGCGTTTCGTTCACGACCGCATCGGCTTCTTTATTGAGTGCTCGCGGCACGTGCACAAACGTCACCTGCTCAAACTTGGCCACCAAATCTTTAATGGCGGCATGAATTGGCCAAAGATCGCGATTCTTAATCTTAAACTTGCCAGTCATCTGGTTGACGACGAGCAAACTGTCGAGATGTACGTGCACAATACGCGCTTGGCGTTTCAAGGCCTCTTCCAAGCCAAACTTAAGCGCAAGGTACTCCGCCTGGTTATTTGTCGTAATGCCTAAATATACGCCATGCCGCAAGAGAATATTACCACTCATGTCATACAGCACAAACCCACTGGCAGATGGCCCAGGATTGCCTCGCGAACCGCCATCGGCAAACAGTTTTATCTCTTTTATGGGTTTGGTTTCTGTTTTCTGCGATTCAGATGCTGCTTTTTGAACAGGTTGAAACTCAAAACTGATAATCTTTACGGGAGTTTGCAGCGAAACATCAGGCCCATAGTATTTCTGAAAAGTACTTACCATTGCATCCTGGCTCTCGTAGCGCTCGCGCCCATCATAATCGGCCTCGGTAATAGCTCCGAGCCGCTTCTCGACCACGCTTGTAACGTTGGCGACACCAATCGGATACCACGTGCCACGATTATGCGGATCAACCTTATCGATCAACTCAATCTCGTCCCCAACTGAGATATCTTTATCGTCAAACAACCGCCAGGTTGATGTTTTTTGCCCGCTCGCAATCAGCTGCGCAAGCTCATGGTCAAGTTTCAGTGTTTTCATCTTATAAGTATACAGGCTATCTTGTCTTCATAAACCTTTCAACTCTATCCTTGAGTAGCTTATAGCGTATCAGCTTCGCTCAATCTCTTCTCTCGAATTGAACGAAACCTGCCCAATACTACAGCACTGGGTAGAAATATTTGAGACGACGGATACTGTACCGCAGCATAATCTACACGCGTGCCATCCTCAAGTAAGTTCCGATAATGAGACTCTTCTCAGCCGTTATATGCAGTAACAACTTTTTTTCGAGCCCACCTCCTAAATAGTCTTGTACGACTAGTGCCGTAGGGACACACTGACCTCTTGCAGGATTATCGAGTGACCACTCGGGAGCGCACTCGTATCAGACGCCCAGCTACTCTCAAGAGCCTGGAGTAATAATTCTTTACCAGTCATATAAAATTCCCTGGTCGGGGTGACAGGACTTGAACCTGCGACCTCACGGCCCCCAGCCGTACGCGCTAGCCAACTGCGCCACACCCCGATAATGAGAGAACCAAGGTTCTCTCATCGCGCCGGGGAACGAAATAAATTCATTCCCTCGGGCTGCTCTTTCCTTAAGAAGCATAAAAAGGCCCGTCAGGCTTTTAGCCATATGACAACCTGGAAAAAACAATCCAGGTGGGTGCTCGCACAGCAAGGCCACGACCTTACTAAATCTAGAGCTCCCTAATGATAAGTATTCAGATTATCATTATTGGCCGTGCCCTCCGGGCCCTGAAGTATATTATACCGAACTACAGGAGGAATAACGAGATTGCTCGGTTGAGGTTATACAGCACCTCGCGGAATGGCTCAAAGAAGAGAATGAGACCGAAGATAATAAAGAATCCAAACTGCTCAATTTGCGCCATGACGGACCGAATGCCGTCAGGGGCAAACGCATACAGCACACGTGAACCATCAAGTGGCGGTATAGGCACAAGGTTAAAGATGAATATCGCCACATTGAGCGATACAAAAATGGTCAGCGCGTTATATACATCAATATTACCCGTGAATGCCTGAGCAACGATTGCGCCCAGCACCGCAAGCCCTAGATTCGTGAACGGACCTGCTGCGGCAAGTAACGCAGCGCCGAATTCGTCCCACTTTACCCTGTCGGGATTGAACGGCACAGGCTTGGCCGCCAGGATCGGGGCGCCAAACAACAGCAGCGTCATGATCGGAAGTACTATTGTCATAAACGGGTCGATGTGCCGCAAAGGGTTGATGCTAATCCTTCCCTCTTCCTGAGCCGTCGTATCGCCAAGCTTGAGGCCAACAAAAGCATGCATCATCTCGTGCAAGCTTATCGCGATCACAAGCGATACGAGCATGATCGCGAGAACTGTAAAATTAATGTCGAACTCCATATCGTAGTCCTAGTATAGCATCCTTGACCTTTCAGGGGTGATACGCTATAATTAGACCTTGAATCAAAGGAATAAATCATGCAGAAATGTGAAATTAGCGGCAAGGGAAAGCAATTTGGCAGTAATGTCAGCTTCTCTCAGCGCCACACCAAAAAGGTATGGAAGCCAAACCTGCAGACTAAAACCGTTGTCGTAGACGGCAAGAAAGTCAGCATGAAGCTGAGCACCCAAGCTATCCGCACACTCAAGAAGAAAGGTCTGATCGCTTCTTAAAACGATCAGCATCTCGAAAAACCCCGCGTGTTATCGCGGGGTTTTTCATTTTGCACCGTCTTTTAAGCTATGAGCGTTTCAGTACTACGATATGCGCAAGTTCACCAATATCACTCGGTTTCAACTTCAACTTATCTACGGTTTCTTTTACTTCAAAGCCTATACCGGTCAATGCAGCATCAAGCGGTTGCGCTGGCACCTCAAATTTTAGCGCATCGTCATGATAGTGCGTTGGGATAACCACCTTCGGTTCAACCTCTTTGATGAGCTTCAGCGCTCCGACTGGATCGGTCGTAAACCCATTGCCGCCCACTGGCACAAACATTACGTCGACCGCACCGATTTCTTCAAGCTGACGCTCACTCAGCTCTGGATACACATGACCCGTAACCAAATACCTGATATCGTCAGTGATAATCTTGTACATGGTTGCGCTCTTGCCAGACTCGTCGGTATGCGCACGGGCAGCAATACCGTATACAGAAACGCCACCAACTTCATACTCACCAGGATGGTCAATCAGCAGTTGCGGCTTTACCTTTGGCTCGTCGTGGCTGGCGGTAAACAACAGCAAGTCGCTATCTCTTGAAATTGATTTCCTGCCATAAGACTCAAGGTAGTCATCTACCACAATCTTAAGCTGCTTGCTTGTCAGTGTGATGCAGTTACCGCCATAAAACTGTACTTCCATTAAGTTCTCCTTATTTATCCAAATACATTGTATTTATCAACCAACACCTGCTTCTTCGAAGCTTCAACGGTTGCAATAAACCGATCGCGAATCTTTCGTCGGTACTCAAAGTCAGCCGGAGTCAAAACTGCGTAGCGGATTTCCTTACCTTCTTGCGCCTCGAGATCAGCTATATATTTATTGACTTGGTTTTGGTTTACATTCCCCACGAGCAGAACGTCAATACCGCTTGATTCATCCCGCGTAAATTGGCCTGTATATAGTGCCACTTCGATGTTGCCGAGCGCCTTGAACTCTTCGTCCAATTTTCCAACAGGCGTCTGCATCGCCGCACCGCCAGCCGCTACAGCCTTATTGCCAAATATTTCACTCAGCGGCTGGTAGTATTCGAAGTTTTGGTTAACCTCATAATATAAACGATTGTTGTCAGTGCTCTCGGATACGATAATGCCGATGTTCAATAGGTTTGCTAATTCGCGACGTACTGAGTTAATCTGCTCGTCAATTTTGCGTGTAATCTCGCGTACATAAAACTGCCTGTTCGGATTACTATAGAACAGTTCGAGCAACTTCACCCTCGTCTTTGAACCAAATAATTGCTCTACCATGTCTTTATTGTATCAGAAGAAGCGGTGTTATTTGTTCAATAGCGTTGTTACTAATGCTACGGCCTCAACCTGTTCGTGTACCCAATGAATACTTTTATTCCGTCGGAACCAGGTGCGCTGTTTTTTGGCTAGTCGCATAGTATTCATGACGATACTTTGGCGCACCTCTTCCTGCGACACCGAACCTTCAAAATATGCACGCCACTCACGATAGCCAATGCTTTTCATAGGTTCAACTGTCCAGCCATAGCGCTCGCTTAGCAGCCGTACTTCTTGCTCAAGTCCTGCTGTCAGCATAGCCTCAACACGCTGCTCAACTCGCTTCAGTAGCTCGTGCCGCTCGAGCGCGATACCAATCACTAAAGTATTCTCGCGCATTGGCTGCTGCTCTACTACTGATCCACTTGTCTCAATCAGCCGAATCACCCGACGCTTATTGTGCTTATCTATAGCTTCCAGGTCGAACCCGCCTCGCCAGGCAACTTCGTGTAACTCCTCGAGGCTCATCCCTTCAAGTTGTTTTCGAAGCTCTGCGGATGCCCGCGGTCTAAATGTGTAGTTAAATAGTACGCTATCAACATACAAGCCGCTGCCGCCAGCTAAAATCGGCAACTTCCCTCGTCCTTGTATATCGCGCATGGCCTCATATGCACGTTTCTGGAACTGTGCTGCACTGAATGATTTATCTGCCTCTGCTATATCCAGCAAGTGATGTGGCACGCGTGCACGCTCTTGCAACGAAGGCTTCGCTGTCCCGATATCAAAACCTTTGTACACCGTCATGGCATCGGCGGCAATAATTTCACCGTCAAATTTTTGAGCAAGCGTTAACGCCAGAGCCGACTTGCCCGAGCCGGTTTCGCCGACAACGGCAACAAGTGGCTCCATTAGAGTAGCTCCTGCTGTTTCGGCCCTTCGCCAGGTGGCCACCAGAGAAGTCTTGCGACATCTACTCGGTAATCATCGAGAACTTCTACCCCTTCGGCCTCGAGATGCGCTTTATGGCCAGCCCTCCCGCCAGGATAACCTGCTGCCAACCCGCCACTCTTGTTCACAACACGCTGCCACGGCAGTTTTGGGTCACCAAAATGCGCAATCCCACCAACTATCCTCGCTGCACGAGGATTCCCACAGAGCGCTGCAATCTGGCCGTACGTCATAACCCGCCCCTCGGGTATCTGCGCAACCAACGCCTCGACCAGTGTATGAAAGTTCGTGTCTTCCATTCCTACTATCATAGTGACGACTTTGTCACGCGACTGCGCGTCTCGTTATCGACGCTCTTCAGGAACTGATCAATCGTATATGAACTCTGTGTATCCTGTACGACCAAGTCCTTGCGTATACGAGGCGTGACCTCGCCTGTCTCGATTTCCTTTTCGCCAATCACCAGCGTGTACGGCACTTTCCAGACTTCAGCAGCACGTATCTTCTTGCCTACAGACTCGTTGTCGTTATCGACCTTCACGCGCAAACCAAGCTCTCTCGCCTTCACTGCCAAGTCGTTTGCGAATTCAACCGTCTTCTCTTCCTGATTTACGGTGATTACACGAAGTTGTTCTGGTGCTAACCATACCGGGAATTTACCTGCGGTGTGCTCGATATACACGCTCAAAAACCGTTCTATGGAACCAAGCAGCGCGCAGTGTATCATAACTGGTTGCTGGCGCTCACCTCGTTCGTCGGTGTATTCAAGCTTGAATCGATCAGGTTGTACAAAATCAAGCTGGACCGTCGACAGCTGGTGCTCACGACCAAGTGCATCAGAAACCATGAAGTCAATCTTCGGGCCATAGAATGCCGCTTCACCTTCCTGTTCGAAATACTCCAGACCGTTCTTAATAACTGCATTCTTTAGCTGCTCCTGGGCGCTATTCCACAATTCCTGCGATCCGAGATATGCATCAGTGTCATCACGGTAACTCAATCGCACGCGCAACGTCATACCGACCGTAGAGTAAAGATTGTTGGCCGCCTCAAGCAAGCGATCAATCTCATCCTCGATCTGATCCTGACGACAGAATACGTGACTATCATCCTGTGTTGCCGACCGTACACGGCTCAGTCCGTTCAGTTCACCGGTTTTCTCGTCCCTATATATAGTAGTGGTTTCTAGGTAACGAATCGGCAGATCACGATAGCTGCGGGGTTGCGCCGCATAGATACGCGTGTGATGTGGGCAATTCATAGGCTTCAGCACCAATTCGTCACTCGTCTCTTGGCTCTTAACCAAAAACAGCTCGTCACCAAATTTTGCCCAGTGGCCTGAGGACTCATACAAATCCTTTTTGGTCATATGAGGGACCCAGACTTTTTCAAACCCGTTGCTCTCGCGAAGTTGATTCGAAAACTCTGCAAGCTTTTCGCGCAGCACGGTACCCCGAGGAGTAAATAATGGCAAACCAGAGCCTACCATGTCCGACATAACAAACAGATCAAGTTCCTGGCCTAGCTTGCGATGGTCGCGCTTCTTGGCCTCTTCGAGCATCTCAAGATGCTGTCGCAACTCCTTAGGGTTCGCAAACGCCACACCGTATACGCGTTGCATCTGCGCGTTGTCTTCCTTGCCGCGCCAGTATGCGCCTGACACGCGCATCAACTTAAAGGCACCGACCTTTTTAGTAGACTCGACATGCGGACCACGGCACAAATCAGTAAAGTCGCCATTTCGATAGAACGACACTTCGTTCACCGCACTCTCGTCGCCAGCCTCAACACCAAGCTGCGTGCTATCTAGGTCTTTCGCGACAGTCGTACCTTCACGCTTCAGGTCATTCAAAAGCTCTTTCTTGTACGGCTGGTCATATTTCTCAGCCCAAGCGATCGCCTCGTCAATTGTCATCGTAAATCGCTCGAATGACTCATCAGCATCGATAATCTTCTTCATCTCGGCTTCGATGCGACCAAAATCCTCATCCGACAGCTTCTCATCGCCAAGATCAATATCATAATAAAACCCGTGGTCTACCACTGGTCCTACACCAAATTTTGCATTCGGCCAGAGGCGCTGCACCGCAGCAGCAGTAATATGCGCCAAACTATGTCGCATTGCGTATAATTGCTCTTCTTTTGACTGATCTGCCATATAGCTTGTCTCCTCTCGTTTCTAGATTAAGGGAAAAAACTGTCCGACAAAGAAGTACATTAACTCTGTCGGTACGATGAGCGTGTCGGCCTCTCGCACGAACCTGAGGCAAAGAAAACTGTTAGATTTTCTTCCTGGAACAAAAAAGACGCATCCCTGATTGAATATTCTCGCAATTATATTCAATCTTGATGCGTCTCGGACCCCATACTTTGGGGTGGTTCCACCGGACTTCCCTGTCTGATCGATATCAGCCAGAGCACTCATGATAGGCTTTTTTACGTCTGCCTACCAGTCGACGGAGCTCAGTGGTTGGTGAGGCCACATCGCCGCTCGATATGTAGTGTATCACAACACATCGCAAAATCCCACCTGCAGCTATCATAGCAATGTTGGTACTATATGGCTAGTACTTTTGTATTGTTATTCCTACATCTACCCCGGGGATAACCATTTAATATCGACACCACAAATGATATAAATATAGATTTCCGTTGTCGCAATTTTGCCACGTCCTAAGAGCGATATAGGACTACTCTAGGTGCCTACTGCCTTTCTCCGAGCAAACATATACTAGAGCTAGTCTGCTATCAAACTTTGCCTCACGGCACAACTTTTCGTCTGTCACCAAAGTAAAAGGACCCGTTAAACGGGCCCTTTTACTTTGGTGGGCGATATAGGATTCGAACCTATCACCTCCACAACGTCAATGTGGCGCTCTAGCCAAATGAGCTAATCGCCCCCCCTATTGAAATCAATCATCGACTTCGGCTGTGTTTTCAGCTAATAAGCACGAGATCAACAGGGGTAATCATAGCAAATTAGAGTCATAGATGCAATCTGATTATAAGCACAAGCCTATTGCGCTTCGTTGACATTTATGTCTTAATTTGTTAAACTTAAGGGGTTAAACGAGGTGACTTCAGGTTTGAGTACCAAGAAGCCAACGCCGCTTGAAGATTTCAAGCTGTTTTATGAGGAGCTAGCCTCTTCAGCCAATTTAAATCGTCTCCGACGCGCCCGAAGCAGCCAGCGATAAACGCTAGTGCCGAGGACGGATCAAGACTCCTGGAAACAGGGGTCTTTTTTTATCCACGCTTCCCCACATAGTTTTCCACTAGATTTTTTTACACCGTCATGTCAATATATTGACATGGTATGCCCATATTGCGAGAGCGACACACGCGTCACCAACTCGCGGCTTCAGAAGCGAATAAATAGCGTATGGAGGCGTCGGCACTGCACTGGTTGCGGCATGGTCTTTACGACCCACGAAAAAGCCGACCTGGCCACCTCTAGTGTTGTTATGAAGGATCCGGCCAAGCTTGAACCCCTCAATCGCGACAAACTATTTGTAAGTGTCTACGAAAGCTGTCGCCACCGGCCAAGCGCCCTCGCTGATGCCGGTGCACTGACAGATACAATTCTAGGTCAAATCCTCAAAACACAGTCCGATACGGGTGTTATTACGCTGCATAACCTAACTGATATTACCCTACAAATCCTGCAGAATTTTGATTCCGTAGCAGCGACGTACTACCGTGCGTATTTCGTACAGAACTAAACTCTGTCGCCGCGGGTCACTTTACCCTTTTCGTCAGTCACCACTGTTTTAACGGTCACATCAAACTTATCGAGATACTTACCAAAAATAAGCCGGGTCTGTGAATTAAATGCCGCGGTCGAGCTATATAGTAGCGCGGTAAGTGGCATATAGACCCACTGTAAGAGCATAAATGCAGTGCGGTGGCGCTTATACCGGGCAGGCTTTGGCGGCAATGTCTTAAAGCAGATATAAATAGATACGAGCGCACCAGCTAAGGCGATACGCTGTATCTGACTCACCACGATTGGCAGCTCATTAGCAGCATAGCTCTCGGGGTTAAACAGTACAGGAATAAATGCAGCAAACGCCAGCAGTACCGGAGCAACTGCCCACGTCACGTGACCTTCAAGTAAACGACCGAACTTCAGCCACTTGTCTATCGTCGGGATTTTATTCTTGCTGAAAAAAGCCTTGTCGGCAAAATACGCAATATCAGAGGCACCCCATGTCCAGCGCCTGAGCTGCACAAACTGTGCCTTCAGTGTCTTTAAGTAGGTTTCAGCAAGCACTGCATCCTGGTAGATTGGAATGTAAATAGGGAATACTTTGTGTTTCCCGTCGTAGCGAAAATACGTCCGCCAGAACTGATGACCGTCCTCAACAATCGTCCGTACGCTCCAGAAATCAGTATCGATAAGGCTGGCAAGGCTCTGGGCGTGAGCCGAGAAGTTACGCAGAATATGCGGTCGCACGGTCAGAACCGTATTCCAGTATGTGTTACCGGTGGCAATCACGCGCATTGGTGCCGGCGCGTCCCAGATATTATTGGTATAGATTGACACTGGCTGGTAAGACGTGTGGAGCGGATCAGGACTCAGACTATACACATAAGACAACGCTGCGAAGTACTTTTTGTCAGGGCGGTTGTCTGCATCTAGCGTGGTGACCACCACTTTCAACGGGTCAATCTTTTTCTTGGCAATATATTTGGCAACTTCACGCCCGGCGTAAGTTATGTTGCCACCCTTGCCAATAATCTCTCCTGGGATATCCGATGGATGACACACCGCCATAGCGTGCGCAAATTGCCCGCCGTATTCTTCGACCAAATCTTCGACAATCTTTTTGGTCACCTCACCGCCACGCTCTTCGTATGCAATGACCAACATCACCTGATCCATATCGTAGTGCGATGCCAGTACTGATTGGATTGTAGGCTCAAGCACTTCGCGGCTTTCGTTGTAGGTCGCAATCATGGCAACGTGTAATAGTTCGCTTGGCCTCACGACAAGCGGACGCTCTTTTAGGCGAGCGACGTTTTCGAAATGCCACTTTGGTCGCTTATCTTTTGCGGCCAATACTTCGCCTGCTTCAACTTCTTTAAGCAGCTGCTGCCAATCCAGTTTCTTGTAAGCGGTCACGATTTTGTGCCCCTGGAATGCACGAAGACTCACACCAATTGCACGCACAAAATAGACCAACAGATAAAACAGCACGAACGACGCGGCGACCGTGGGATGGATAAGGCTCAATAGCAGCGGCAACGTCAGGATGCTCCAGCTTAAAAGCCCAGGCAGCATCTCAAAAAAACGATACCGTTTATTCCTCTCCTCTTTGTGCGGTATTTCGATATTTTTCATATGTTAGCGGTGTGTGAGCAACACATTACTTACAATACACGCCAATAGTACTAATAGGACGCCGAGCGCCAAGACCACTACTGATATTTCGCGCTTGATTCGAAATGCCTTGAGGCTTAACACAAATGAAAACACTAGGGTTATCAACGCAAACCAGATAAAGTTCAGCATTGCCCACACGTCACCGGTGGGGCTAAAGTCACCCCGAGCAGAATGGCTAGGCCCTTGACGGTACTCAATATAGTAATCACTAATACCTTGGCCACTGCCGAGGCGAAGTACAATGCTGAACGTCAGAATTACTGTTAGAAACACGAGTGCACTTAAAAGCACCAGGACTAATTTGTCATAGAAATATTTCTTTTGAACGGACATTCTTTATATTGTAATCTGTATTGCACAAAACGTCGAGCACGAACAGTGGTGCGAGTACTGGGAATCGAACCCAGCTCTCAACCTTGGGAAGGTTGCATAATAGCCACTATACGATACTCGCTTATTGCTCTTCTGGAGCAAACGGATCGGGCTGAGGAGCACCAAGCATAGGAAGGCCAGGATCTTGGTCTGGCGGATTCCCTGCTAGCGCTCTGCCTTCCCTAATTGCCTCGTGGGCAGTGAGACTGCCCAGATATGGGCCACCTCTTGGGCCTGCATAACGACCTTTTATTTTAAGCCCCGCATCCGTAGCCGCCTCTATAAGCCTTATAGGAACAAGTTTCTCGCGCCGCCCCATAACTAAACTATATCACATGGAGCCACCTACCAGGATCGAACTGGTGACCTACGCGTTACGAATGCGTCGCTCTACCAACTGAGCTAAGGTGGCATGACCCCGAGTACGAACACTATGATACTAAAAATACCCCTGTTTGGCTACTTCTACTTACCTGTTGACTTGGTTGCTCCGCTACCATTACTGTTTGGCCGGCCTTCTGGGGTACGAGACAAACGATAGACTGCGATACCTATAATAAAGAGGGCGAGTACGGTCAATGCAGCCCAGCGCAACTCACGGAGTTGATACAACACCGAACCAACCGCCACATACAAGCCCCACCATGTCAGGAAGCGCCGGTGCAGTATAATGCCTAAAATCATAAACCCAACTTGCTCTAAAATCAGCCACCAGCCATACATATCACCGCTTTGACCACCGAGCGCCTGCAGTACCAACGGCACAGTAGCAACGATAAACATAGCTTTGAGATATGAGTCGCTACCAGCAGCGTCATTACGTATATATCGCCACCACGCATAGCCTGCGAGCGTTGCAGCAACTATATGTGTATATGCCTGAAGATTGTCTACTCCGAGCACATAGAGCGCCCACATAAGCGCGGCCACTATGATCGCGCCGCTCATTTCACGCTCAGCCTGCGTGCGGAACCATAGATGATACAAAGTCGTGCCGCCCGCCGCAGCAAGAGCTGCCGGCAAAATCAAATCTGCAGTATCGTAAAATGCACCCAGAAAAACTGGCAAGTACACCGTGACCAAGCATGCGGCGACAACCGACGGAGCAGCCTTGTTTAGATAGACCTGCGCCTGCCGAGCCGCTGCATAGCTAGATACTGCAAGAAATAGGCTCAGCAACACTACAAAATTACCCGTCGTCTGCATATCGTCAGGGCGAATTGCGCTTACTAACAAACCTTGTGCGATCCACGGCGCAAGCACCAACAAGACCTGACTCTTCTCTACGCGCATGCTCAATACAAATAACGCGAGCAACAATACCCCGAGTATGGCAGTAGTGTGGATGTAACTATTCGACGTTGTAAGAGATATAAGTACTGATGCACCAGCGGCACAAACATATCCCGTCACATACGAATAGCTCGCACTACGATAATAGCTAATGACTGGTATTTTTGACGACGCAAATACGACTCCGCGTGCGATACTCCTACTAAGAATAAGCGCCCACGTCACACCGAGGTACCCATAGGCGTAACCAACGGCATCCCATGTAAAACCGAGTCCACCTTCGCCGAAAGCAGCTGGAGCTACGAGCATTAACACGGCCACAAGCCACCGATTAGCTTCCTCACGGCACACAATCGTAAATACCAAATTTGCTACAAGCGCGAGCAGCACTGACAATGAAAAAACCAAATCATGCATCTGGCCAAGTTCCAATAAAACTGGAGCACAAACCGCAAACCCTGCGGTGAGCCACCAGATCGCCTCTTTAGTTTTGTGCGCAAGCAATACGAGCGTCACGGTGAAAACATACGTTGCAGCTAAGGCCGTCCAGCCTCGGTCGATCCATGCGGGCACTAGCGCCACAAAGCCAGAGAACAAATACATCGCGGCGGTATTTTCATGCCAGACCACTCCACTACTCCGCAAACGACTCAGCATCGCGACTAGATATAAAACAGCCACTGCGCTAAAAGAGGCCGCACTTTGTTGCGCTAAGCTTAAGTGCGACTCGATCACTACCTGCCCGATGAAAATCGGTAGTGCAATAAGACTGAGTGAGCCGCCGACATACATATCAATACGTCGCTGACGCTCTGCCACCATCATGCCGAAAACTGCAATTGCACCTAGGCCAAGTAGCACGACCATACTATTCGACCACCCCAAAAAGAGTACCGGAATAAGTGCAAAAAACGCTACAGTTGCTCCGTTGTTGGCGATAACATTCTGTCGTGGCATAGCGTAGAGCGCCAGGCTATGGATAGCAGTCAAAAGCAACAGCGCTGACGCTACCCCGAGGTTTTCTTCTGTTATTGCATACGTACCGGTTGCAAGCGAGAGAACATATAGAACATGCGCCGCAAACGCATACGGTACAGGATCTTGCCGCCGTGCCGCGTACCCCTCAATCGAATAATATATTGCCGCCAACAGCAATGCAATACTGAGCTGGCCAACGCCATGATCCTGAATTAAGTATAAAGACACAAAAGCACTGAGTGGTACGAGCACCTGAGCGCTGACATCTGCAGGCTCAATGAGTTCTTTATGCTTTCGGAAAAGCCCCCAAAACCTCAGCAGCATTCCAACAACGATCAAACCCCACAGGTAGTATGGTACGGCTAAATCAAGCACTCCGATGGCTGATTCAAACAAGGATATAAAACTAAAAATAAATAGATATGATAGTAGTGGTTTTTTTAATCGCTTGAACGCGTACGCGTACATACTCATACACAGTATTGAGGTGCCGAACCAAATAACCTTCGCATCAAGGCCAGTGGCCAGGTAGTGGTAAACCGCTACGCCTACCAACGGTGCAATTGCCATACCGATGGCAACAAAAGTCACGCCAGCTGGACGCAGCTTGCTGCTCCTACCATACAGCCAAAAACCGCCACCATAGAGCACAACCATAGTCGCTATCACCACGAGCGTACGTATCACGCCACTCAAGCCAGCAAATGCTACAAAAAGACCCGCTGAGGCAACAAACAAAAACGCGCCAAAATATAGCAAAAGTAACGTGCCGTCTATAGGCTGCGAGAGTTTTGGCGTCTCTAAAGGCTCGGTGATCGCTGCGGTTTCATTAGCTACGCCCGTAGCAGACTGAATTGTCGGCGCTGCATCTCTCGCATTTTCCTGATGGGGAACCGCACCCGGTTCGCCCTGCGCATCAGCCGCCTCACCCATGAACGAATCCACAGTCCTGCCTGCCATCATTGCTTCAATGAGACGCTTTTCGCCCTTCGTCTTTGCCGCCCGATAAAATGAAGCAATATAAGCTTGCCACTGCTTATCTCTTTGGGTATCTCGCTGCAGCTGCGCAGCTTGCGGATCTGTTCGAGTTATAGACCATACGATCACGATCACCAAGATAAGGAAAATAAGCGTTAGCATGATACGCATTATTGTAGCACTCTACACAATATATAAAAGAAGAGGCCCCGCTAACTTCTTGAATTACACATATGAGCTAGCCAGAAATAAAATAACCACCTTCACAGGTGGTAACTTTATTTCTGGCGGGCCCGACCGGATAGCGGGCTTCGCCCTTCTCCGCTGCGGCGTACTCGGAGCAAGCTCCTGTGCGCGTCCTCGCTCCGCCGAACGTACTCTTCGAGCAGTTCGCATCGCAGACAAATCTGCCCAAGAAAAAAGCCCTAGCCTCTCGGCTAAGACTTTTTTCTTGGCGGGCCCGACCGGATTCGAACCGGCGATCTCCTCCGTGACAGGGAGGCGTGATAGGCCATCTTCACTACGAGCCCTCGTCTTTCGGTTTTTCTCATTGGAGCTTGCGAAAGAAATTCGCACCCAGCCACTACCGAACTGCTCCTGCGCTTTCTCTTTTGCCTGTCGCCAGACTCCAGAAAACAACAGGGGTAATTTTAACAAAGTTTTTACTTTATTGCAATGAAAACATGAAGCCCTGTCTCTACAAGCCTATGTAACGGGATGGCGGATTCTCTTTTTTGAGCGGTTTTAGAAACGTTTCTATTTCTTCAAACGCAAAGAAGATATGTGATGCTTTTAGTTTCCCGTCGTTATTTTCATACACCTTTACAATTTCAAGCCCGATCGGAGTTTCAATAATACCAGAGAACTCGTTCGGCTGTAACTTAAACAACTCGTCCAGCACTTTGGGCTGGATGTCTCGGTTGCTCATTTCGATAGGTATGCCAAAGTCACCGCCGGAACCCTTTGTTGCATCATCCTCTGAAACTTGCTTGGCTAGCTCTGCAAAGTCTGTACCAGAACGTAGTTTTGCGAGCGCTGATTCTGCTTTAGCGTGGGTCTTGGTGTCAAGTTTTGAAACTACCTTTTGAGCCAATAGCTGTTGCTGGAGTTCCCGACGGAAATCGTCAACCGACCAGTTCCAGAATTCGCGCAGGACGTCCTCGAAGACCTGGTCGCTACCACCTAATCTGCTTTGACCTTTCAGAAGCGCTATTTGGTCATTGATATCATTCCGGCTTACCGATACGCCATGTTCTTTGGCGAGCTGCTTCACGTATGCATCATTAATAACGCTCTCCAGGGCCCGCTTCTGATAGTCTGCCAACTGCTCCTGACCAGACTTGCTCTCAAAATCGAGTTGCTGCTGCGTCGAGTAATAATGCATATATCGCCTAAGTTCAAACAAGTAATTCTCGTATGCGACAAAGCTCGGTCCGGCCTTTGCTATCGGGAATGGGATTACTTGTGTCACTCGATAAATGAAAGTCGAGTTTGCGTGGAAGCGATATAGTGCCAATAGTGTGTAGCTGAAGAACACCACGACACCCAAAATAAAGATACTAAGCGAAACGATAACGATGCGGTGACGTGAATGCTGCAGTGGATATATATATTTACGGGCGCTGGCAAGCACTTCTTCGCGGTGCTCAGCAACCGTTTCGTTTGTAATACGCGGCAGACCTGACCGCTCAATATCATCGGGTGAGGCCTTTTTCTTGCTGCGTTTTGCCACAGCAGTTTTACCTGATTCAGCCAGCTTGCTGACTTTGTGTGTGATTTTCTTCTTCATTCTATATATGCTTACTTGGGATTTGGCGCTAACTGCTCCGGCTCAATATGCTCATCTCGAAGTATCGCCTGTATCTTTTTCTGCGTCTTCGCTGGATGATGCACATGATGCAACTCCACGTCTCCCATGTAGGTTTGTATTACTATTGTACCAAACCCCAGTAGTGTTTCCTCCAGGCCCTCTATTTTATAATTCATACTTTGGATGTGATTCAGTGTAAGATCGCTCACGCTACGACTAAAGAAACCTTTTTGATGTATCTGTATAAAGCGTTGGTTAGTGACCACAATAACGCTAAAGTACCAGCTAAGCCATGACGGAAAATAAAGTATCAGACCTAGCACACAACCAAGCAGTAGACCACCGAAAAACCATCCAAAGCCAAGCTCCGGCTTAAACGTTGCCGGAAGTACGCCGATGAGCGGGCCGAACATCCCCAGAATCAAGCCTTTTCTCATAACGATCGGATGCTTCCGAAATACATACAAGACCTCTTCGTCGTCAAGCTGGTCTTCAAAGTACTTGTCTGGCATAAGCAATATTGTATCAGAATCTGGTGACCCGGGAGGGAGTCGAACCCCCAACACCCACCTTAGGACGGTGGTGTTCTATCCATTGAACTACCGGGCCGTAAATGAACAATATTTGTACTCATGTCTGACCCCTGTTATGAGGTCAGACATATGGTCGCTATTTCTTCTTCCGCCTTCGCGCTTGGGTGAATCGTTCGTGAGTAGTTTCGTACTCGTAGATTTCACTTTCGCTGAACCAATGATTAATTTCTTTGGTCGCCTCTTCCAGGTTAGCAGACGCGTGAATAATATTTGGTATACCAACCTCCTCTTTATCTGCGTGACTAAAGCTAATGTGCGAGTAGTCTCCGCGGATCGTACCCGGCAGGGCTTTTTTAGGTTCAGTTGCTCCCACCATTTTACGAACCTGCTCTACCGCTTCAATGCCCTCAAGAATAAACGCCAACACTGGGCCTTCTTGCATCATTGCAAGCGTTACTTCAAAGGCCTTATCGCCGCGCCTAGATTTAAGTGTACCTATACCCTCGTAGTGCTGAAAGTAGTGATCATAATCGGGCGACAACATCTTGGCAGCAACTATCTTGAGCCCTACGCGCTCAAATCGTGTAATAATTTCTCCGGCAATACCCCGTTGTAGTGTGTCAGGTTTCAATATAACTAACGTTCGTTCCATATATACGTTGTGTTCCTTCGCTTATTTTTATGTTGAGCACATTGTACCAAGATGAGCATAACTTTACTACTGCAATCAAAACCACAATGTCGTAAAATATTAAGCATATGCAATTCAATAAAGCAAAGGCGCAGTTTCTCGAGTACCTGGAGATTGAACAAAATCGCTCTCAAAAAACGATAGCAAATTACGACCATTACCTTACCCGCTTAAGCGACTATGCAGGCGATATTGCTGTCGAGGAAATCACCCCGGAACTTATTCGCAAGTGGCGGCTATGGCTCAACCGACTTGGGACAAATACGTCTGATGAGCTTGGGAAGAATACGCTAAATTATCATCTGATTGCTTTGCGCAGTTTCTTAAAATTCTGTGCCAAGCGTGATATAGCCGTTACAAGCTCAGAGAAGATTGAGCTCGCACGAGTGAAGCGCAAACAAGTGACATTCCTTGATGCTGACGAATTGAAACGTTTATTTGCTCAACCTGACACTGATACTATTCAGGGTTTGCGTGATCGTGCAATCTTAGAACTACTGTTCTCGAGCGGTTTACGCGTATCTGAACTCGTAAATTTAAATCGTGAACACATAAATTTAAAACGTCGCGAATTTACGGTACGCGGCAAAGGTCAGAAAGATCGTCCGATATTTATTAGCCCCGAAGCAGCTCATTGGCTCGAACAATATTTACAAAAACGCACTGATAACACGAAGCCTCTTTTTATGCGCTATAGCGGCAGAAAACAGGTTGATCTCAGCGGCAATTACCACCGCTTGACCGCACGAAGCGTGCAGCGGCTCGTCAGCCGCTACGCCCTGCTTGCCGGCATCACAAAACACGTTAGTCCGCATACCTTGCGACATTCATTCGCGACAGACCTTCTTATGAATGGTGCGGACCTCAGAAGCGTGCAAGCCATGCTCGGTCACAGCAATATTGCTACGACTCAAATCTACACCCACGTCACCGACCCCCACCTCAAGTCCGTCCACGAACGCTTCCACGGCAAGTCTAGCTAGCACCACCATAGGGCATTCTATTTTGTCTATACAAAGACTAGATTGAGACCTTATCTAACACCCTGAGCCAGATGGTATACCGGTTGCGCTATTGCCAAGCCTACCAGATACATTGAAGCGTTTACAGACAGATTCGCTACTCTCCACACTGTAGTCAGAGAAATATTTTGAGGCTTCTTTAGATGAAGACCCGCTAATGGACACCCTGCCCTGTATGCGACGAAGCACATCTTGAGCTTTGCCCGTGACATCAATCTGGACCTGTCCGCCTACAAGTTCACTCCCTGTACTTTCAGCTCTTACAACCGAAAAAGGCTGGTAGAACGGTTTAATACGGATATATGCGCTCGGTATTGTGTCTAAGCCTGTTATTTCGGTGACACACTCGCTTTCATTACACGAGGCATACCCTGTAATCGCCTGGGGAGCTCCGGTTCCATACGGATTAACCACGCTTGAATAGGCATACTCGCTTGTGCCGCCACTACGCGGATATAAAAACATTGTCATTGTCGCTTTGGCAGCTTCCTTTGCATTTGCTACTTTGTCGGCTGCTATAAAATCAACTCTTACAAGCGCAAACGGGCAGTTTGCCGCCCAGACTGCAGGGCTTACATGATGACCTACATCCTCACAGTTACTCACAGATAATCCGTTTGTATTTGCAGCGCGACGCCACGAAACCTCCGTAGTCACCAATGTTTTGCCCGGTGCTGCATTTAGAGGCCAAACCACAGATGTATCAGTGCCAGGAGTAGCTACTAGATCTGGCGGCTCACTAACCAGAAGGCACGTGTACCTCACTGTATCGTCCGACCCATATACACGGCCACCATTCTGGGTATACTCACCTTCGCACTCATCTTGTGGAGGGAATAGCTTCCCTTCGCCGCTTACACTACTGTATCCAGAGTCGATATACTCTGATATTTTCTTCATAGCATCGTTTAGCCCTACTTCTGCTGCATAATTTGCCTGGGCGCTCAACTGGCGATCAAGTGCTAGCTTGCCGTTGCGCTGGCTAACCTGTGAGAATCCAAGCACAATCAAGCTAATGACCATTACAAAAATCACTGTTACAGTGATCGATATAATCCCTCTTTCGTCACTCGCTATTGAGTTTGTAAGTGATTTTTTCATACTGCTTATGCCTCTATGACGAACATTATACCCTACGCTCTTTTCTATAGCCACTGCTTTACTGTCGTACTCAGAGCACGAACAGCACAAAACTGAGAACCTTTCATTGCCTTACATCGTGGCTTCTTACTACCAGGACCTGGGTCGGCAGGATCGGTGCTTTCTAGTAGATCGTCTGCCCCGTAGGCTACGACAATCTTTACCGTCCATAGGTTCGTTGTGTTGGGTACGCGCCTAATATCAAGATCAGATATCCGCATATTTTCTGCTAACAACTCTTGAGTTAGTGTTGGGGTCGCACCACTAGGACAGCCCAACCCAACACCTTTTTCTTCTTTGAGGCCATAATTACCCGTAGCCGGCACAAACAGTACCCCTCGCTTGAAGGTATACTTCGTAGAGCCAACACAATAGGTATCTGCTCCTTGTGGTGTAGACCCGTCGCCATTCTGTAACGACTGCGAGACGATATCAATAACATTTCGGGCAACGGTTTGAGTAGATGATTCTACTACACCCTTCTGAAAGTTATTTGTAAAACGCACAATTGTACCGGCGACCATGAGCATAATAACGGAAAAGACGGTTGCAGCAACCATGAGCTCTACTATAGTGAAGCCTTTTTGGCTACCTAATGCGCTCTTCTTCGTACGCATGTGTGCTGTTTTGCCCATCCCAACCATAACCTTTATTACTGTACCCTAATCATCTTGCCCGGACAAGCTAGTAGTCAGGGCGTTTAGATTTTAAGCTTTTTTATAATCGAATCCACTATCTGCTCGGCTGCAGCTGTATCTGACCTTTGCTGCCTGAAAACTTCTGCATAGACTATGAACTTTCCTTTCCTGCTATATGCGCCTGCACCTTCTTGTTTATGTTTTTTTGCACCTGCTTCATCGGAATATTCGGCTAACCTTATGTCTACGATGTCATTATCCTTGTTGCGATACGCACACGTCGTTACCGCAGGATATTCGTCCGTAAGCTCCGAGTTTACCGCATCCTGCGTCCTTGTAGTGCTAGAGCCCAATAATTCACCAATCTTAGCTTCATCAGCTAGGCCGCAGGCAGTCTGCGCCGGCTTATCCAGGTCTTCGACAGTAGGATTTGGTGGTTGACCCTCATCCTTGACAACCAACTTGGCTTCAGGCACTTCTTCGATTATTTGCTGGGTTGCAGCATCCCGTTTCGATTCACTTTTCAGCATACTAAGTGCTACAAACGACCCTGCAGCCAGTATAATAACCATACTAGAAAGTATGATGGCCATTCTCTTATTCATGCTCTCACCTCCTCATACCCTCTAGTGCATTAGTTATTCGGACCACTCCATAGTGAAGGAGTATCGACAAGCCCGCCACCTCCTGCGGGACCGTTATGAAATTGTAGTACGGCCTTATTTGGTTCAGCAGCAGGACTCATAAACTGCACGAACGCACCAGCCCTTTGAGCCCTGCATGGGGTAAGTATTGGCTCGCATCTACTGTTTGTTGCCCACGAGTAGTCCGTAGCACCACTTGCTGATCGGGTATACACTACCAGGTTGCCTGCGGTCTGCATTGACGCATTGACTGGTGTGGTTGGAGGTGATCCAGCTAAGTCATACAGCAACACATTTAGGTCGCTCGGTATAGACAGCTGGTTTACTGTCGGGACGCTAGTCCTGCGTACTCTAAGGGCCTTGCCGACAAAACTCAAGTAGACACCGCAGCTCTCTGTGTCGTTATAGCATGACGCGTTATATGACCGGAGCTGCTCTCCTGGAAGCAAGACATTCCCTGAGGCTAGCACATTACTGTACGTCATACCTTCCATGCTTGCAGTCAAAGCATCGCTCCCTTGAACGGGTATCGTTAATACGGCCTCTCTCTTGCCTGCGTTGCTGTGCTTGTTATTCGCTGCTCCGCCTGCTGGCGCAAATGCCACCACAACGTTACAGGTAGCGTCTTTGGGTAAGGTATTATTAGAACAGCTATCCCCACCGGTCTGTATGACAAAACTATTTTTGGGATCGCCGGTAATTGTTGCCGCACCGAGAATTATGCTTGTGGATGTGTTGTTGCTCACCTGAAACGTTACCGTTTTGCGCGTGCCACTAGATGCGTACAGATGCCATGCTGGGAACTTATGCGAGCTTGGAGTCAAAGTAACAGGCAGTCCTGCGAACGTACATTCTGGCGACACCCCTACCATTCCAGCAGGACATGGCATCTTTATAACAGTAGTTGGCCTAAGCTTATCATATGTACGATACCACAGCTCAACCTTGCCTGTATTGCCCTGTAGCGTTTCCCATGTAACGATTATCTGGGCTCGATAACCTTTGTCGTTGCTATAACCTGCCTGGTCAGTCTCCGGCACAATTTTTATTGTGTACTGTGGCTGTTCTGTGGTTGCTTGGTTTAGTTCATTGACTTTACATGCAGCTTCACTTGCAGATACTAGGACATACTCGGTGCCTGCAACATTTGTAGTAACGCAAAAACCTGCCGTATCAAACAGCTTCTCGGTCGATGTTGGGCTCTCAAGATCCTCTTTGTGGTCAATCGTGTATTTCTTGAGACGCTCAAGCTGAGTCTGCGCTACACGGAGCGCCGATGACCGCTCTTGCGTATCCTGCATGGCACGAGAGCTCCTGTTAGCTAACGCTGACGCGCTACCTAGAACCAACGCAATGATAGTCATCGCTAATACAACTTCGACGATAGTGTCTCCAGATTGGGTTCGTAATACGCGTAATCTTCTCATACTATATACAGTCCGTGTTCTGCTTGATTTCCAGGGCCACTGCGCTCGTGCCGGCCTTACTACCGCCAAGAGTGATTAAGCCAGATTGATTGGTGGAGCCGCTTTTAAAGCAAATGTGCACCCCGTTTGGCGTATGTGGCGCATAGCGAGCTTGGAGCTTGACATTATTTATAGAGTTGTCTTCGTTCATATATGTAAACATGATGGGTCTTACCTCTACAGATTGCGAACCAACGGCCTCAGCCGCGCCATCGCCGTCCATATCTTCACCGCTCAGATGCACGAATATCCCCAGCGCACCAATTGTCGTTCCAGCGTGAGGTGCACCGGGGCCGTATTTAACCCACTTCGCACTCAAGCCATTTGTAAGTGTTATTAGCTCTTTTAGCTTCTCTAAGGGCATGGCATAGCTGTTATCCAACCGTGTAGCCCCTCTATAACCCGCAACCGGGTACACAGCGTATTTTTCTGGACTGTCGCCGTAGCCTGTGCCGAATTGAAGAATTTTACCAATGAAGATACAGTCTTTGTTTGTCCCCTGATCCCTTGGGCTGCCCTCATCTATCTGTAGGTTGCCAGATGGCCCGCCTGTCGGAGCATTACAACCGTAGATTTTTTGATCAGGAAAACGCCCGCTCGCAACCTCATTAATAACCCCCTCTAATTGCCCCTTAACCTGGTTGATAGCCTGATTAAATTGCACCTTGCTCTGTCTCGAAGAAATAGTACCCACAATAGCCACAAATAACACACCCGTAACCGCAATCACAACCATTGTCTCGATTATTGTAAAGCCAGCACGAAGCACATCTGTTACTTCAGCGCTGGATTGCTGCCCATGACGCACGCGGCCCATCATAGACTCAAGTATATCATAAGCTTTTTGTTAGATACCGAGCAAAAAATTGCTGTAGCTGTCCATGAGTGCCTCTCCCCACAAAAACACTACAAAAGCTGCGAGAAGCAAAAATGGCCCAAACGGTATTCTGGTTTTACCTGTCACCTTTTGATGTCTCATGATGCCATGCAAAATACTGTAGAGAGTACCTGCCAAGGATGCGATAAATAACAAGAGTAAAGCTCCGGTTAGACTACCTGCCACCAGCCCCAGTAAGGGGCCGAGCTTCACATCTCCGCCACCGATCCATTTACCCTGCGAAAGCTGAAAAAGTCCATAGAACAACCCGCCAATCAGAAGCGCACCAAGGGCACTGTCAGCGAGCACTCCTACAGCATCCTGCTGACTCAGTGCGTACGCTACTGCAAATATGACACCGATCGCACTCAGAGGAGCAACTATGCGATCAGGCAGGATAAACCATCGCAAATCGTATACGGCCAGTGCCACAAATCCCGTCAGCAGCAACATCCACAAACCAAAGCTTACAGCTTCCAGTGCCCCCCAGTTACTGAGTGGCCAAGCTAGATAAGATACCACCGCTACCACCATAACGGATAGCTCCACAATTGGGCTATCTGGGATCGGTTTATGACAATATCGACACTTCCCCCTTAACCACAACCAGCTCAGGACTGGCACAAGGTCCCTGGCTGCTAATACATGATGGCAGTGTGGGCACATAGAACGGCCTTTTGTGATAGACAATTCTTCGGCTTTTAGCTTACGTTTCGCTGTGCCGCGAGCCTGTTCTTCCTGCTCATGCAAGCGCCATATCAGCGCATTCACGAAGCTTCCCAGACACAGACCAAATACAGCCACGGCAAGTATAATCATTAGAGGTATCGTAACAGAAGTGTAAGTATAAAAAAAGAGCTCCGTTAAGGAGCTCTTTTAATTAAGACTAGCTTTGGACTAACCTTCTTGGCACTGACGCACAGGATCGCCAGATGAGTTCTCTACAGAGTAGAGCACCACGAAGGATCGCTTGCCTCCCCGCTCTGCATTAGCACCGTTGCACTTTGCTTGGCTCACCACAACAACTGGGCCATCGACAGCGGTATTGTTTGTCTCAACACCAGATTCTGGAGCAACAGCGATTGCATTTGTGCCAGTTGGCTCGGTCAGGAACCCGTCCTTGGCAAGATCATTAATCGGACCATAGGTAGCACCTGGTGGCAACGAACCGTTATTATTCTGCATGTACTCATTCACTGCTGCAGCATAGTTCGCAACATCGTTTTTGCGCTGTGTGTTACGTGAGTTTCGTTGCAGTGCAGGAACAGCCAGGAACACGATCAGCATGATCAGACCCGCGATAGCAAGCACAATCATCACTTCGATGATGGTGAAGCCCTCTTTACGTTGTTTCAAGTTCGTTCGCATAATTAAATGCCCCCTTTATGCTTATGTTAAACTTATACCAAGATAGTATACCCTCAAAACCTAAAAAGCAATAGCTTTTTACACAGGCTTACACGATAGACTCGCCAGAGATGGTATAGACTGGCAAGAGTACTGCCGCCACGATAATGAGCGCCATAATACCCATCATGACCATAAGTACCGGCTCAATAATGGTAGAGATTGCCTTAATCTGATCGTCCACCTCCTTTTCGTAGTAATCAGCCGTCTTGGCCAGCATAGCCTCCGTAGAGCCTGACTCTTCACCAATGCGAAGCATGTTCGGCACTAGCTCCAGGAAATTCGGATCGCCAGTGATTGTCTCAGAGAGCGCCTTACCGCTCTTCACTTTTTCGCTCGCACGCATAATTGAATCTGCGATATGCACGTTATTTACCGAGTTCGCAGTAATCTGGAGAACCTGTATAAGTGGTACACCACTGGCAATCAACGTAGCACCGGTACGCGCAAAACGCGCCATGTACATTTTCATAAATAGCGGTCCTATTAACGGAGCACGCATCTTAAACCGATCAACTACCTGTTTGCCTGGGCCTGTCCGTGCCCACCTGGTCAGGAAGAAGCCGGCGATACCCATTACAATTGCGATCGCCCACCAGAACTGCTTAATTATATCTGACACAAACAACAGAATGCGGGTATATATCGGTAGTTGCGCACCTTTCATCCCTTCGTACAGGATCTCTACTTGTGGCAACACTGTGAGTAGCATATATGTTACGACGCCGAGCATTACTACCAGCACAATAATCGGATAAATAAACGCATTGCGTACCTTACTAATAACATCTGCGTCTTTCTCCTGCTGAACAGCAAGGCGCTCAAGCGACTTATCAAGCGTACCTGACGTCTCGCCAGCCTCTATCAGGCTGATGTAAATCTGGTTAAACACCTGGGGATGTTTTGATATTGCCTTCGAAAGCGAAGACCCGGCCTCAACGTCTGCAATAATTTGATTGAGTACAAGCTTAAGGTTTTTGCTCTGGGTTTGCGCACTCACATTACGCAGTGCCTGCACAAGCGGCAAGCCAGCATTAATAAGGGTTGAGAGCTGGCGCGAGAACAGCACCTTGTCTTTGGTTTTTACCTTCTTGCTCTTCAAGAATCCGGGTACAAACTGACTGCCTCCACCGTGGACTTTAATACTGATAGGCACTAGGCCTTCCTGATGGATTGCTGCTGCGGCCGCGTGTTCGCTATCAGCCTGAACCGAGGCTTTGATAACCTGCCCTGTTGAGGGTTCCTTAGCGGTGTAATCGTACAGCAGCATCCGGCGCCTAGCTCCTCATCAACCTGTCAAGCTCATCGATATCAACCGCAACGTTACGGGCTTCTTCATAGGTGATTGTGCCGCCGTGTACGAGCGCAGCAAGCGTCTTGTCCATTGACTGCATACCGAACTCAGCGCCAGTCTGAATGACAGCCTCAAGCTGGTGGGTCTTACCTTCACGAATAATATTGCGGACAGCCGAGGTTGCCACCAAAATCTCGGCCGCAGCAATACGTCCGCCGCCAATTGCAGGCACCAGCCGCTGTGAACAAATCGCCATAAGGATGTTGCTGAGCTGCGTGCGGATCTGGGATTGCTGGTGTGGTGGGAACACGTCAACCATACGGTCGATACTCTGCGAGGCCGAGTTGGTATGCAGCGTTGCAAATACCAAGTGTCCGGTCTCGGCAATCGTAATCGCACTCGCAATCGTCTCAAGGTCACGCATCTCACCAAGCAGCACTACATCAGGATCCTGTCGCAGAGCCGAGCGCAGTGCCGCCGAGAATGAATAGGTATCGTAGTGAACCTCTCGCTGCACAATAACCGACTTCTTGGACTTGTGCGTATACTCAATCGGGTCTTCGATGGTGATAATATGAACTGCACGCTCAGAATTGATCTTGTCGATCAGTGCAGCAAGTGAGGTCGACTTACCCGAACCGGTCGGGCCAGTCACGAGCACCAACCCACGCGGGTACTCAGCAAACTTGTTCACCACTGGAGGCAGGCCAAGCTGCTCAATCGTGAGCAGGTCAGTTGGAATAAGACGCAGAGCGGCTGCTAAGTTACCCCGCTCATGAAACGCGTTCACACGAAATCGCGCCAAGTCACCAAAGGCAAAACTGAAGTCAAACTCCTTGTCTTTTAGCAGAATCTGCTTCTGGTCTTCATCAAGAATTGAGAAGATTAGCGACTCGACCGCTTCCTCATTCAACACATCCGCACCGGTTACCGGCACAAGCGCACCATCGACACGGAGCATTGGCGGCAGTCCAACCTGGATGTGAAGGTCAGATGCTTTCTTTTTGATGATTTCTTCGAGTAGTACTTCGATTCTTGGTTGTCCGGCGCTCATATCCACCCTTTTTTCTTGTTATGCATCTCCTGCTGCCACTCGGTTTACCTCTGCAATGGTAGTGTGCCCAGCCAATGCTTTGAGGTACCCATCTTCGCGCATATCGATCATGCCTTGCTCCTTTGCAACCGCCTGGATCTCGGCGCTCGTGGCTCGCTTCAGGATTAATTTTTGAATTTCCTCGCTGATGGTAAATACTTCGTAAATACCCATCCGCCCCTTGTAACCGCCGGGCGCTTTGGGTCCAGCGACACCCTTGGTTAAAGTATAAGCTTTTTGGCCGGCAAGAGGCAAGCTTTCATAGCCCAGGTCTTCACATGCCCGCTGCATATCCTCTTGGGTCTTAGGTAGTAAACGTCCAACCATTGCCTCAATCGCAGCTGTTTCAGCTAGGTCGGACTCGTATGTTTCCTTATCTTCGCCAATACGACGCACCAAACGCTGACCGATAACCGTATGTACGGTACTCGCTATCAGGAACGGCTCAATCCCCATATCAAGAAGACGAGGCAGGATTCCTGCCGCGGAGTTAGTGTGGAGAGTACTGAAAACTAGGTGCCCGGTCAAGGCGGCCTGCACCGCCAGCTCGGCCGTTTCTTTGTCACGAATCTCTCCTACCATCACAACGTCAGGGTCCTGGCGCAGAATTGAACGAAGCCCTGCCGCAAAGGTCAGACCTACGTCAGCGTTTACCTGAATCTGGTTAATTCCTGACATCTTATACTCGACCGGGTCCTCGAGTGTCACAATATTTACTTCATCGCTCTTGATCGCATTAATAAGCGCGTAAAGCGAGGTTGACTTACCGGAACCAGTCGGACCTGACGTCAAAATCATACCGTGAGATTGCTTCAAGCCTTCCTGGATACATCGTAAGTTGCGCCCAACATAGCCCATGTCCTCTAGTTGTAGGCTTGTGCCGCTCTTATCAAGCAATCGAATAACTACTTGCTCACCCCAAATCACCGGTGAAATCGCAATACGTAGGTCGATGTCGTGCCCATCCACCTCAATACTAAACTCGCCGTCCTGCGGGATACGGTGCTCGTCGATCTTGAGGTTCGCGAGGATTTTGATACGAGAAATCAGCGGCGGCTCGGTACTTTTCGGCAACTTCATAATTTCACGCAGCACACCGTCAATACGGCAACGAATCTTAAGTTCATCTTGCAGTGGTTCGATGTGAATGTCGCTTGCCTTGTTTTTGGCTGCAAACTCAAGGATTGTCGATAACGCCTTACTAATTGGCGAGTCCTGGACAATGGTTTTGATTGTCTTGCTTGTTGTTGCTTGCCCGCTGTTTTTCTGCGCCCGATCCTCTTCCTTGTCCTTCTTCTGCTCAGCGTTCGCCTCATCAGCACTGATGCCGCTAATTTCACTGACTACATGCTTTGATATATTGGCATCGTATTGTGCGAGCACCTGGCGAATACCAGCTTCGCTCGCAGCATAGACCTTCAGCGGACGATTAATTTTATTTGACAAAAAGTCGACCGCCTGCACATTGTCCGCATCAAGCATCGCCACCACTAGGCGTTTCTGCATCTCACCGAGCGGTACTGCCATATAGCGTTCGGCTGTTTCCTTTGGCAGTAAATCTAGGATTTTTGGATCAATTTGCGCGTTCGAAAGATTCACATACGGCAGTTTGCTCACGTGCGCAATTGTTTTGGTCAGTGATTCTTCAGAAACATTCCCTTCACTCACCACCAAGCTTAGTAGCGGCTTATTTTCCTTGGCAGCTTTTTTCCGAAGCCCCTCCAATACATCAGCCGCAATAAGCCCAGTCTGAACCAATGTCTCTTCAACCTGTTTTTGTGCCTCAGCAGAGAGTACGCTCACCGTCCGTTCTCCTGCTTACCGAGCATCGTTAAACGGAGTTGGGTTGGAGCTATTGCCGATTTCGACAAGCGCTGAGGGGTTAACCGACTGAGCGTTGAAGTACTTTTCATTTGGTGTCGCAAACTCTGCTGAGATCGCATCGACTGACTCGACCTGGATCTCACCTTTAGATGAAAACACTTTGCTCGAGAGCACAAACGAAACTACCGCAGCAATGAACGCAACAACTATAATAATGGCTACGTCTTGTTGTTTCATTTTTTATATACCTCTTTTTTAACCTCAAGAATCTTCTCAGGTTGATAGTATGTTTCAGCAGATATTGCCGCGCTGAGTCCATCGTCTCCAGCACTTAGGCTCAGTGTTTGGATCTGGATAGGACGTATCGACCGCTCAAAAGACATCACGAAATTCTCTATTTGTAAGTGAGAGCCAGCGACAGTGATGCTGAACGGAATGGGTATAGGCTGTGGGCTTGCGCTACCAGCTTGCTCTTGTTGAGCCACCTCATCATCGGTACCAGACAGGTTGGACGCCACAATACTTTGTTGTTGCGCCAGCTTCTCGAGGCTTGACGTAAGCGCCGGAAAGTCATACTTACTTGGAAGAGCATCTAGAATTATCTTGCCGTTCTCGCCGTCTCGATCACCGCTACCTACTGTACTGCCATCAATCACATTACGTGATGTCGATGAAAATGCCTGATATGCCCTCACAAGTGTATCTCTGGACTTCATATTCTTTTCTAGCTGTTCTTTGGCTGCTTTCTTCTTTGAGATCACATCCTGCTGATAGCTGATCTTACCAACCAGCCCCTTAGCAGACACCAGCGAAAATACTACCAAGAAAGCTGCAACTCCTGCTGCGATAACAATCGTTGAATTAGCTTTGTCGATCAAAGACCGCTTTGTAACAACTCGTGTCACTACGCCTGCTTTTTTCGGGGACATTATTGACCTCCTTGGCTTCGCTGGAACAACTCGTTACCAGGCAGTTCTGTATTAGATCGTGTCGTAATCATCTTTGGCACCTCCAAGGTAACTTCCTCTGCCTGTGCAAAAAGCATAGGATCGAAACTCAGATTAAATGAATATGACGCATCCCCTTCTCCGACCGAAAAGCCAGCCAACACCACATTACTGAAAGCAGGGGTCTTGTTATCGCCACTTGATTCCGTCTTGAAGGTTGTAAATTTCAGTGAGTCAGCATATGTATTGGTTGCCAGCAAATTTGGCGCTTTACCGCCGATTGTAAGCGTGTTTTGCATGAAATCGATATCAATACTTGAGATACTAACCTGTGCAGGTGTCACTTGCTGCATATAGCTAAATAATCTTGTAGCTACCACTTTTTTGCTGTGTAAATCCTCCAGCGAATTCAGCTGGTTTTGAATGGTCAGTATCTTATTAATGTCTTCTGTTCCGGTCAGATTTTTACTTGCCGTGTCTATATCTCTTGTAAGGTCATCTATGCTCTTTCGCTGCACTATGTTCGCAAAAGTAAACAACAACACAAAAAGTACCACGGCCGCAACCGACGCGATGGTAGATACAAAAATTACCAGGCGCTTCTGACGCTGTGCCTTTATGTAGGCGATTTTTACATCCGGTAGAAGGTTGAACTGTATCATCCGTGACGCTCCGCTAACCCTGCTGCCACACCAAAGTGATTCGATACCGCTAGTAACTCTGCTTGCCTGTCGGCCGAAAATGATATATTCCGCCACGCATTGCCAATCTCAACCTCGAGCCCAAACTTGTTCGCTACGTGTACCGGAAATTCAGGCATAGACGACGCTCCGCCGGTTACGATAATCCGCGACACCCCTGTTCCATATCTACCTTGAAAGAACTGTATAGACTTCTCGATCTCTGCAGTTAATACATCGACCGTGCCGATAACCGCCTCATAGACCCTGCCTTCGAGCTTGTCTTTATTGAGACCAAACTTAAACACAAACTGCTCGGCTTGCTTCTGATCAACGTTCAAGTTCTGACTGGCTGACCTTACGATTGCCTCCGACCCTGTCGGTATCGAACGCGTCAAGCGAGGCGCATTGTTAATCATTATGACAAGATCAGTTGCTTTGTTACCGATATCTATGATCATCTGTGGCACGGTCGCGTCAGGCACTGTAAGTGCGCGTGCCAACGCCAGATTGTCTGGCTCGAACGCAATGACATTCAACCCTATAGATTCTAGCAAATCGAGCCTTTTTTCAATGTACTCATTATCGACGCTTGAGAGCAGCAGCTCAATCTTTGTAGGCTCCTTTGGAGAGTCTCCAAGCACAGCCCACTCAATCTTGGACTGCTCTACCGGTGTTGGAATAAATGAATCCGCTTGATAGCGAAGAGCCTTGGCTAGGTCGCCTGTGGGTAACCGATCGAAATCGATGACTGTCGTGAATACACGGTCTGACGGGACATTCACGGCCACATCCTTGACGGAAATCTGAGCTTGGCTCAAAAGCTCACTAATAGTCTGAAGCAGTTTCTGTTGGTCAGCCTTAGAGTCGCTTAGTACTACCGTGCTTTCGACCGGCACATACGCATACTTCACTAAGCTTTTTGTGGGACCGCTCCCTGCCAAATGAACTAATCTGACTGCCGTTGTACCGATATCGAGCCCAAAGAAGTTAGTAGATATCCCACTCAGTATACTCATAGTTGGACTAATTATAGCATAAGCACATACAACACACTCAACCCCTTTTTACAAAACCGGCGGCAGGCTTGTCACTGCTTCGAGCCGGAAGTCGCTGTTGTCGTTCGGTACGACGGTCTGGCGCATCCAGATAAGTGGGTTGTACTGGAAGACTTCGGCAGCCTTGCTACTGTCAGGGGTATCGCTGCCGCCTTCGAACTGACTGCCGTA
>Ga0182737_1000591_pt1 | contig 48641 bp, 46 predicted proteins | sample eDN5th30CBELigOP_FD_128878 | JGI IMG/M metagenome (GOLD analysis project Ga0182737, IMG submission 128878) | Enriched Organic Plus compost microbial communities from Emeryville, California, USA - eDNA 5th pass 30_C BE-Lig OP (version 2) (version 2) ...
CGTGGCCCTGGCGGCGCAGCGCGCGCACCTTGCCGTCGGACAGCACCACTTGCTGGCCGGTGCTCAGGAAGGCGAACAGGTCATGGGCGAACGCATCCAGGCGCGACAGGAATACGCGGTTGCCGCGCACGAAGGCGTTGTAGGCCAGCACGGCGGGAATGGCCACGGCCAGGCCCAGGCCGGTCATGATCAGGGCCTCGCCCACCGGGCCGGCGATGCGGTTGATGGTGACGCCGTCGGCCAGGCCGATGCCCACCAGCGCGTGGTACACGCCCCACACCGTGCCGAACAGGCCCACGAACGGCGCCGTGGAGCCCACCGAGGCCAGCACCGTCAGGCCGTTTTCCAGCTTGGCGGTTTCCTCGTCGATGACCTTGCGCATGGTGCGCGTGACGAATTCCCCGTTGGCGCCGCTTTCCTCGAGCTTGGTGGCGCCGAACTTCGAATGGTGCGCCTGCGCGTGCATGGCATGGCTGGTCAGGTGCGAGAACGGGTCGCGCGCGCCATGGGTGACGATTTCGTTCTCGACCTGTTCGAGCGAGGTGGAATTCCAGAACTTGTTCAGGAAATCGGCCGAGCGGCGGCGCATGCGCAGGTTGCTGACGAACTTCACCAGGATCAGGTACCAGGTGACCAGCGACATGATGATCAGGATGGCGAACAGGGTCTTGCCGACGAAATCGCTCTGCGCCACGAAGTGCAGGAACCCCATGTCGGCCGGCACGGGCAGCGGCGGGGGCGGCACGGCCGCGGCGGCCTGCTGGACGGCATCGGCGGCCTGCGACAGCGCCGGGGCGGCCTGGCCGAGGGTGTCGGCCGCCTGTTGCGCGGCCGGCGCGGCCGCTGCTGCAGCGGGGCCGGCCGCGCCCGGCGCGGGGGCCGGCGCAGTGGCCGCCTGCGCCACCAGGATGGCGTTATGCATAGCGTTGGACATCTCACTTCCTCATGACGAAATTGTATGGAACGATGGCTTTGGACGGGTACGCCACCCCATTGCGCATCAGGGGCTTGAAGCGCGACTTGCGCGCCGCCTTCAAGGCCGCGTCGTCCAGCCGCCGGTAACCCGACGACTCGGCGATGGTGGCCTGCTCGACCAGCCCCTGCGTATTGATCACCATCAGCACCTTGGCCACCCCTTCCTCGCGCAGGCGCAGGGAATCGCGCGGATAGACCGCTTTGGGCGCCGCCCCGATGTACTCGACGGTGGACACCATGACGGGCTCGTCCGGCGGCGGGCCCTGCACCGGCGCCTGCGTGACCTTCGCGCCTTCCAGCGCGCCGGCGGGCGGCGTCTCGGGCTTGGGCGGCTCGACCGGCTTCTCGACCTTGGGCTTGGGCTTGGGCTTGGGCTTGGGCTTGGGTTTGGGTTTCGGCTTGGGCTTGGGCGCCGGTTCGGGCGCCTTTTCGACCACCGGGGGTTCGGGTTCGGGCTCGGGTTCGATGACCGGTTCGGGCTCGGGCTCGATCATCGGCTCGGGTTCAGGCTCCGGTTCGGGCTCCGGTTCGGGTTCGGGTTCCGGCTCGACCGTGGGCTCGGCCTTGGCGATCTCGGGGACGGGCGCCTCGATCACGCTGACCATCACGGCCTCGGTTTCCAGCAACTGCGGCGGGGTTTCGTCGGGCATCCAGTAGATTGCCGCCACCACCGCCATGTGCGCGGCCAGTACCGTAAGACCGGCGCCGGCGCGTAAAGCCAGGGAAGACTGCGAACGAGCGGACCAACCGTGTTGATGATGAGGCATGAATCAGCCGAGAAGCATCAGTGTCGGCCGGCCGCGCAACCGGCACCACGCCGGGGAACGCCGGGGCCGGCGAATTCCAAGTCCGACATATTATATTAAATGCGAATGATTCGCACATACTTTCTGACTGGAGCTGCCGGCAGGGATCAACCGCCGGCGCGGTCGATGTGCCCCAGGTCGCGCCGCGGGTCCAGGCGGTCGCGCACGCGCTGCTTCAGGATCCTGGCGTCGGGGAACCCTCCGTCGACCGTGCGGTCCCAGATCAGGCTGTCGTCGTAATGGATCCGGAATACACCCCCCGTGCCCGGCGCCAAGGCCACCGCGCCGAGGTCGGTGCCGAAGGTCGACAACAGTTCCTGCGCCATCCAGGCGGCTCGCAGCAGCCACTGGCACTGCGTGCAGTACGTGATCGTGACGCGGGGAAGGTTCGATTCATTCATGACGCACTCCGGGCTGGGCCAGCGGGCACCGCTTCCGGGCGCCCCAGGCGCCAGTATGCTTGCGCCCGCGCCGGGCGGGCAACCGCCATTCGCTGCGGCGCAGCAGCCATTGCGGAATCGCAATACAATGCGGCCATCGCGCCCGGCTCCCGGGCGTCCGCCCGGCCCCGCCACGCGGCGGGCCACCCCGGCCGCGGGCCTCGCCCGCCCGGCCTCGCGGCCATCGGCCGACCGGCCCGGGCCCCCGATTTTCACTATGTCCGGTAGCTCCGCCAATTCCTTCCTGCGCACCCTGTGCAGCCTGCGCTGGCTGGCCATTGCCGGCCAGGCCGCCACCGTGCTGGTCGCCAGCGGCCTGCTGGGGCTGGAACTTCCGCTGCGGCCGCTCTGGAGCGGCGTGGCCCTGCTGGTGGCGTTCAACCTGTATGCCAGCCTGCGCGTGCGCCGCAGCCATGGGGAAATCCCGCCCAGCGTCGCCTTCGCGCACCTGCTGGTCGACATCGCCGTATTGGCCTGGATGGTCGGCTGGAGCGGCGGCATCCACAATCCGTTCGGCCTGATGTTCCTGATCCTGATCGCGCTGGCGGCGCTGGCGCTGCCGCGCGGCTGGGCCCTGGCGGCCGCGCTGGCCTGCCTGGCGGGATACGCCCTGGCCGCGCTGCTGGGGCGTCCGCTCGAGGGGCACCACAACCCTTACGCGCTGATCCTGTGGGGCATCGCCGCCAGCTTCCTGATCTCGGCCATGGTGGTGCTGTATTTCTCCACGCGCCTGGCGGCCGACCTGCGCAGCCGCGAACGCGAACTGGCCGCGCTGCGCGAACGCTTTACCCGCAACGAGGGCATCGTGGCGCTGGCCACCCATGCCGCGGCCATGGCCCACGAGCTGAACACGCCGCTGGCGACCATGGCGCTGCTGGCCGACGAGATCGCCGCCGAGGTGCAGACCGACGACCTGCGCGCCGACGCAGCCTTGCTGGGCCAATTGCTGGCGCTGTGCCGCGAGCGCATCCGCAATCTGGCCGTGCCCACCGAAGTCGACCTGGTACGCGTGGTAGGCCAGTGGCGGCTGGTGCGCCCCACCATCGACCTGCGCCGCACCGGCGAACTGCCGGCGACGCTGCGGGTCGAGCCCGCCATCGCGCATCTGCTGCAGGCACTGCTGAACAACGCGGCCGATGCCGGCGAAGCGGCGGGCCAGTCGCGCGTCGACCTGCACCTCGAGTACCGCGACGGCGCGCTCGAAGGCGAAGTGCGCGACCACGGCAGCGGCTTCGACCCCGACCATTCCCTGCTGCCCGCCACCAGCCTGTTCCACAGCGGCAAGCCCGGCGGGCTGGGCGTGGGGCTGGCCCTGTCGCACGCCACCGTAGAACAACTGGGCGGCGAAATGACCATGACCGCGGCCGACGGAGGAGGCGCCCGCATCCGTTTTCACTTGCCGCTGCAGCCCCGGGCTGCACACGGCACCGGGACTCCAGCATGAATGCATCCGATGTCGGCCTGCTGATCGACGACGACGAAATCTACGTGCGCACCCTGCAGCGCAGCCTGGCCCGCCACGGGCTGGAAACGCGCATCGCCACCAGCATCGCCGAAGCCCTGCGCGTGGCCGAGGAAGTCCAGCCCGCCTTCGCGCTGGTCGACCTGCGGCTGGGCGAAGACTCCGGCCTGACGCTGATCCGGCCGCTGCGCGCGCTGCGCGCCGACATGCGCATCCTGCTGGTCACCGGCTATGCCAGCGTGGCCACCGCCGTCGAGGCCATCAAGCGCGGCGCCGACGACTACCTGCCCAAGCCGGCCACCGCCCCCATGATCCTGCGCGCGCTGGGGCTGGCCAAGGCCGAATCGGCCGCCATCGAATCGACCATGACGCCGCTGCACCGGCTGGAATGGGAACACATCCAGCAGGCCCTGCACGAGTGCGGCGGCAATGTATCGGCGGCCGCGCGGCTGCTGGGCATGCACCGGCGCTCGCTGCAACGCAAGCTGGCCAAGAAGCCCGGCCCGGAACGCGATCCGGCCCTGGATTGAGCCCGCGCCGGTGCGACACGTTGTCGCACCCCGCCACGCCGGGCGGTGGCCCTCCGGCGCCGGACAGCGCGCCCTTGCCCGGGCAACCCCGGCCTTCATCCCAGCGGTGATGCGACTTTTCGTCGCATCTTTGCGCACACACAAACAATTAGCATAGCGGCTCGCCGCGTCTTTGCGTCCAAACAATGCATCGCGCGATTTTGCCGGCTCCCGGCAATTCATCTTCAAGGCTGTACGTGAAACACCCGCTCTTCGCCACCCTCGGGCGCACGCTCGGTATCGGTGCGCTCATGCTGCTCGGCGGCTGCACGATGGAAGTACTTTCCCCCAAGGGAGACATCGGCGCCCAGGAAAAAACCCTGATTCTGACCGCGCTGGGGCTGATGCTCCTGGTCGTGGTGCCCGTCATCATCATGACGGTGGTCTTCGCCTGGAAGTACCGCGCCTCGAACACCCAGGCGGTGTACATGCCGCGCTGGGCGCACTCGACCCGCATCGAGGTGGTGGTGTGGACCATCCCCTGCATCATCGTGGCCATCCTGGCCGTGCTGACCTGGCGCTCGTCGCACGCGCTGGACCCCTACCGGCCGATCGAGTCGACCGTCAAGCCCGTGAATATCGACGTGGTGTCGATGGACTGGAAATGGCTGTTCATCTATCCCGACTACGACATCGCCACCGTCAATGAGATCGCCTTCCCGGTGGACGCGCCGGTGCAGTTCCGCATCACGTCGGCCTCGGTGATGAACTCGTTCTTCATTCCGCAACTGGGCAGCCAGATCTATTCGATGGCGGGCATGGAAACCAAGCTGCACCTGATCGCGCGCGAGGCCGGCACCTACGCCGGCATCTCGGCCAACTACAGCGGCGGCGGCTTCTCGGGCATGCGCTTCAAGGCCATCGCCACCAGCCAGCAGGGCTTCCAGGAATGGATCGCCCAGGCCAAGGCGGCCGACAACCCGCTTACGCCCCAGGCCTACCAGGCCCTGGCCGCCCCCAGCACGAACGTGGCCGCCACGCGCTATTCGAGCGCGCCGACGGGCATGTTCGACTACATCATGCACAACCAGATGAGCAAGATCGCCGGCGTGGACCCGGCGACCTGCACGCCCACGTCGCAGAATTTGATCGCAGGAAACAACTGATGTTCGGCAAACTCACGCTAGAGTCCGTCCCGTACCATGAGCCCATCGTCATGGTCACGCTGGCGGTGGTGGCCCTCTCGGGCCTTGCGCTGGTGGGCGCCATCACGTACTTCGGCAAATGGAAGTACCTGTGGACCGAATGGCTGACCACCGTCGACCACAAGCGCATCGGCATCATGTACATCATCGTGGCGCTGGTGATGCTGCTGCGCGGCTTCGCCGACGCCATCATGATGCGCGCCCAGCTGGCCGTGGCCTCGGCCGACTCGGCCGGCTACCTGCCGCCGCACCACTACGACCAGATCTTCACCGCGCACGGCGTCATCATGATCTTCTTCATGGCGATGCCCTTCATCACGGGCCTGATGAACATTGTCGTGCCGCTGCAGATCGGCGCGCGCGACGTCGCCTACCCGTTCCTGAACTCGCTGAGCTTCTGGCTGTTCGGCGCGGGCGTGGTGCTGATGATGATGTCGCTGTTCGTGGGCGAATTCGCCGCCACCGGCTGGCTGGCCTACCCGCCGTTGTCGGGGCTGGACTACAGCCCGGGCGTGGGGGTGGATTACTACCTGTGGGCGCTGCAGATATCCGGGCTGGGCACCACGCTGAGCGGCATCAACTTCATCGTCACGATCCTGCGCATGCGCGCGCCCGGCATGAACCTGATGAAGATGCCGGTGTTCACCTGGACCTCGCTGGTCACCAACGTGCTGATCGTGGCGGCCTTCCCGGTATTGGCCGCCACGCTGGCGCTGCTGACGGCCGATCGCTACCTGGGCACGCACTTCTTCACGAACGACATGGGCGGCAACGTCATGATGTACGTGAACCTGATCTGGATCTGGGGCCATCCCGAGGTGTACATCCTGATCCTGCCCTGCTTCGGCGCGTTCTCCGAAATCGTCGCCACCTACTCGAAGAAGCCGCTGTTCGGCTACAAGTCGATGGTGTACGCCACCGCCGCGATCGGCATCCTGTCGTTCCTGGTCTGGCTGCACCACTTCTTCACCATGGGTTCGGGCGCCAACGTCAATGCGTTCTTCGGCATCATGACCATGATCATCTCGGTGCCGACCGGGGTGAAGATCTTCAACTGGCTGTTCACCATGTACCGCGGCCGGGTGGAGATGAGCACGCCGATGCTGTGGACGGTGGGCTTCATGATCACCTTCGTCATCGGCGGCATGACCGGTGTGCTGATGGCGATCCCCGCGGTGTCGTTCGTGCTGCACAACAGCCTGTTCCTGATCGCGCACTTCCACAACGTCATCATCGGCGGCGTGGTGTTCGGCTGCATCGCCGCCATGACCTACTGGTTCCCCAAGGCCTTCGGCTTCAAGCTGAACGAACGGCTGGGCAAGTACTCGTTCTGGTGCTGGCTGGTGGGTTTCTACCTGGCGTTCATGCCGCTGTACATCCTGGGCTTCAAAGGCATGACGCGGCGCCTGAACCATTACGACAACCCCGAATGGCAGCCCTACCTGGTGGTGGCCTTCGTCGGCGCCTGCTTCGTGGCCCTGGGCATCTGGTTCATGCTGCAGCAAGTATTCGTCAGCATCCGCGACCGCAAGCAGAACCTGGACACCACCGGCGACCCCTGGGGCGGCCGCACCCTGGAATGGTCGATCCCGTCGCCCGCGCCGTTCTACAACTTCGCCCACGTGCCGCACGTCGAGCACCTGGACCAGCACTGGGAAAACAAGGAAAAGGGCGTGGCCTACGCCGCGCCGGCCAGCTACGAGGACATCCACATGCCGCGCAACACCGCCGCCGGCGTCTACATCGGCGCCTTCGGCCTGGCGATGTGCTTCGGCCTGATCTGGCACATCTGGTGGATGGCCATCGTGGGCTTCGTGGGCATGATCGGCGCCTTCCTGGTGCGCGCCTATGACCGCGACACCGACTACTACGTGCCCGCGCACGAAGTCGAGCGCATCGAATCCGCCCATCTCGCCAATATGCAAAAGGCCGCCTGAGCCATGACCCACGCTGTAACCGCCCTGCCCCATGGGTCCGGCCACGCCGGACACCACGACGACGGATCCAAGACCGTATTCGGTTTCTGGATCTACCTGATGAGCGACCTGCTGATCTTCTCGGTCCTGTTCGCCACGTTCGCCGTCCTGTCGAAGGCCACCGCCGGCGGTCCCTCCGGCAAGGAACTGTTCGACCTGTCGTTCGTGCTGGTCGAGACGATGCTGCTGCTGGTCAGCAGCTTCACTTTCGGCATGGCCATGCTCAACCTGCACGCCGCCCGCAAGAGCCGCGTCATCGCCTGGCTGTGGGTCACCTTCCTGTTCGGGGCCGGCTTCATCGCCATGGAAGTGTACGAATTCCACCACCTGATCAGCGAAGGCGCCGGCCCGCAGCGCAGCGCCTACCTGTCGGCGTTCTTCACGCTGATCGGCACCCACGGCCTGCACGTCACGTTCGGGCTGGTGTGGATCGTGGTGATGATCGACATGCTGCGCCGCCATGGCCTGGACGCCATCAATACGCGCCGTCTGTCGTGCCTGAGCCTGTTCTGGCACTTCCTGGACATCGTCTGGATCTGCGTGTTCACCTTCGTCTATCTTCTGGGAGCACTCTGATGTCGCACGACACGATTGCCGCGGCGAGCCACGACCACGGCCACGACAGCGCCGCCCACGGCACCCTGAAATCCTACCTGGTGGGCTTCGGCCTCTCGATCGTCCTGACCCTGCTGTCGTTCGGCCTGGTGATGGCCGGCGCCGTGCCCCGCTCGCTTGCCCTGCCCGGCGTCATCGTGCTGTGCGTGGCGCAACTGCTGGTGCAACTGGTGTTCTTCCTGCACATGGGCGCCTCGCGCTCGCAGCGCGACAACCTGTCGGCCTTCGTGTTCGCGGTGTTCGTCATCGCGATCATCGTGGGCGGATCGGCCTGGGTGCTGCACAACATGAACGCCAACATGATGCACCCGATGCCCGCCGGCATGTAAGCCGCGCGCATTTGCCGGGGCCGGCGCGCTCCGGTATACTGCGCACCGCGTTGATGTCCGCGGCCGTCGCATACGGCCGCCGCGCGGCACCGGGGGTGCTTAGCTCAGTTGGTAGAGCGGCGCCCTTACAAGGCGTAGGTCACAGGTTCGACCCCTGTAGCACCCACCACCCCCAAGCGTTCAGCCAGGCACTCGGTATCCCCGGGTGCCTTTCTGTTTGCGGCCCGATATTTCCGTTTGCGACCCGATCACCCATCGGTGCCGGGCACCCAGGCGATACGGCCGGCCCCAAAACACAAAAGCCCTTGAAACCCCGGCGCGGCGCGCCGATTCAAGGGCTTTTTCGGATCCGGCGCGATACGCCGCCGGATCGGCCGTCGATCAGTTGACGGCGTCCTTCAGGGCCTTGCCCGGACGGAACTTCGGCACTTTGGCTTTCTTGATCTTGATGGTTTCGCCGGTGCGCGGATTGCGGCCCGTGCGGGCGGCGCGCGCCGAGACGGCGAACGTGCCGAAGCCCACCAGCGTGACCGTGCCGCCCTTCTTGAGCGTGGTCTTGACGGCACCGATCAGGGCGTCAAGCGAGCGGCCGGCGGCAGCCTTGGAAATATCGGCCTTGCTGGCGATATGATCGATGAGTTCGGTTTTGTTCATTCAGGTTTACCCCTCAAGGTATTGGTTCTGTCGGGCGCGCGCAAGCACCGGTGAAGGCCGCGACGCCGGCAAACGGAAGAACGGACGGGTGGAAATGCTTCTGGGCACTGCCAAGCGCAACTGCAAAATTGCTGCGTCGCGGAGACTTCATGGCAACGGTGCTGCGATGAAGTGTCGGCGACGCAGAGACGTATTAGGCCTTGCGCGAAAGCGGCTGTCAAGAGGAAAGCTTGCTGCAAGCCGCGCCAATACTGGCTTTTAAGGCTTTTCGCAATAAGCGCTCGTAGGTATCGGAATTTCCGTGACTTGTCCGCAACGCCGGCGCGCGACGCGCTAGACGTCGGCCCAGCGGCGCAGCAGGTTGTGATAAATGCCGGTCAGTTGCACGATGGACGGATGGCCCGCGGCGTCCTGGTTCAGCCGCTGGATGGCCACGTCCATGTCCAGCAGCAGGCTGCGCTGGCTGTCCTCGCGCACCAGGCTCTGCATCCAGAAGAAGGCGCTGACGCGCGCCCCGCGCGTCACCGGGTTGACCTTGTGCAGGCTGGTACCCGGATACAACACCATGTGTCCGGCCGGCAGTTTCACCGCGCGCGGGCCGTAGGTGTCGTCTACCACCAGCTCGCCGCCGTCGTAGGTGTCGGGGTCGGAAAAGAACAGCGTGGCCGACAGGTCGGTGCGCACGCGCTCGGACGAGCCCGCGACCACCCGCACCGCATTGTCGACATGGTAGCCGAACGCCTCGCCGCCCTCGTAGCGGTTGAACAGCGGCGGGAAGATCTTGCGCGGCAGCGCGGCCGACATGAACAGGTTGTTGGCCGACAGCCGCTGCAGGATCAGCGCGCCCAGTTCCTGGGCCAGCGGATGCTGCTCGGGCAGTTGGCGGTTGTGCTTGACCTGGGCCGACTGGTGGCCGGCCGTCGCCCGGCCGTCCACCCAGTCGGCCTGCTCCAGGCGCTGGCGGATCTGCGCCGCTTCGTCGGCGCTGAAGACATCGGCAATTTGTATAAGCATGGGCGGCCCGCGGAAAGGACTGGCGTGGGTTACGCCAGACAGCCCTGCAGGGCCTGGTCGAAGTCGTGCAGCAGGTCGGCCTGGTCTTCGATGCCCACCGAGACGCGGATCAGGCTGTCGGCGATGCCCATCTGGGCGCGGCGCTCGGGCCCCATTTCGTAATAAATGGTGTGCGCGGCGGGCAGCGCCAGGCTGCGCGTGTCGCCCAGGTGCGTGGCCATCAGCACGATCTTCAGCCGGTTCAGGAAATCGAAACAATCGACGCCATCGGCCAGCTCGACCCCCAGCAATCCGCCGTAGCGGCCGCCGAACAGCTCGGTGGCGCGCTCGTGCTGCGGGTGGCTGGGCAGGCCCGGGTAATGCACCCGCGCCACGCCGGGATGCGCCTCGAGCATGCGGGCCAGCGCCAGCGCATTGCTGCAATGCGCCGCCATGCGCAGCGCCAGCGTCTCGGCGCCGACGGCGATGCGGTGCGCCGAGTCGGCCGACAGGGTGCCGCCCATGTCGCGCAGGCCCTTCTTCTTGATCTGCAACAGCCCCCAGCCGGTGGCCGGCCCCTTGCGGTAGCTGTCGTAGATGTTGGCGTAGCCCGACCAGTCGTACAGGCCGGTGTCGGTAATCGAGCCGCCCAGCGCATCGCCGTGGCCGCCGATGTACTTCGACAGCGAATTCATCACCAGCGAGGCGCCCGCCGCGCGCCCCTGGAACATCCAGGGCGAGGTCAGGGTGTTGTCGATCATGTAGACCAGGCCGCGCTCGCGGCACAGCGCGCCGATGCCCGCCAGGTCGGCCAATTGCGTGCCCGGGTTGGCGATGGTCTCGGTAAACACCATGCGGGTGTTGGGGCGCAGGGCGGCACGCACCTGGGCGATGTCGGTCGGGTCGACATAGCTGACCTCGACGCCCAGCTCGGCCAGGGTGCCCAGCAGGCTGTTGGTGTTGCCGAACACATAGTGGCTGGACAGCAGGTGGTCGCCCTTGCGCAGCAGCGTCGAGAACACCGCCGCCAGCGCCGCCATGCCGGTGGCGAACGATACCGTGCCCGCGCCCCCTTCCATTTTGCTGATCTTGGCTTCCAGCGCGGCCGTGGTGGGCGTGCCCTGGCGGCCGTAGGTGAAGCCCGGCTTGCCCTGGAACACCGCCGCCAGCTCGCGCGCGTCGGCGTAGGCGAACTCGGACGAGGTGTGGATGGGCTTGTGCACGGCGCCATGCTCGACGGATTGCTGGCGGTCGGAATGAAGAATCGTGGTGGTAAAGCCGTTCTGGTGCATGATCGAAACCGAAAAAAGCCCACCCCGGACAGCTGGGATGAAAGCGGGAAGTTTACTCCTGGCGCTGGCGCACGGCCTCGTACAGGCACACGGCGCTGGCCACGCTGACGTTCAGGCTCTCGACCGAGCCCAGCATGGGGATATTGACCAGTTGGTCGCAGGTCTCGCGCGTCAGGCGGCGCATGCCCTCGCCTTCGGCGCCCATCACCCAGGCCATGGGCTGGCGCGCGTCGACCGCGTGCAGGCTGTCGGTGGCCTGGTCGTCGGTGCCCACCACCCAGATGCCGCGTTCTTTCAGGGCACGCAGGGTGCGCGCCAGGTTGGTGACGGTAATGTAGGGCACCGTGTCGGCGGCGCCGCAGGCCACCCGCTGCACCGTGCTGTTCAGCCCCACGGCGCGATCGCGCGGGGCCACCACCGCGTGCACGCCGGCGGCGTCGGCGGTGCGCAGGCAGGCGCCCAGGTTGTGGGGGTCGGTCACGCCGTCGAGCACCAGCAGCAGCGCCGGACCCTCGATGGTGTCCAGCACCTCGTCGACATCCACCGCCAGCAGGCGCTCTTCGGCCAGCGCCACGACGCCCTGGTGGCGCGTGCCGCGCGCCAGGCCGTCCAGGCGCTCGATCGAGACCGGGTGCACGCGCCGGCCGGCCCGCTCGGCCTGTTCCAGGAACGCCTGCATGCGCTTGTCGCGGCGCGAGGCCTCGACGTAGATGTCTTTGATCGACTCGGGCGCGTGGCGCAGACGCGCCACCACCGCGTGAAACCCCGCCAGTACTTGGGCCGACGCCATGAATATTCACCTTGTTGTGCGTAACGAAAAGCCGGCCGCGACGGCCGGGCGCCGGCGCGCCCATGCGCGCGTCCGGCCATAGCCGCCATGTTACCGCCTGCGGCGGCGCGCCACCTGCCCCCGACGCATGGAGGATGTCAGTGTCAGTGGCGCCCGCGCGCCGGGGCCTTCTTGGCCGGGGCGCGCTTCTTGGCGGGCGCCGCCGGCTTGGCCGCCTTCTTGGCCTGGGCGCGCCGCTGCTTGGCCGTCTGGCCCTTCAGGGCGGCCGGCTTGGGGGCCGCCGCCTTCTTCACCTTGCGGGGCTCGTCGGGGTTGCGCGACGCGGCCTTGCGCAGCGCCTCGAAGCTGGTACCCTTGACCAGGCGGAACTCGATGCGGCGCGCCTCGAGGTCGACCCGCGAGACCTGCACCTGCACCTTGTCGGTCAGGCGGTAGCGCATGCCGGTGCGCTCGCCGCGCAATTCGTGCAGCGCCTCGTTGAACTGGAAGTACTCGCCGCCCAGTTCCGACACGTGCACCAGGCCCTCGACGTGCAGCGTATCCAGCGTGACGAACACGCCGAAGCTGGCCACGCCGGTCACCGTGCCGCTGAAATCCTCGCCCACCCGTTCCTTGACGAACCAGCACTTCAGCCAGGCCTCGACATCGCGCGAGGCCTCGTCGGCGCGGCGTTCGCTGGCCGACAGCAGCAGGCCCAGCTTTTCCCAGGTGGCATGCTCGTGCTCGCGCTGCGTGCGGCCGATCACCAGGGGCTGGTCTTCCAGGCCCGGCACATAGCGCCGGCCCACCAGCAGCGCCTTGATGACGCGGTGCGTCAGCAGGTCGGGATAGCGCCGGATCGGCGACGTGAAATGGCTGTAGGCGGGATACGCCAGCCCGAAATGGCCGACGTTGTCGGGGCTGTAGATGGCCTGCTGCATCGAGCGCAGGCACATCGTCTGCAGCAGCTGGAAATCGGGCCGGCTGCGCACGCTGTCGAGGAATTCGCCGTAATCCTTGGCGGTGGGCGCGTCGCCGCCGCCCAGCGACAGCCCCAGGGTACGCAGAAATTCGCGCAGCGAGGTCAGCCGCTCGGGCGTGGGGCCTTCGTGAATGCGGTACAGGCCGGGATGCTTGCTGCGGCTCATGAAATCGGCCGCGCAGGTGTTGGCCGCCAGCATGCATTCCTCGATCAGCTTGTGCGCGTCGTTGCGCACCACGCCGACGATCTGCTCGATGCGGCCCAGTTCGTTGCACACGATCTTGGTCTCGACCGTGTCGAAATCGATGGCGCCGCGCTTCTTGCGCTGCTGCACCAGCAGCTGGTAGAGCTCGTGCAGGTGGCGCACGTGCGGCATCACGTCGCCCAGCGCGTGCGCCACCGGCCCGCCCGGCTGCTGCAGGGCTTCCCAGACCTGGGTATAGGTGGTGCGCGCATGCGAATGCATGACCGCGTTGTAGAACTGGTAGGCCGAAATGGTGCCGGCCCTGGCGCCGCTGGCGGGAATCACCATGTCGCACACCAGCACCAGCCGGTCGACCTGCGGGTTCAGCGAGCACAGGCCGTTGGACAGCGATTCCGGCAGCATCGGAATGACGCGGCGCGGGAAATAGACGCTGGTGCCGCGCTCCAGCGCGTCGTCGTCCAGCGCGTCGTTGGGCGTGACATAGTGGCTGACATCGGCGATGGCCACCAGCAGGCGCCAGGCCGGCCGCTTGCGCTGCCCGCTGCCCAGCTCGACCGGCTCGCAATACACCGCATCGTCGAAATCGCGCGCGTCCTCGCCGTCGATGGTGATCAGCGGCACGTCGCGCAGGTCGACGCGGTCTTTCAGGTCGGCCTTGCGCACGACGTCGGGCAGGCGCGCCGCCTGCTTGGCGGCGGGTTCCGAGAACTCGACCGGCACGTCGAACTTGCGCACCGCGATCTCGATTTCCATGCCGGGGTCGTCGATCTCGCCCAGCACCTCGAACACGCGGCCCAGCGGCTGGGTGTGGCGCGTGGGCTGTTCCATGATCTGTACCGAGACCACCTGCCCATGCTGCGCGCCGTTGGTGTCGCCGGGCGGGATCAGGATGTCGTGCTTGATGCGCTGGTCTTCCGGCACCACGATGGACAGGCCGTGCTCGTGCAGGAAGCGGCCCACCAGCTTGTTGGTGCGCCGCTCGATGACCTCGACGATCACGCCTTCGGGCTTGCCGCGGTATTCGCCCGAGGGCTTGACCAGCACGCGGTCGCCATGCAGCACCTTGAGCATCTCGCGCGGCGACAGGAACAGGTCCGGCCCGCCGTCGTCGCGCAGCAGGAAGCCGAACCCGTCGCGGTGCCCCTGCACCTTGCCGGCGACGAAATCCAGCTTGGTGGCCAGCAGCAGCACGCCCTTGCGGTTGGGCATCAGCTGGCCGTCGCGTTCCATGGCGCCCAGGCGGCGCTCGAAGCCGGTCAGCGTGGCCGGCCGCTCGACCCCCATGCGCTGCGCCAGCTCGGCCGGCGACAGGGGCGCCCCGGCCGAGCGCAGCGCCTTCAGGATGGCCTCGCGGCTGGGCACATCGGGATCGAAATCGGGGGGTGTTTCGGGCAAGACGGATCCGGATCTGCCGTTGTTATTGTTATTGGAGTCTTTGCTTGATCGTTTTGCCAAAGTTAAAAATCCTGTATATAATCTTTTGCTTCTGTGGTCTGCCCAAGGCTGATCACTGCAGCAAGGCCAGATAGTACAACGACGGCTAAAACCGTGATGCGTCGCTAGTTGTTTTGCAGCGTATCATACAAACCCGTAAAGGCTTTGCTCAGTGCCCAGGTGGCGGAATTGGTAGACGCGCATGGTTCAGGTCCATGTGCCGCAAGGTGTGGAGGTTCGAGTCCTCTCCTGGGCACCACGGAATTCAGGCGGTTCGGGCAAGCCCGGGCCGCCGCCTCAAACCCCCGGCAACCTCAGGTTCCCGGGGGTTTGTTTTTGTGCCGCGCCGCGCGGCTGCCGGCGCGCCGCACGTGGTCGCGCTCGTAGCGGGCCTGCCCCATGGCGGCGATCTGGCCGGCCACCAGCGCCTCGAACGGCGCCAGCAAGGCCTCGAACGAGCGCGGCGCTTCCAGGGCGTCCAGCGCCGCGGCCACGGCCTCGATGGTCGACAGCGCCTGGGGCTGGTCCGCATGGCGCACGCGGTAGCGCGTGGCGCTTGCGCCGGCCAGCGTCACGCGCGGCAAGGCCGCCAGGTCGGGATGTTCCGCCAGCAAGCGGCGCGCCTGGCGCCACGTGCCGTCGGGCACCACCAGCAGGCGCGGCGGCGCGGCCACCGGCTCGCCGGCGGACAGCACCCGGGCATCGTCGCCGGGAAACAACAGGCAGGGCCGGTACCCCGCCACGCGCCACAAGGCGGCATCGAAGCGGCGGCCGACGTGCAGGCTGGCATTGCGCAACCCCAGCGCGGCCAGCCGCGCCGTGTTCAGCGCGTGGCGCGCCTCGTCGGGGTGCTGCAGCACCAGGATGCGGGTGCGGCTGTCCAGCGACGGAATCCACCGGCACAGGCAATGGGCAAGCGGACGCCGGCAGCGTTCGCAGGCCGGCCGCGGCCCTGCCCCGGCCGAGTTGCAGGCCACCGGAAAAGTGTGCATAATGCGCGTCCTCTGATGTTCAAACGCGATTAGACAACACCGCGCCCGAACAACAGCGCCCAGGTGGCGGAATTGGTAGACGCGCATGGTTCAGGTCCATGTGCCGCAAGGTGTGGAGGTTCGAGTCCTCTCCTGGGCACCAATTACTACGTCGCGACTTACCAGCGCGATGCGCCGAAAACCCCGATTGCCCCAGGCTTTCGGGGTTTTTCTTTTGCGGCCGCCGCCCCGGCGCGGCTCAGCCGTCCAGCGCCCGGGTCATGGCGATGTGGGCGATGCCGGCTTCCACGAATTCCTCGCCCTGGGCCGTGAAGCCGTGGGCTTCGTAGAAACCGCGGGCGTGCGTCTGGGCATGCAGCAGCAGCAGGCGATGGCCGTCGCCGTGCCCCTGGGCGATCAAGGCGTCCAGCACCTGCCCGCCCACACCGCTGCCGCGGGCCGGCTTGCGTACCGCCATGCGGCCGATGTGGCCATCGGGCAGCAGCCGGCCGGTGGCCACCGGCACGCCGTCCGGCCCGTAGGCCACCGCGTGCACGGCCACCGGGTCGTCGTCGTCCAGCTCGATCTCGGGCGGCACGGCCTGCTCGACCACGAAGACCTCGTGCCGCACGGCATAGGCGTCGTCGCGCAGGCGTTCCCAGGTTCCCAGGACAATACGAAGGGCGGGCGTAACGGGCATGGCGGTCTCCTGCGGGGTCGGTCGGCCGAGACAAGCGGCCGGTCGGTACGTTACCGGATTTTCGCAGGCAACGCGCCCGCCTGGAACCCGTCAGCGCACAGTAGAATGTGCGCTCTTCAAAACCGCCTCGCGCCATGCACGCCGTCGTTACCGCCGCCCTGCCGGTGTTCGCCCTGATCCTGACCGGCTGGCTGGCGGCCCGCTGGCGGGTGCTGGGCCCCGCCGCCACCGATGCGCTGAACCGCTACGTGGCGTACCTGTCGCTGCCCGCGCTGCTGTTTCGCGCCATGGCCCACGCCGATCCGGGCGACATGCAATGGGGCTTCGTGGCGGCCTTCGCCGGCGGCATCGCCATCACCTTCGCCGCCGCCTGCCTGTCGTCGCGGCGCCGCGGCAAGCCCCTGACCGACCTTGCCATCGAAGGCCTGGCGGCGTCCTACACCAACGCCGGCTACATGGGCATTCCGCTATGCCTGGCACTGCTCGGCCCGGCCAGCCTGGCACCGGCGGTCATCACCACCCTGCTGACGGCCTGCGTGCTGTTCGGCGCCGCCATCGCCCTGATCGAGTTCGACCAGCACCGCGACCGCAGCCTGGGCGCCACCTTGCTGAAAGTCGCGCGGGCGCTGGCGCGCAATCCGTTGCTGATCGCCCCGCTGCTGGGCCTGGCCGGCACCCTGTCGGGCCTGGCGCTGCCCGCCGGGCTGGACCGCTACGTCGAACTGCTGGGCTCGTCGGCCAGCCCCTGCGCGCTGGTTACCATCGGCCTGTTCCTGGCCCAGGCCCAGCCGGGCGGCGATGCCGCCACGGTGGGCCGGCTGGTGGCCGGCAAGCTGCTGCTGCAGCCGGCCGCCACGGCGGTGCTGGCCTTCCTGGTGTTTTCCATGCCGCCCCTGTGGGCCTGGTGCGCCGTGCTGATGAGCGCGCTGCCCATCGGCACCGGGCCCTTCATGCTGGCCCAGCTCTACGGGCGCGACGCGCGCGCCACCTCGCGCGCCATCCTGCTGTCCACCGTCCTGTCGGTGGCCACCGTCTCGCTGCTGGTCGCCTGGATCAGCGCCCGGCACCTTTCCTGAACCGCGTCCGGCCATGCTGCTGCCCGCCTGCATATTCGTCGCCACCCTGACCCTGGTGATCTGGCAGCCGCGCGGGCTGGGCATCGGCTGGAGCGCCACGGCGGGCGCCGCGGCGGCGCTGGCCACCGGCGTGGTGCAGCCCGCCGACGTCCTGGCCGTCTGGCACATCGTCTGGAATGCCACGGCCACCTTCATCGCCATCATCATCACCAGCATCATCCTGGACGCCGCCGGTTTCTTCGAATGGGCCGCGCTGCACGTGGCGCGCTGGGGACGCGGCCGGGGGCACAGGCTGTTCGCCCTGATCGTGCTGCTGGGCGCCGCGGTGTCGGCCCTGTTCGCCAACGACGGCGCGGCCCTGATCCTGACGCCCATCGTCATGGAAATGCTGCTGGCGCTGGGTTTCGGGCCGGGCGCCACGCTGGCGTTCGTGATGGCCGCGGGGTTCATCGCCGATACGGCCAGCACGCCGCTGATCGTGTCCAACCTGGTGAACATCGTGTCGGCCGATTTCTTCGGCATCGGTTTCGGCCGCTACGCCGCGGTGATGATGCCGGTGAACGTGGCCGCGGTCGGCGCCACGCTGGCGGTGCTGTTCCTGTTCTTCCGCGGGCAGATCCCGGCGCGCTACGACCTGGCGCAATTGCCGGCGCCGCGCTCGGCGGTGCGCGACCCGGTCACGTTCCGGGCCGGCGTGGCGGTGCTGGCGCTGCTGCTGGCGGGCTTCTTCATCCTGGAACCGCTCGGCATCCCGGTCAGCGCCATTGCCGCGGCCGGCGCCCTGGCCCTGCTGCTGGTGGCCGGGCGCCAGCACATCGTCGGCACGCGCCGCGTCATGCGCGAAGCCCCCTGGCACATCGTGGTGTTCTCGCTGGGCATGTACCTGGTGGTGTACGGGCTGCGCAATGCCGGCCTGACCGCCCACCTGGCCCAGTTGCTCGATGCCTTCGGCCGGCACGGCGTGTGGGGCGCGGCGCTGGGCACCGGCGTGGTCACCGCCTTCCTGGCCTCGGTCATGAACAACCTGCCGGCGGTGCTGGTCGGCGCGCTGGCGATTGCCGACACCGCCGCCACCGGCGCCGTGCGCGAGGCCATGATCTACGCCAATGTCATCGGCACCGACCTAGGCCCCAAGATCACCCCCATCGGCAGCCTGGCCACCTTGCTGTGGCTGCATGTGCTGGCCCGCAAGGGGCTGCGCATTACCTGGGGCTATTACTTCAAGGTAGGCATCGTGCTGACGCTGCCGGTACTGCTGGCCACCCTGGCCGCGCTGGCGCTGCGCCTGGGCTGAATCCCGGGCCGGCACGCCGGCGCCATGCGAAGCGTGCCCCGCATCTGGTATGGTTGCCGTCATCCGCCCCCCGGAGACGCGCATGAGCTGGATCGCCGGCCGCTACACGGCCTTCATACTGGTGCTGCTGGGCACCGCCATCACCCTGCCCCTGGCCCTGGCGGCCTCGCCGGGCTGGTATTGGGCGGCAGTGCCGCTGACGCTGCTGTCGCTGCTGGGTCTGTACGACCTGATCCAGACGCGCCACGCCATCCGCCGCAACTATCCGGTGCTGGGCAACCTGCGTTTCCTGTTCGAATTCATCCGCCCCGAGATCCGCCAGTACTTCCTGGAAGACGATACGCACGCCGCGCCGTTCTCGCGCGCCCAGCGTTCTATCGTTTACCAGCGCGCCAAGCAGGAAATCGACAAGCGCCCCTTCGGCACCCAGGAAGACGTCTATGGCGACCGCTACGAATGGATCAACCATTCCCTGGTGCCCGCCCGGGTCGAGGATGCCGATTTCCGCGTCACGGTGGGCGGGCCCGACTGCCGCCAGCCCTACTCCATGTCGGCCTTCAATATCTCGGCCATGAGCTTCGGCGCGCTGTCGGCCAACGCCGTCCTGGCCCTGAACGAGGGCGCGCGCCAGGGCAATTTCGCCCACGACACGGGCGAAGGCGGCATCAGCCGCTACCATCGCCAGCCGGGCGGCGCATTGGTATGGAATATCGGTTCGGGCTATTTCGGCTGCCGCGACGACAGCGGCGCGTTTTCCGAGGCCGCGTTCGTGCGCAATGCCTGTACGCCCCAGGTCAAGATGATCGAAATCAAGCTGTCGCAAGGCGCCAAGCCCGGGCATGGCGGCATCCTGCCGGGCGCCAAGGTCACGCTGGAAATCGCCGAGGCGCGCGGCGTGGCGCCCTGGCAGGACTGCAATTCGCCGTCCAGCCACAGCGCCTTCGATTCGCCGGTCGGCCTGCTGCATTTCGTGGCACGGCTGCGCGAATTGTCCGAAGGCAAGCCGGTGGGCTTCAAGTTCTGCATGGGCCACCCCTGGGAATGGTTCGCCATCGTCAAGGCCATGCTGGAAACCGGCATCACGCCGGACTTCATCGTGGTCGACGGCGCCGAGGGCGGCACCGGCGCCGCGCCCGCCGAGTTCGTCGACCACGTCGGCACGCCGCTGCGCGAGGCGCTGCGCCTGGTTCACAACACGCTGATCGGCGTGAACCTGCGCGATCGCATCCGGCTGGGCGCTTCCGGCAAGATCATCACGGCGTTCGACATGGCGCGTGTCATGGCGATGGGCGCGGACTGGTGCAACGCCGCGCGCGGCTTCATGTTCGCCATCGGCTGCATCCAGGCGCAGGCCTGCCATACCGGCAAATGCCCCACCGGCGTCACCACCCAGGACCCGCTGCGCCAGCGGGCGCTGGTGGTGCCCGACAAGGCGCAGCGCGTGGCCCACTTCCACCGCAACACGCTGCACGCGCTGGCCGAGCTGCTGCAGGCCGCCGGCCTGACGCACCCGGGCCAGCTGCGCCCCCATCACATTGCGCGGCGCATCTCGTCCAGCGAAGTGCGCCTGCTCTCGGCGCTGTTCCCCGAGCTCGAGCCCGGCGAACTGCTGCGCGGCGAGTTTCGCCATACTGTCTTCAAAGTGGGCTGGGCGATGGCGCGCCCCGATTCGTTCCAGCCCGCCCACGACGTCACGACGGCGCTGGCGGCCATTCATCGCGAGCAGGTCGCCGCCACCGCGTGACGGCGGGCGGGGCTACAGCCACCGCTCGAACAGGCGCGAGAAGAACTCCATGAAGCGGTCGCCCGGGCCGCGGCCGTGCCACGTGTCCAGCGTGACCTGCTGCGACTCGGCCACGTCGCGCTTGAACAAGGCCTCCATTGCGGCGCCGAACTCGGGGCCCAGGATGACGGCGTTGATTTCGTAGTTCAGCGCGAAGCTGCGCCAATCCATGTTGCTGGAGCCCACCGTGGACCACACGCCGTCGACCACCGCGGTCTTGGCGTGCAGCAAGGCATCGCGGCGCTCGTAGATCTTGACGCCGGCCTCGAGCAGGTTTTCGTAATGCGAGCGGCCGGCGTGGAAGACCAGCGACGAATCGCTGAACCCGGGCAGCACCAGCACCACGTCCACGCCGCGGCGCGCGGCGTTCTGTAGCGCCTCGACGAAGGCCGGGTCGGGCACGAAGTAGGCCATGGTGATGTGGATGGATTGCTGCGCGCTTTCGAACGCCGACATCAGCGTCAGGTACACCGTGTAGCCGTCGCTGCGGTCGGGCTGGTTGGCCAGGATGCGCACGGTCAGGTCGCCCTGCGGCGCCACCTTGGGGAAAAATTCGCGCCCGGCCAGCGGCGGCCCCTTCTGCGATTCCCAGCCCGCCAGGATGACGCGCTCGATCTCGGCCACCGCGGGCCCGGCGATGCGGATGTGGGTGTCGCGCCAGGGCTGCGCCTCGCGGCCGCCGCCCGCCGAGCGCGACCCCGACGAATACACGCTGCTGACGTTGATGCCGCCCAGGTAGCCGACCTTGCCGTCGACCACCAGCAGCTTGCGATGGTTGCGCTGGTTCGGCGACCAGCCCGCGCGCGCCTGGGCCGGGTTCACCGGGTTGAACACGGCCACCTGCACGCCGGCCTCGCGCATGCGGTCGAACAGGGTGTCGGGGGTGCCCAGGGTGCCCACCGCGTCGATCATCACCGCCACCGCGGCGCCGCGCCGGTGGGCGGCGATCAGCGCGTCGGCGAAGCGGCGGCCTTCTTCGTCGTCCTCGAAGATGTAGGTTTCCATGTGCACGTAATGCCGCGCACGATCGATCGATTCCAGCATGGCGCGATAGGTCTCGGCCCCATCGGCCAGCAGGCGCACATCGTTGCCGCGCACCAGCGGAGCGCCGCTGATGGCCTCTTCGATGGCCTGGTGGCGGGAATGGAAATCTCGCGCGCGCTGCGTATCCGCATGTGCCACGATGTCCTGCCCCTTCCGATAGCTGGACCAGCCGGTGTCGGCCGATTGCCCGGCCTGCACCTGGCGCGCCTGGCGTTCCTGCGCGTCCGGCACGCTGGCGCAGGCCGCCAGCATCGCGGCCAGCGCCAGCCACAGCAGATGACGGGCGGCCCGCCCCAGATCGCCGGGTTGCATGATGCCGGCGCCGTCAGGGCTGCCACTGCGTGCGATGCGACACGGTCGTGCGGCGCGGCGACGCATGGCGCCGGCCATTCTCGCGGTCGGTCCAGCGCCCGCCGCGCCAGCGGCCGCGTTCGCGATCGACCTGGAAGCCGCCCGCGTCGCGCAGCAGCGCCATCACGGCCTCTTCTTCGTCCGGCTCGACCTGCACGGCCAGCAGCACGGCCTCGTCGGTGACGGGCAGGTTGCGCAACCGTCCGTTGCGCAGCGCCAGCAGGCGCCGCCCGGCCCACAGCGCGCCGCAGGCGGCGCCGGCGCACGCGCCCAGCACGGCGCCGCCGACCACGGCGATATCGCCGCGCGCCAGGAACAGCGCGGCCACCGTGCCCAGCAGCGCGCCGGCCGCGGCCAGCGCGGCGGCGCGCCAGGCCATGCCGTAGCGCGCATGGCCGGCCTGCGTATCGGCATCGTCGTCCCAGGACTGCACGCGCCCGGCACGGCGATCGCCGCGAAACAGGCTTACCGCTTCTTCGCGGAAACCCTCGGCAAACAGGGCGTGCGCGGCGCTTTTGGCCGATGGAACACTATCGAAACGCGCAACGATCATCGACGACATACGCAGTTCCTTGACATCGTAGTTCTGGGCTTTATTCTGCGCGTCCGGCCGGACGCTGTCCTGTGGTTTCGCAACCAGCCGTAATGCGGTATTTCGGGCGCCCCGCCCAGACACATTTTTTCGCCAGCGCCCGCATTCGGCTTGCTTTTCGTTAAAAAGCATTGCAATCCGCCGCCAGGGCTTGACAGTGCCAATGGGTTCCCGGCCACAATAGGCCTTGCGCAACGCCTGCAAGGAACCACCGCATGGTCCAGTCCCGCAGCATGCTAGCCACTGCACCGCCGGCCTTCCTGGCGACCTCGTCCCACGCGCCTTCCCGCGCCGTCCAGGAACTGCAGGCGGGGCTGCTCGCCCACCCTGCCCGCATCGATCCCAAATACCTGTACGACACGCTCGGCTCCAGCCTGTTCACCGCGATCACGCAATTGCCCGAGTACTACCCCACCCGCTGCGAAGCCGAGATCCTGCGCGAGCACGCGGCGCGGATCGCCCGGCATGTCGGGCCGGTCGATGCCCTGATCGACCTGGGCGCCGGCGACTGCGTGAAGGCCGAACGCCTGTTCGACAGCCTGCGGCCGCGCTGCTACGTCCCGATCGACATCTCGGCCGACTACCTGCGCACCGCCGTCCAGCGGCTGGAACATGCCCATCCCGGCCTGCGGATCATGGCGCTGGGCCAGGACTTCCACCACGCGCTGGAACTGCCCGACAGCATCCCCGCCGAGCGCCGGCTGTTCTTCTATCCCGGCTCCAGCATCGGCAATCTCGCCCCCGACCGGGCGCTGGCGTTGCTGACGCGCATCCGCGAGGCCTGTGCCGGCGGCGGCCTGCTGATCGGCGTGGATCGCGTCAAGCCCAGGCGCATCCTGGAACCCGCCTACGACGACGCCCTGCACCTGACGGCCGCGTTCAACCTGAACCTGCTGCGCCACGTCAATCAGTTGCTGGGCAGCGACTTCGACGTGCACCGCTGGAGCCACGTGGCCCACTACGACGAGCCGAATTCGCGCATCCAGATGCATCTGCAGGCCCTGTCCGATGTGCGCGTGAGCTGGCCCGGCGCGCAGCGCCGCTTTGCCGGCGGCGAACGCATCCATACCGAGAATTCCTACAAGTACACGGTCGAGGGCTTTCGCGAGCGCCTGGCGCGCGCCGGCTTCGCCGACATCCAGCACTGGTCCGACGCCCGCGACTGGTTTTCCGTTTTCAGCGCGCGCGCCTGACCGGCGCCCGCCCGATCGAACCGACAGAAGACTGCCATGGATCCCGCCTGCCTGCTGACCCACCCCGCCTGTTCGCCACAGGATGCCGAACCCACCCTGGCGCAGCGATACGAGCGCGTGCGCGGCCAGACGCGCGCGCTGGCCGAACCGCTCAGCCCGGAAGACTGCCAGATCCAGTCCATGCCCGACTGCAGCCCGGTGAAATGGCACCTGGCCCACACCACCTGGTTTTTCGAGACATTCATCCTGGGCCGCTTCGAGCCCCAGCGCCCGCCCTTCCACCCGCAGTACCGGATGCTGTTCAACTCGTACTACAACGCCATCGGCGCGCGGCATCCGCGTCCGCAACGCGGCATGCTGTCGCGCCCGCCGCTGGCCGACGTATGGCGCTACCGCGAGGCTACCGACGACGCCATGCATGCCCTGCTGCAGCGGCTGGGCGGCGAGGATCCGGCATTCGACCAGCTGGTGGACCTGGGCCTGCACCACGAACAGCAGCACCAGGAATTAATCCTGACCGATATCAAGCATGCCTTGTCGCTGAACCCGTTGTGGCCGGCCTACGCGTCCGCCCGGCCCGGCGCGCTGCCCGCGGCCACGCCGGCCGGCTGGACGCGCTACGACGGCGGCCGCGTGCGCATCGGCCACGAGCAGGCCGGCTTCGCCTTCGACAATGAAAGCCCCGCGCACGATGTGCTGCTGCTGCCCTTTTACCTGGCCGACCGCCTGGTGACCCAGGGCGAATACCTGGAATTCATGCTCGACGGCGGCTACCGGCGCCCGGAGCTGTGGCTGTCGCTGGGATGGGACCAGGTCTGCGCGCAGCAATGGCGCGCGCCGCTGTACTGGGAAGGCCGCAAAGACGATTGGCAAGCCTATACGCTGCACGGCATGCAGCCGCTGGATTTGCAGGCGCCCGTCACGCACATCAGCTACTACGAGGCCGACGCCTATGCCCGTTGGGCGCGGGTGCGGCTGCCGCGCGAAGCCGAATGGGAACACGCGGCGCGTTCGGCGACGACGCCCTCCCATGCCAACCTGCTCGACAGCGGCCACCTGCACCCTCGCGCCGCGCCACAACGACCGCCGGCGGGCGGGCCCGTGCAGCTGTACGGCGACGCCTGGGAATGGACCAGCAGCGCGTACGATGCCTACCCCGGCTTCACCCCGCCAGCCGGCGCGGTGGGCGAATACAACGGCAAGTTCATGTGCAACCAGTACGTGCTGCGCGGCGGCTCGTGCGTCACGCCGGCCGACCACATCCGGCCCACCTACCGCAACTTCTTCCCGCCGGAGGCGCGCTGGCAGTTCTCGGGCATCCGCCTGGCCCGCGACGCCTGAGCCGGTTGCATCCCGATAAAAAGCCATGCTAGAATTTCGTTCTTGCCCGGCCTTGTTGCCGGGTAAGCATTGGCGCATTAGCTCAGCCGGTTAGAGCGACGGAATCATAATCCGCAGGTCCCCTGTTCGAATCAGGGATGCGCCACCAGAGTTTGCAGAAGCCTCCGCGTCAGCGGGGGCTTTTTTTCATGGGCGGATACATGGACGGATACCCGGCAGGGCTTACCCGCCCGACTTGCATTAATCTATGGCACCTTCCACTTCGCCCATCGCCATGAGCCCTGTTTCCCGCATTGCGGGCCTGGACCTGACCCGGGGCCTGTGCGCCATCCTGGTGTGCATCTATCACATGCTCGCCTGGACGGGCGGGCCGCGGCTCTACACCGTGGGCACGTACTGTGTCTATGTGTTCTTCGTGGTCAGCGGCGCCAGCCTGTACCTGGGCTACGCCGGACGATGCGCCACCGGCGCCGAGATCCGCCACTTCTACGCCCGGCGGTACATGCGGCTGGCGCCGCTGTACATCGCGGTCATCGTGTTGGGCCTGCTGATCGGCGCGGTGTTTTCCGCGCCCCGGCCCGAAGTCTGGAAAATCCTGGCCAATGCCAGCCTGCTGTTCGGCCTGGCCGGCGCGGGCAGCACCTCTATCGTCACGGGTGGCTGGTCGATCGGGATCGAAGTCATTTTCTACCTGCTGTTTCCCCTGCTGCTGCCCCTGATGCGCACGCGCTTCGCGCTGCCGGCGGCGCTGGCCGCCCTGGCGGTGCAGCACCTGTATGTGAACCATGTGCTCGGGCCGGCGGCCAGCCTGAACCAGGCGCACTCGGCGTACACCCAGCCGCCCAGCTTCATTTTCTATTTTGTCGCCGGCATGCTGCTGGGCAAGCTGCTGAGCGGCGCCGCGCGACCCGCCGCCTTCAAGCCGTTCTACTGGCTGCCCATGCTGGCAGGCCTGGCCGCCATTGCCCTGTGGAATGCGCCCGACGCCCGCGCCGCGCTGATCGGCCCGGCCGGCCTGCTGCTGTCGCTCATCGCGCTGGCGGTGGCGGCCAGCGGCGCGCTGATCCGTTTGCAGGGCATGGCGCTGAAGCTGGCCGTCTTCCTGGGCAATACCAGCTATGGCGTCTACCTGCTGCATCCGCTGATCTACCGCATCTGCCGCCGCCTGTCCGGCGGCCTGGCCGATCATCCCTGGGGCTTCGCGGCGCTGGTGCTGGCCCTCAGCCTGCCGTGCGCGTATTACATGGACCGTAAATTCGAGGCGCCGCTGCGCGCCTGGCTGGGCCGCACCGCCTTCAAGCAGCGCCTGGGCGGCGGGCAGGCGGCCTGATTCTTGCTGGCGGCCCCCGGATGCCGGGGCCGGGCTCGACGCGGGCCCGAAGATCGACGAACGTGTCGCCAGACCGATGCAGCGCCGCCCAGGACCCGGCGCGCCCAGCCCGGGCCGGGCCATCGGTCGCCAGCCGGAGCCAGCCATGCGCCGCCATATCGTGCAGCGGGGCGGGCCGGGATACTACCTGGCCACCCTGTCCACCGACCTGAGCCGCCTGTTTCGCCAGCGCGCCGAACCGCGCGAGCCGGCCGCGCGGCCAGGACACCCGCTGGCCATCCATCGCTTGCGCGACGCCCCCGCGGTGGAACACTTCTCGTGGGGCTGCACGCCCCATCGCGGGCGCCATCGGCCAACGGCCGACGCCCGCCTGGACATGCTGCTGCGCGACCCGTCGGCCTGGTGGCCGCTGCTGTCGCAACGCGTGCTGGTGCCCGCCGACGGTTGGTACGAACCCGGCGAAAGCGGCCGGCGTGTCCCGCGGTATTTCCGCCGCCGCGACGGCCGGCCCTTCTATATCGCGGGCATCGCGGCCTGGCGCCCCGGATGGCGCGCGTTCCCGGATGGCCTGGCCATCCTGACCGATCGCGGCGCCAAAGCGCGACCCGACGCCGCGCACCTGCCCATCGTGCTGCCCGCACGGGCCGCGCTGGCCTGGATCGACCCCGCCACCCCCGTCATCGACGCCCTGCGATTGGCATGCATGCCCTGGCGCGACGACGGCGCGCCGTAGCGCCTGCCTGGCGAGCCGGATCGGCCTATCATGGCGCCATGCCTGCCGCGCCCCTCGAATTCCGCACGCCGCGCCTGCTGCTGATCCCCCTGCAGCTGGCGGACGCTCCCGCCATCCAGCAAGTGTTCCCGCAATGGGACATCGTGCGCTATCTGGCCGACGCCGTGCCATGGCCCTACCCGGACGACGGCGCGTTGACGTATCTGCGCGACGTGGCGCTGCCCGCCATGCGCGCGGGCCGGCAATGGCACTGGACATTGCGGCCCCGCCTGCAGCCGCGGGAATTGATCGGCATGATCAGCCTGATGAACGACAACGCCGAGAACCAGCGCGGCTTCTGGCTGGCCCCCCGATGGCAGGGGCAGGGCTTGATGACCGAGGCGTGCGGGCCGGTTACCGACTATTGGTTCGATGCGCTGGGCCAGCCGGTATTGCGCATCGCCAAGGCGGCCGCCAATACAGCCTCGCGCCGCATCTCCGAACGGTCGGGGATGCGGCTGGTGGCCACCGGCATGCGCAACTACGTGTGCGGCCCGCTCGCCACGGAAACCTGGGAAATCACCCGCGCCGCCTGGCAGGCCCGCCGCCGGGACGCCACGGCGCCCTGAAGAAAGACGCGGGCCCGGGCGGGTTTACGCGGCAATCCGCAGGTGCCGCCGCGACAGGCGCGTCCGGTTCGGGCGCAGCAGGCTGCTGGGCACGTCCTCGACCAGTTCGGGCTCGCACCGCACGCTGACCTGGCCCGGCAATATCCAGCTCTTGCCATCGCGGCATTCGGTGGCCTGCAGGTGCCGCGCCAGGCGCAGCGCGTCGAGTTCGGCGCGGTCGCGGCCGGACCGCACCATGTCGCAAAAGCGCGTGAAGCTGAAGGGCTGGACGCCCTCGCGGCCGATGATGTCGACGCAGCCGCGATATTCGCCAAAAGCCACTTCGTGCACGCGTGGGCGAATGGAATAGCTCACCTTGGAAGCGAAAGCAGAGAAGGTGTCCATAGCTTGATCTCCCTGATGAAGTCCTACTCTTTCAGGGTAGAGCAAAAACATGGCGATACCGCGGCGGCTTTGCAATCTTTGAAGAGGATTACCCAGCCGTTACAAAATCCATAATTGACTACATCCGCCGCGGCCCCGGGGCGGCCGCTATGGCGCGCGGGAATCGGGATCGACGAAATCGGTGGCGAACAAGTCCCAGCAGGCAATGAACAGCGCGGCGATCAACGGGCCGATCACGAACCCGTTCAAGCCGAACAGCGCCATGCCGCCCAGGGTGGAAATCAGCACCACGTAGTCGGGCAGCTTGGTGTCCTTGCCCACCAGCAGCGGACGCAGCACGTTGTCGACCATGCCGATCACCAGCACGCCGTACAGGATCAGGGTCACGCCCTGCCAGATCGCGCCGGTAACCAGGAAATAGATCGCCACGGGCGCCCAGATCAGCCCGGCGCCGATGGCGGGCAACAGCGACAGGAACGCCATCACCACGCCCCACAGCACCGGCCCCTGGATGCCCAGGATGTAGAAGATCATGCCGCCCAGGGCGCCCTGCGCGGCGGCCACGGCGATATTGCCCTTGACGGTGGCGCGGATCACCGTGGTGAACTTGCGCAGCAGGTGCATCTTGTGCGTGTCGCTCAGCGGGATCGCCCCGCGCAGGCGCGCCGACAGCAGCGACCCGTCACGCAGCAGGAAGAACAGCAGGTACAGCATGATGCCGAAGCTGATCAGGAACTGGAACGTGTCCTGCCCGATATTGAATGCCTGGGTGGCCAGGTACTGGCTGCCCTGCATCGCGCCGGCGGTGAGCTTGTCCTGCAGGCTGGAGATATCGGCGATGTCGAAGCGCGACAGCAGGCTGTGCACCGACGGCGGCAGCGCGTCCAGCACTTGCTGGAAGTACGCGCCGAAATTCAGGTTGCCGGACTTCACCCGCTGGTACAGATTGGCGCCTTCCTGCACCAGCGAGCCGGTGATGAAGGTGACCGGCACGATCACCACCAGCAGCACCAGCAATAGCGAGGCCAGCGCGGCCAGGTTGCGCCGCTTGCCCAGCTTGGCCGCGATGCGCCGGTGCACCGGCGCGAAAATGATGGCCAGGATCGCCCCCCAGAAGATGGCGCCGTAGAATGGCCACAGCACCCAGCCGAAAGCGACCGAGACGGCCACCAGCAGCAACAGGAAAATGCGGTAGTGCAGGCTAGACCCGTTCATAGTTGATCCCGTGCGCGGCAGCCGCCGCGTGAGGCGCAATTGTACAAACCCGGGATGCCGCCGGCCGTCATGCCGGGGCCAGGGCGCGCAGGCTGCGCTGGGCCTGGTCGACGGCCGCGGCGTGGCCGTTCAGGGCGTCCAGCAGCTGATTCAGTTCGCGCTGCACCGACGGGTCGCGCACCGAGGCCGACTCGGCGTCGATGACGATCTGCTGGCGATGCCGGGCGACGAAATCGGCCGCCCGCAGGGCGTCGCCCACGGCCGCTATCGCCACCTGCAGCAGCGCGTCGAGCCGGGCGGCGGATTGCGTCACCGCCTGATCGTAGGCCCGCGCATACACCGGCCGCAGATCGGCCGGCTGCTTCAGTTCGGCCCGCTCGGCCTGGGCCTGGGCCAGTGCCTTGCGCAGGCTGTCGCGCGCCTCGTCCAGTGCCTGGCGGTCGGTTTGCAAGGCGTCGTGCCGTGCCTGCAGTTGCGCCAGCGAGCGCAGTTCCCCATGCTCGAGCGCACGCGTCAGCCGGCGTACCGCCGCGGCGGCCACCGCGTCGAAATCGGCCAGCACGGCATAGTGATCGGCATAATCGCCCAGAGCATCGCGCTGGGCCGGATCCAGCGCGGGCACCGCCGCGCCCGGCGCGTCGGTCACCCGTGCCTGCAGCCAGGCGATGAAGGCCGCGCGCTGTTCCGGCTCTTTGTTGACACAGCCGGCCAGCACCAACGCGGCCATCAGCAGCCCGATGAAACGAAACGCGACGCGCATGATCCTTCCCTTGGCGACAACCGGCACCGCGGCCGGGCCGGTGGGGAACATTACCCCAAAGCGGCCGCGGCCACCCAGCGCTTACAGGATTTGTTGCCTCGGAAGCGATATGTGACACGGGCCGCGCCGGCGAGCGCCGCCCCTGCCCTACAATGGCGGGCCTTGCCGCTCGTCCGCCCTTGGGGCGCCCCGCCATGACCGCCACCGCCGACACGCCCGCCAGCCAGGAACCCTGGGGCTACACGCACCCCGACTGCCGCGGCGCCACCGCCTTCCTGTTCTTCACCTCGGACCTGGCGCGCACCGTCAACCAGGAACTGGCCGGCGGCCCGCTCGATGCCGCCGCGCTGGCCCGCGCGCAGCAGGCCGTGGACGCGCTGGTGCAGCGGTACATCGATATCCAGGCCGCGCCGGCCGCCTTCGCCGGCCAGCGCATCCGCCTGAAGCTGGACGCCGCGCAGGGCGCCGCCCCGCAAGTGGCGCTGGAAATGTCGCCCGAACTGGAAGACCAGATCATCGAGGCGCAACGCCTGGCCCACCAGCAAGCCGCCTTGCGCGGCCATTAGCCCGGGCTGGCGCGGCCAGCATCCAACGGTCGAAAAGCCTTGACAGAACAGATATTTACGGCTACTATTAACTGTTTGGCAATAACTGGCCGCATGGATCTGGACCCGTATCGGGCCGCACCATGCCCTGGCATTAGAACGTACAACAGTACCGCCAGCCCCGCCTTGCCAACGGCTCGCTCCCGCACACTGAATGACGGATCGCGGCAACCGCCGCACGAGCCCGCCCCGCACCCAACCGGGGCATCCCACGCCAAGCGCGCCGCGCTTGCCCCATCGCCAGGCCCGCCTGCCGCCCCGCCCCTGATTGCCGCGGGACGCCGGCCCGCCCACGCGCTGGCGCAAGCCCGCGCCGCATTCCCATAACGAGAACTCGAAAGCGAGGACACCATGAACCACTCCATCCACCCCATCACCACGGCGCAACTGCTGCCCCGCGGCACGCACAGCAAGCTCGACCACATGCCCATCCACGTGGGCGACGTCGTGCACCTGCGCCCCGCCCACGGCCCGGAAATCCGCGCCACGGTCATCTACAACGCGCCGATCAACGGCGTCGTCACCTACACCACCGACATGGTGCGCCCGCACGGCCAGGCCGCGGAAGCCGGCATGCGCATCCGGTTCCGCCACGAGCACGTGCATCGCATCGAACCGCTGCGCCGCCGGGCGGCCCGCCACGCCAGCGCCTGAGCGCCCCCGGGGCGGCATCCGCCGCCCGGACACCGTGATAAAGTCGGCCTCATCGCCCCCGCCCGGTCACGCCATGCCGCACCCGCACTCGTCCATACGCATCTGGGATTTCCCCACCCGCCTGTTCCATTGGGCGCTGGCCATTTGCGTGACCGGCGCCTACGCCAGCGTCAAACTGGGCGGGCTGTACATGGACTGGCACGTGCGTTTCGGCCTGGCCACGCTGGGCCTGATCGCCTTTCGCCTGGCCTGGGGTGTGCTCGGGCCGCGCTATGCGCGCTTTGCCACCTTCGTGCGCGGCCCGGCCGCCATCAAGCGCTACCTGCGGGGGGCGGCCGCGCCGGCCGGCCACAACCCGCTGGGCGCCCTGTCGGTCATCGCCCTGCTGGCCGTGCTGGGGTTCCAGGCCGTCAGCGGCCTGTTCGCCAGCGACGACATCATGACCAACGGCCCGCTGTACGCCCGCGTCGACGAGGCCGTGGCGTCGTGGTTCACGGCCTGGCACCACACGAACGAATGGCTCATCCTGGGCCTGGTGGCGCTGCATCTGCTGGCGGTGTTCTGGTACACAGCCGTGCGGCGCCGGCGCCTGGTGCGCCCCATGATCACCGGCGACGCGCGTGCGCGGGACCTGCCGGCCGGCACCCCGCCGGCCGACGATGGCCCCCGCGTGTGGCTGCGCGCGGCACTGGTCGCGGCGGCCGCCGCGGCGCTGGTGTTCTGGATCCGCTCGCTGGAAGTCGTGGCCGACTTCTCGTTCTCGTAGCCGCGCGGCGCCCCTACTTCTTCTTGCGGTACGAGTCGTGACAGGCCTTGCAGCTGGCGCCCACGTCGCCGAACGCGGCCCGCACCTTGCCCAGGTCGCCGGAATCGGCCGCCGCCGACAGCTTAGCCAGGTTCTCTTTCAGGCGATCGCGTTTTTGCTGGAAGCCGGCCGCATCGCTCCAGACTTCGGGGCGCGCATCGCCGCCCTCGGTGCCCGGCCCGAAACCCGCCCAGGGCAGTTCGGCCAGCGTATTGAGCAACTGCACATTGGCCTTGATCTGCGCCGCGTCGTAAGGCGCCTGGCCCTTCATGACGGGCTGCATGCGGCCGAAATGCGACCCCATCAGCGTCAGGGCGGACTGCCGGTACTTGATGGCATCGGCGGGCTTGGCGAACTGCGCCAGCGCGGGCGCGGACCACAGCGATGCAACGCCGACACAGGCCGTGGCGGCCAGCAAGGGGAATGACTTCATTGGACGATCTCCCGGTAGGTACGACAATGCCGGCGATGCCGGCATTGCCGACTATACCGTCCGGGCAAGGCCGGCGGCCAGCCCCACGTAGCTGCGCGGCGTCAGCGCCAGCAGGCGCGCCTTGGCTTCGTCGGGCAGGGCCAGGCCGCTGACGAACTCGCGCAGCGCCGCTTCGGTGATGCCCTTGCCGCGCGTCAGCGCCTTGAGCTGTTCGTACGGTTGCGGCAGGCCATAGCGGCGCATGACTGTCTGCACGGGCTCGGCCAGCACTTCCCAGCAGGCGTCGATGTCGGCATCGATGGCCGCGGCATTGACTTCCAGCTTGCCCAGGCCGCGCAGGCAGGAATCCCAGGCCACCAGGCTGTAGCCCAGCCCCACGCCCAGATTGCGCAGCACGGTCGAGTCGGTCAGGTCGCGCTGCCAGCGCGATACCGGCAGCTTTTCCGACAGGTGGCGCAGCACCGCATTGGCCAGGCCCAGGTTGCCTTCGGAGTTCTCGAAGTCGATCGGGTTGACCTTGTGCGGCATGGTGGACGAGCCGACCTCGCCTTCCTTCAGGCGCTGCTTGAAGTAGCCCAGCGAGACGTAGCCCCAGATGTCGCGATCCAGGTCCAGCACGATGGTGTTGGCGCGGGCCACCGCGTCGAACAGGGCCGCCATCCAGTCGTGCGGCTCGATCTGGATGGTATGGCGGTTCTGGGTCAGGCCCAGGCCGCCCAGCACGCCGGCGCTGAAGGCCGGCCAGTCGATTTCCGGATAGGCCGACAGGTGCGCGTTGTAGTTGCCGGTGGCGCCGTTGAGCTTGGCCAGCGGCTCGACCGCCTCGATGGCGGCGATGGCGCGCTGCAGCCGGGCGGCCACGTTGGCGAATTCCTTGCCCAGCGTGGTGGGGCTGGCCGGCTGGCCGTGCGTGCGCGACAGCATCGGCTGGTCGGCATACTGGCGGGCCATGCCGGCCAGCGTATCGGCGATCTGGCGCAGGCGCGGCACGACGACGTCGGCGCGCGCGCGGGTCAGCATCAGGGCATGCGAGGTGTTGTTGATGTCTTCCGACGTGCAGGCGAAATGGATGAATTCGGCGGCGCGCGCCAGTTCGGCGTCGCCGGCGACCTTTTCCTTCAGCCAGTATTCGACGGCTTTCACGTCGTGGTTGGTGGTGCGCTCGATGTCCTTGATGCGGGCCGCGTCGGCTTCGGAAAAGTCGCGCACCAGCTGGGCCAGGCGCGCGCGCGCGGCATCGGAAAAGCGCGGCAGTTCGGGCAGGCCGGCGTCGGACAGGGCCACCAGCCAGGCGACCTCGACTTCGACGCGGTGCGCCATGAAGCCGGCTTCGGACAACAGCCCCCGCAGCGCGTCCCCGCGCCCGGCATAGCGGCCGTCCAGCGGAGAAAGGGCATTGAGGTGGCTGATCTGGTCGGCAATCTGCATGGCTTGAAAGGAAATGAAAGAGTGTGCGGGAGGCGGGGGCCGATTTTATCACCCGCCCTAATGTAACAATGCGGAAAAAGCGTTGCGCAATGGGAACTTCGCATTTTTGCGAGGGTTGCTCCTGCTATACTGCGGCCGCTTTCCGACTTCGCTTGTGGCCCCCATGAAACTGATCGGCTCGCTTACCAGTCCCTATGTTCGCAAAGTGCGGGTCGTCATGGCCGAGAAGAAGCTGGACTACCAGCTCGAACTCGAAAACGTCTGGTCCCCCGACTCGCAGATCCAGGCTTACAACCCGCTGGGCAAGGTGCCCTGCCTGGTCATGGAAGACGGCGGCGCCCTGTTCGATTCGCGCGTCATCGTCGAATACCTGGATACCCTCTCGCCGGTGGCCCGGCTGATCCCCCAGCCCGGCCGCGAGCGCGCGGCCGTCAAGTGCTGGGAAGCCATCGCCGACGGCGTGCTCGACGCCTGTGTCGTCATCGTCAAGGAAAACCAGCGTCCCGAGGCCCAGCGCAGCGCCGAATGGATCGACCGGCAGTACGGCAAGATCCATGCCGGCCTGGAAGCCATGAACACCAGCCTGGGCGAGCAGGCGCACTGCATGGGCGTGAACTACAGCCTGGCCGACATCGCCGTGGGCTGCGCCCTGGGCTACCTGGACCTGCGCTTCGCCTCGCTGGACTGGCGCGCCCGGCATCCCAACCTGACACGCCACTACGAAAAGCTGGCCGCCCGCCAGTCGTTCATCGACAGCGCCCCGCCGGCCGCCTGAGCGGCCAGCGCCGGGCGCCCGGCCGCCGCGCGGCGGCCAGCCTCCCCGTCAGGCGCCGAAAGCCTGCCAGGCCTTCACCAGCATGTAGGCCGCCAGCGCGAACAACAGGCAGGCGAACACCCGTTTCAGCGTCCCCACCGGCAGGCGGTGCGCCATGCGCGCGCCGGCCGGGGCGGTCAGCACGCTGGTGGCCACCAGGGCCAGCAGCGCCGGCCAGTAGATGTAACCCAGCATGCCGGGCCGCGACACGCTTTCGTTCAGGCCCGACACCACATAGCCGATGCTGTTGGCCAGCGCGATGGGAAAGCCCAGCGCGGCCGAGGTGGACACGGCGGCATGCAGCGCGACGTTGCACCACACCATGAAAGGCACCGACAGGAACCCGCCGCCGGCGCCCACCAGCCCCGACAGGAAGCCGATGCCCGCCCCGACGGCCGAGGTGCCCGCCACGCCGGGCATCTGGCGCGACGGCTTGGGCTTCTTGTTGCGCAGCATATTCCAGGCCGAATAGCCCACGAACAGGGAAAAGAACAGCGACAGCCAGGCCGTGCTGAGCGCGGCGAATACCGCGCCGCCCGACAGCAGGCCACCGACGATGATGCCGGGCGCCATGGCGAACACGATCTTCCACTGGATCGTGCCTTTGCGCTGGTGAGCGCGCACGCTGGAAACCGACGTGAACAGGATGGACGTCATCGAGGTCGCGATGGCGGCGTGCACGATCAAGTCCTGGGGCATGCCCTGCCAACTGAACAGCATGGTCAGGAACGGCACCAGCAGCATGCCGCCGCCGATGCCCAGCAACCCGGCCGCGAACCCGACCACGGCGCCCAGCGCCAGCAGGCAAACCAACATCGCTACATCCACTTGGATCTCCTCGAGAATAATGAACCAGCCTGGCGCCGCCCCCTCCGGCGGCGCGTCAGGCGATGATGCCGCCGCCCAGGCAGACCTCGCCGTCGTACAGCACGGCCGACTGCCCGGGGGTTACGGCCCATTGCGGCTGGCTGAACGATAGCTCGAACGCGCCCTGGTCGGCGGATGCCAGCACGCAGGCCGCGTCGGCCTGCCGATAGCGGGTCTTGGCGCCGTAGCCGCCCGCCTGCGGCGGACGGCCGGCCACCCAGCTGGCGTCGAGCGCCCGCAGGCGCGGCGACAGCAGCCAGGGGTGGTCGTGGCCCTGCACGACGTACAGCACATTGCTGGCCATGTCCTTGCGCGCCACGTACCAGGCATCGGCCGTGCCGTCCTCGCGCTGGCTGCCCTTGACCCCGCCCACGCCCAGGCCCTTGCGCTGGCCCAGCGTATAGAACGACAGGCCATGGTGGCGCCCTACCCGCCGCCCTTCGGGCGTCAGGATATCGCCGGGCTCGATGGGCAGGTAACGGTTCAGGAATTCGCGGAACGGCCGTTCGCCGATGAAGCAGATGCCGGTCGAGTCTTTCTTGGCGGCGTTGTGCAGGCCGATTTCGTGGGCGATGCGCCGCACTTCGGTCTTGCGGATTTCCCCCAGCGGAAACAGCGTGCGCGACAGCTGGGCCTGGTTCAGCCGGTGCAGGAAGTAGCTCTGGTCCTTGGTGGCGTCCAGGGCTTTCAGCAACTGGTATTCGCGGCCATGCGGCCCGGCGATCGAGCGCACGCGCGCATAGTGGCCGGTGGCGATGTGCTCGGCGCCCAGCGCCATGGCGTGGTCCAGGAACGCCTTGAACTTGATCTCGGCGTTGCACAGCACGTCGGGGTTGGGCGTGCGGCCGGCCGAGTATTCGCGCAGGAACTCGGCGAACACGCGGTCCTTGTATTCGGCGGCGAAGTTGACGTATTCGAAATCCACGCCGACCAGGTCGGCCACGCTGGCGGCATCGAGCAGGTCCTGGCGCGTGGAGCAGTATTCGGAATCGTCGTCGTCTTCCCAGTTCTTCATGAACAGGCCGATGACTTCATAGCCTTGCTGCTTGAGCAGCCAGGCTGTCACTGAGGAATCGACGCCGCCGGACATGCCGACGACGACGCGGCCCTTGCCGGAAGCGGAACGTAGCGAAGCAAAAGACATGATGGGCGCTATTTTAGAGGGCGGCGGCCTCGGTGGCCGGACGGGGCTCGGCGGCCAGCGAGGCTTCCATCAGCCACGCGCGAAACGCCTGCAGGATGGGCAGGTTGGCCTTCTGTTCCGGATAGCACAGGTAATAGCCCTGCCGCGCGCGGATCGGCAGCTGCAGCGCCACGGCCAGCTTGCCGTCGCGCAGTTCGTCCTCGATCAGGCAGCGCGGGATCAGCGCGATGCCGAAACCCGCCGCGGCGGCCTGCGACAACAGCGAATACTGGTCGAACCGCGCACCCTCGAGGGCGCGCCGGGTATCGCAGCCGGCCTGCTCGAACCAGTCGCGCCAGCCTTCCTGCGCCGAAGTATGGTGCAGCAGCGGATAGCGCAGCAGTTCCTCGGCGCTGTGGCAACCGTCGCCCAGCAGGCGCGGGCTGCACACCGGCAGGATCTCGCGCCCCACGATGTAGTCGGCCCCGCTGCCCGGCCAGATGCCGTCGCCGAACCGCACGGCGGCGTCCAGTTCGGGGGTCGAGAAGTCGTAGCCCTGCCGGTGCGGCATGAATTCGACGCGGATATCGGGCCGCACCCGCATGAAGGCGGCCAGCCGCGGGATCAGCCAGCGCGCGCCGAACGTCGGCATGCAGGTCAGGTGCAGCGTGCCGCCCTTGCCCTGGTGCGCGATGAGCTCCACCGTGGCCGCCTCGATCTGGCCCAGCCCGGCCTGGATCTTCTTCAGGTAGCTTTGCCCGGCTTCGGTCAGCACCAGGCCTTGCCTGATTCTCAGGAATAGCTCGACCCCCAGGAAGGCCTCGAGATGTTTCACTTGTTTACTGACGGCGCCCTGCGTCACGCACAGTTCCTGGGCGGCGCGGGTAAAGCTGCTATGCCTGGCAGCCACTTCGAAGGCTTGCAGGTCGGTCAAAGAGGGACAGAATCGGCGCATAACCAGCACGGACAATGTAACGAATTACAACTTCCGGCATGAAAAAAAGGAATAGCTTACGGAGAATCTTTCGTTTGCGCAAACGCCGGGGCGCCACCAGAATTTTGGGGTTTGCGAATCGCAACCGACTCGCTCCGACAACTTCCTACAGGGGAATCCATGCAACGTCGCCATGCCATCCTGGGCCTGACCCTCACCGCCGCCGCGCTGGCCGCGCCGCTGACCGCCGGCATCGCCCACGCGCAAGACGCCTACCCGGCCAAGCCGATCCGCCTGGTCGTGCCCTTCCCGCCCGGCGGCACCACCGACATCGTCGGCCGCCTGTTCGCCGACAAGCTCAGCCAGGCGCTGGGCCAGACCGTCGTGGTCGAGAACAAGGCCGGCGCCGGCGGCTCGATCGGCAGCGCCCAGGTGGCCGGCAGCGAGCCCGACGGCTATACGCTGGGCATCGCCACGGTCAGCACCCACGGCATCAATCCCGCCATCTACCACAACCTGCCGTTCGACGCCGAAAAGGACTTCACGCCGATCTCGAACCTGGCGGCCGTGCCGAACATCATGGTGATCAATCCCAAGGTGCCGGCCAAGAACATCGCCGACTTCATCGCCCTGGCCAAGAAAGAGCCCGGCAAGTTCGCCTACGCGTCGGCCGGCAACGGCTCGGTCTCGCACATGATGGGCGAACTGTTCAAGATGGCCTCGGGCACCGACCTGATGCACGTGCCGTACCGCGGCGTGGGCCCGGCCCTGAACGACACGCTGGCCGGCCAGGTCGACGTACTGTACGACAACCTGCCTTCGTCGCTGCCGCACGTGCAGGCCGGCAAGCTGGTGGCCCTGGCCGTCGCTTCGCCCAAGCGCGTGGCCGCGCTGCCCGACGTGCCCACCTTCGCCGAAGCCGGCCTGCAGGCCGTCAATGATTCGTCGTGGTTCGGCCTGATCGGCCCGGCCAAGCTGCCCCAGCCCGTGCTCGAGAAGCTGCACGCCGCCGTGGTGAAGGTCAGCGCCGACCCGGCCGTGGTGCAGCGCCTGGAAAGCCTGGGCGCCGCGCCGGTGGCCAACACGCCGGAAGAATACGCCAAGCAGATCTCGACCGAGATCGCCAAGAACAAGCGTATCGCCAAAGAAGCCAACGTGAAGATCGACTGATCGATCGGCGGCCCCCGCTCCCGGGCGGGGGCCGCTTCCTGTCTTGCCGCACCGATTCGCCATGCTCATTACCCATCCCCTGTCCTACCGCCTGGCCCTGCCCGCCCGCTACCCGCAAGAGTCGGCCGCGCTGGTGCTGGATTCGCCGCACAGCGGTACGACCTATCCACCGGACTTCGCCTCGTCGGCGCCGTTTGCCGCGTTGCGCACGGCCGAAGACACCTGGGTCGACGACCTGTGGGGCGATGCCGTCGACATGGGCGTGCCGCTCATCGCCGCGACTTTCCCGCGCGCCTATATCGACGCCAATCGCTCGCTCGAAGAAGTCGACCCGCAACTGCTGGACCAGCCCTGGCCCGAGCCGCTGCCCGATTCGCCCAAGGTCAGGCTGGGCAAGGGCCTGATCTGGCGCATGCTGGACGACGGCACGCCGCTGTACGACCGCAAGCTCAGCGTGGCGGAAGTGCGCCATCGCATCGACGCCTGCTGGAAGCCCTACCATGCCCAGGTCGCGCAACTGATCGACCAGGCGCACGCCCGCCACGGCAAGGCCTGGCACATCAACTGCCATTCGATGCCCAGCGTGGCCGGCGCCTACGCCACCGACAAGCCCGGCCTGGTGCACCCCGACTTCGTGCTGGGCGATCGCGACGGCTCGACCAGCGACCCGGCGTTCCGCGAATTCGTCGCCGCCTGGCTGCGCGAGCGCGGCTACCAGGTCAGCGTGAACGATCCGTACAAGGGCGTGGAACTGGTGCGCGCCTTCGGCCGCCCGGCCGACGGCCGCCACAGCCTGCAGATAGAAATCAACCGCAAGCTGTACATGGACGAAGTCACGCTGCGGCCCACGCCGGGCTATGCCCGCCTGAAGGCCGACCTGCGCGGCCTGACCGCCGCCCTGCTGGACTGGACGCGCGCGCAGACGGCCTGACGCCGGACGTTTGCGTGCACGCGGCCGGCGCATCGCGCCGGCCTTCCCAACGCCCTGGTCATACCGGGGCGTTTTTTCTTTCGCGCGGCCCGAGGCAATTTCCCTGCGCATTCGTGTATAACTACGCGAACCCTGGAGGAGAAGCAATGCAAATCGGGATACCGCGAGAAACCCGCGAGGGCGAAACTCGCGTCGCAGCGACGCCGGAGACCGTCAAGAAGCTCATCGGCGCCAAACACACCGTGGTGATCGAACGCGGGGCGGGCCTGGCGGCGCGCTACCCCGACGACGCCTATGCCGCCGTCGGCGCCACGCTGGGCAGCGCGCCAGATGCGCTGGGCAGCGAACTGGTGCTGAAGGTACGCGCGCCGTCGGCCGACGAACTGCCGCACATGAAGGCCGGCGCGGTGCTGGCCGGCATGCTCGATCCGTTCGATGCCGAGGGCCTGGCCACCCTGGCCGCCGCCGGCCTGACCGCATTCGCGCTGGAAGCCGCGCCGCGCATCACGCGCGCGCAAAGCCTGGACGTCCTGTCGTCGCAGGCCAACCTGGCCGGCTACAAGGCGGTGCTGCTGGCCGCGCATTACTACGGGCGCCTGTTCCCCATGATGATGACCGCGGCCGGCACGCTCAAGGCCGCGCGCGCCGTCGTGCTGGGCGCCGGCGTGGCGGGCCTGCAGGCCATCGCCACCGCCAAGCGGCTGGGCGCGGTGGTCGAGGCGTCGGACGTGCGCCCCGCCGCCAAGGAACAGATCGAATCGCTGGGCGCGAAGTTCATCGACGTGCCCTACGAAACCGACGAAGAGCGCGAGATCGCCGAAGGCACCGGCGGCTACGCGCGGCCCATGCCGCCGGCCTGGATGGCCCGGCAGGCGGCGCTGGTATCCGAGCGCTGCAAGCAGGCCGACATCATCGTCACCACCGCGCTGATTCCCGGCCGGCCGGCGCCCACGCTGCTGTCGGCCGAGACCGTGCAGGCCATGAAGCCGGGCTCGGTGGTGGTGGACCTGGCGGTCGAACGCGGCGGCAACTGCCCGCTGTCCGAAAAAGGCCAGGTCGTGGAAAAGCACGGCGTCACGCTGGTGGGCCTGACCAACCTGCCCGCGCTGGTGCCAACCGACGCGTCGGCGCTGTACGCACGCAACCTGCTCGATTTCCTGAAACTCATCACCGATGCCGAAGGCGCGCTGGCCATCCGGCGCGACGACGAAATCGTCGCCGCGTGCCTGATGTGCGAAGGCGGCAATGTCATCCAGAAAAAAGGCTAGGCCATGGAAGCAATCAATCCCACGCTCGTCAACCTGATCATCTTCGTGCTGGCCATCTACGTCGGCTACCACGTGGTGTGGAACGTCACCCCCGCCCTGCATACGCCGCTGATGGCCGTCACCAACGCCATCTCGGCCATCATCATCGTGGGCGCCATGCTGGCCGCGGCCCTGACCGAGGGCGGCCTGGCCCGCGGCATGGGCGTCGTGGCGGTGGCGCTGGCCGCCGTGAACGTATTCGGCGGCTTCCTCGTCACGCGCCGCATGCTCGAGATGTTCAAGAAAAAAGACAAGAAGCCCGCCCAGGAGGCCCGCTCATGATTTCGTTGAACCTGGTGACCTTGCTGTACCTGGTGGCCTCGGTGTGCTTCATCCAGGCGCTCAAGGGCCTGTCGCACCCCACGACGTCGCGGCTGGGCAATGCCTTCGGCATGGCGGGCATGGCCATTGCCGTGCTCACGACCGCGGCGCTGATCGTGCAACTGGCGCGCGGCAACGCCGGCATCGACCTGGGCTGGGTGGTGCTGGGCCTGCTGGTAGGCGGATCCGTCGGCACGCTGATGGCCAAGCGCGTCGAAATGACCAAGATGCCCGAGCTGGTGGCGTTCATGCACAGCATGATCGGCCTGGCCGCGGTCGCCATCGCGGTGGCGGTCGTGGCCGAGCCGCACGCCTTCGGCATCGCCGCGCCCGGCGCGCCGGTGCCGGTGGGCAACCGCCTGGAACTGTTCATCGGCACGTTCGTCGGCGCCATCACGTTCTCGGGGTCGGTCATCGCCTTCGGCAAGCTGTCGGGCAAGTACAAGTTCCGCCTGTTCCAGGGCGCGCCGGTGGTGTTCGGCGGCCAGCACGCGCTGAACCTGCTGCTGGCCCTGGCCATGCTGGGCTGCGGCTTCTGGTTCATGGCCACGCAGGCCTGGACGCCCTTCATCATCATGACCGCCATCGCCTTCGTGCTGGGCGTGCTGATCATCATCCCGATCGGCGGGGCCGACATGCCGGTGGTGGTGTCCATGCTGAACAGCTATTCCGGCTGGGCGGCGGCGGGCATCGGCTTCTCGCTGAACAACCCCATGCTGATCATCGCCGGCTCGCTGGTGGGCTCGTCGGGCGCCATCCTGTCGTACATCATGTGCAAGGCGATGAACCGCTCGTTCTTCAACGTGATCCTGGGCGGCTTCGGCGGCCAGGGCGCGACCGCCGCGGCGGCGGGCGACGGCCAGCAGCGCAGCGTCAAGTCGGGCAGCCCCGACGACGCGGCCTTCCTGATGACCAACGCCGACACGGTCACCATCGTGCCCGGCTATGGCCTGGCCGTGGCGCGCGCGCAGCACGCCCTGAAAGAGCTGGCCGAGAAGCTGGGCGAAAAGGGCGTGACGGTGAAGTACGCCATCCATCCGGTGGCCGGCCGCATGCCGGGCCACATGAACGTGCTGCTGGCCGAGGCCGAAGTCCCGTACGACCAGGTGTTCGAGATGGAAGACATCAACGGCGAATTCGGCCAAACCGACGTGGTGCTGGTGCTGGGCGCCAACGACGTGGTCAACCCGGCCGCCAAGAACGACCCGTCCTCGCCCATCGCCGGCATGCCCATCCTGGAAGCCTACAAGGCGCGCACCGTGATCGTGAACAAGCGTTCGATGGCCGCCGGCTACGCCGGCCTGGACAACGAGCTGTTCTACATGGATCGCACCATGATGGTGTTCGGCGACGCCAAGAAGGTGCTCGAGGACATGGTCAAGGCGGTCGAATAAACGGGTCGCGGCCGCCGCCGCGGCCGCGTCCCGTGACGGCCGCGACGGGCCGCCTGCCCCGCTACGCTCGGCGCAGGCGCTCGTCGACCACTTCGACCCAGTGGCGCACCGGCGTTTCGGTGCCGCTTTGCAGGTGCGACACGCAACCGATGTTCGACGACACGATCACCGGCGGCGCGTGCGGCGCCATGGCCGCCAGCTTGCGATCGCGCAGTTCCAGCGCCATGTCCGGGTTCAACACCGAATAGGCGCCCGCCGATCCGCAGCACAGGTGCGCATCGGCAAACGGCTGCAGCTCGAAACCCAGGTCGGCCAGCAAGCGCTCGCTCAACGGACGCAGGCCCTGCCAATGCTGCAGCGTGCAAGGCGGATGAAACGCAGCGCGGCCGGCCGGCGCCATGCGCTCGCGCAGCGCCTGCGCATGCGGCGCCACCACTTCGGCCACATCCTTGACCAGCGCCACGATGCGCGCGGCGCGCTCGGCATAGCGGGCATCGCCGCGCAGGTGATGGGCATATTCCTTCACCATGGCGCCGCAGCCCGAGGCATTCATGACGATCGCCTCGATGCCGCCCTGCTCTACCAGCGGCCACCAGGCGTCGATGTTGGCGCGCATCTGGTCCAGCGCGTCGGCCTGCGCATCCAGGTGGAAGTTGACCGCGCCGCAACAGCCCGCGCCGGGCGCCAGCCGCGCGCCGATGCCGATGGCATCGAGCACCCGGATGGTGGCCGCGTCGATGGTCGGCATCATGGCCGGCTGCACGCAGCCGGCCAGCATCAGCACCTGGCGCGCATGGCGCGACGCATCGGGCAGCAGGCCCGGGCTGCGCCATGCCGGCACCTTGCGCTTGAGCGCGGCCGGCAGCATGCCGCGCAACATCTGGCCGGCCCGCATGGCGGGCGCGAACAGCGGGGAATTCAGGCCCTTGCGCAGCAGCGCGCGGCGCACGCGATCGCGCCAGGGCCGCTGCACTTTCTGGTCGACCAGGTTGCGGCCGATATCCACCAGGTGCCCGTACTGCACGCCGGACGGGCACGTCGTCTCGCAATTGCGGCAAGTCAGACAACGATCCAGGTGCTGCTGGGTCGACAGCGTGGGCTCGGCGCCCTCGAGCACCTGCTTGATCAGGTAGATGCGCCCGCGCGGGCTGTCGAGCTCGTCGCCCAGCACTTGGTAGGTAGGACAGGTGGCCGTGCAGAATCCGCAATGCACACACCGGCGCAGGATGGCGTCGGCCTCACGGCCGAAGTCGGTATCGCGCGCCCAGGAAGCGAGATTGGTCTGCATGCTGCGTTATAGCTCCAACACCAGGCGGCCCGGGTTGAACAACCCGGCCGGGTCCAGCTCCTGCTTCAGGCGCCGGGTAATGGCCGCCACGCCGGGCGACAAGGGATGAAACACGCCGTCGGCGGGAACCGGCCCGCCGGCGCCGCGGAACAGGGTGGCATGCCCGCCCAGGCGTTGCGCCCGTTCGCGCAGCGCCTGCGCATCGACCGCGCCACTCAGCCAGCGCTGGCCGCCGCCCCACTCCACCAGCGTCGGCAGGCCGAAATCCTGCGCCGGCGTGGCCGGCGGCAAGGCCAGGCGCCACAGCGGCTGGCCGCGCGTGAAAAAGGGATGCGTCTGCTCGCGCAGCGATGTCCACCATTGCGCCGCCTGGGCGGCATCCAGTTCCTGGCCGCCGATGCGGGCCACCGCGGCGCCGACCGCAGGCGGCGCGCCCGACAGCCGCACCGTCACGTGGCCGGCGCCATCGCCTGCGGGGCTCCAGCAGGCCGCCGATACGGCCAGCGGCTGGCCGCGCCATTGGGTGAAATGCCCCAGGGCTTCCTGCTGCGTGGCCTCGAACCGCAAGCTGCGTTCTTCGAAGGGGCGCGGCGCCACTTTCAGGGATACGTCGAGTATGGCGCCGAAGATGCCGTGCGAACCGGCCAGCAGGCGCGACACGTCGTAGCCCGCGACGTTCTTCATCACTTCGCCGCCGAACGACAGGATGCGGCCTTGCGAATCGAGCAGGCGCGCGCCCAGCACGAAGTCGCGCACGCCGCCGGCGGCCATGCGGCGCGGCCCGGCCAGGCCGGCCGCCACGCAGCCGCCCACCGTGGCGGACGCGCCGAAGTGCGGCGGCTCGAAAGCCAGCATCTGGCCATGCTCGGCCAGCGCCGCCTCGAGCGTGGCCAGCGGCGTGCCGGCGCGCACCGTCACGACCAGCTCGGACGGCTGGTAGCTGACGATGCCGCTGTAGGCGGTCATGTCGAGCAGGCAATGGCCGTCTTGCGGCGTGACGGGACGATAGTTGCCGTAGAAGGACTTGCTGCCGCCCCCCATGACGAACAACGGCTTGTGGCCGGCGCGCGCCGTCATGACCTGGTCGCACAGCTCCGACAGGACGAATTCCATGCGCGCCGCCCTAGAAGCGCGCCAGATCGGGAAAGCTCAGATTTCCCGCGTGCACATGCATCTTGCCGTATTCGGCGCAGCGTGCCAGGGTCGGGATCATTTTTTCGGGATTCAACAGGCCGGACGGGTCGAAAGCCCGTTTCACGGCCAGAAACGCGTCCAGCTCATCTCGCGAGAATTGCACACACATTTGATTTATCTTCTCCATACCCACCCCGTGTTCGCCGGTCAGGGTCCCTCCTACTTGCACGCACAGCTCCAGGATCGCCGCGCCGAATTTCTCTGCCCGCTCGACCTCGTCGGGCTTGTTGGAATCGAACAGGATCAGCGGATGCAGGTTGCCGTCGCCCGCGTGGAACACGTTGGCGCAGCGCAGCCCGAATTCGTCCTCCATCTGCTCGATGGCGCCCAGCACGCGCGCCAGGTGGCGCCGCGGAATGGTGCCGTCCATGCAGTAGTAATCGGGCGACACGCGCCCCGCGGCCGGGAAGGCGTTCTTGCGCCCGGCCCAGAATTTCAGCCGCTCGGCCTCGTCGCGCGACACCTGCAGGCGGGTGGCGCCGGCCTGGCGGAAGACCGCCTCCATGTGGCCGATCTCGTGGGCCACTTCTTCGGCCGTGCCGTCCGATTCGCACAGCAGGATGGCCTGTGCGGACACGTCGTAGCCGGCATTGACGAAGGGTTCGACCATCTGCACGGCCTGGCGGTCCATCATCTCGAGGCCGGCCGGGATGATGCCGGCGGCAATGATGTCGGTTACCGCCTGGCCGGCCGCTTCCGCGCTGGAAAAGCTGGCCATTACCACTTGCGCGCAGGCCGGCTTCGGGATCAGCTTGACCGTGATCTCGGTGACCACGCCCAGCATGCCTTCGGAGCCGACGAACAGCGCCAGCAGGTCCAGCCCCGGCGCGTCGGGCGCCTCGGAGCCCAGCTCGACCACGTCGCCGTCGCTGGTGACCACGCGCACCCGCAAGACGTTGTGCACGGTCAACCCGTACTTCAGGCAATGCACGCCGCCGGAGTTCTCGGCGACGTTGCCGCCGATCGAACAGGCGATCTGGCTGGACGGATCGGGCGCGTAGTACAGCCCGTAAGGCGCGGCCGCTTCCGAGATGGCCAGGTTGCGCACGCCGGGCTCGACCACCGCCGTGCCGCTGGCCGGGTCGATGCGCCGGATGCGGTTGAACTTGGCCAGCCCCATCAGCACGCCTTGCGAATGCGGCATGGCGCCGCCCGACAGCCCGGTGCCGGCGCCGCGCGCCACCAGGGGCACGTTCAGGCGCTTGCACAGGCGCATGACGGCCACGACCTGGTCTTCGGTCTCGGGCAGCACGACCACCGGCGGCAACGCGCGATACAGCGACAGGCCGTCGCATTCGTAAGGGCGGGTATCTTCTTCGCGGTGCAACACGCAGTGCCCGGGCAGCACGCCGTGCAGAGCCTCGATGACCCGGGTCGCGGAAAACGGCAGCTGGGCGTGGCTGAGGTTCGGTTCGGCCAATGAATTCATGAGCGCAACAATAGCGCGAGGCATTGCTTCCCGGCAGGGCGGATTTACCCGCACCCGCCGCGGCGGCAACCCCGATGCGGATGCGGTCTTACCAGTTGATGATCTTGCCGGGGTTGAGGATGTTGTTGGGGTCGAACGCGTGCTTCAGGCTGCGCATCAGGGCCAGGGCGTCCTCGCCGTGCTCTTCGGCCATGAATTGCATCTTGTGCAGGCCCACGCCATGCTCGCCGGTGCAGGTGCCGTCCGCGGCGATGGCGCGGCGCACCAAATTGTGATTAATCGTTTCAGATTCGCGCCATTCGGCTTCGTTGTCGGCATCCAGCAACATCAGCACGTGGAAGTTGCCGTCGCCCACATGGCCGACGATGGTGTACGGAAAGCTGGCGCGATCCAGTTCGTCGACAGTTTCGCGCACGCAATCGGCCAGGCGGGAAATGGGCACGCACACGTCGGTCGTGCTGGCCCGGCAGCCGGGCCGCAGCTGCAGGCCGGCGAAGTAGGCGTTATGCCGCGCCGTCCAGAGCCGGCTGCGGTCTTCGGGGCGCTCGGCCCATTCGAAGTCCATGCCGCCGTGGTCGGCCGTGATGCCCTGCACGATCTCGGCCTGCTCTTGCACGCCGGCCGGGCTGCCATGGAATTCGAATACCAGCATGGGGGTTTCGCGCAGCGTCAGCTTGCTGTGCAGGTTGACCGCGCGCACGCCGGCCGCGTCCATGAATTCGACGCGCGCCACCGGCACGCCCATCTGGATGATCTCGATCACGCTTTGCACCGCGTCGTCCAGCGTCGGGAAATTGCACACGGCGGCCGACACCGCTTCGGGCTGCGGGTACAGCCGCACCGTGACTTCGGTAATGATGCCCAGCGTGCCTTCGCTGCCGACGAAGATGCGGGTCAGGTCGTAGCCGGCCGACGATTTGCGGGCCCGGCCGGCGGTGCGCACGATACGGCCGTCGGCCGTGACGACGGTCAGCGACACGACGTTTTCACGCATGGTGCCGTAGCGCACGGCGTTGGTGCCGGAGGCCCGCGTGGCGGCCATGCCGCCCAGGCTGGCGTCCGCACCCGGGTCGATGGGGAAGAACAGGCCGGTGTCGCGGATTTCTTCGTTGAGCTGCTTGCGGGTAACGCCGGCCTGCACGGTGGCGGTCAGGTCTTCGGCGTTGACGGCCAGCAGGCGGTTCATCTGCGACAGGTCGAGGCTGATGCCGCCCTGGATGGCCAGCAGGTGCCCTTCCAGCGACGAGCCGGCGCCATACGGAATCAGCGGCACGCGATGCTCGTTGCACAGCCGCGCGACGGCGGCCACTTCTTCGGTGCTGTGGGCGAACACCACGGCATCGGGCAGCATCGGCGGATACGGGGATTCGTCGCGCCCATGATGCTCGCGCACGGCTTGCGACACGGACAGGCGATCGGCGAACCGAGCGCGCAAGGCATCCAGGCAGGCGGCGGGCACCGGGCGGCGCAAGGATTCGGGGGCGTTCATGGCGACTCGACATAGCAAGGATGAGAATCTTGCATTCTACGCCGTACCCGCAGTAAGGCTGGGGGGGGTGGGGCGAAGCGCCGGCCACCCCCCGCCCCCGGAAACCGGCGCCTCGAGAACCGGCGCCGTTCCCGACAAGACGCCGACTCAAGCGATCACTTCCCCGCCATTCCCGCAGCCAGGCGCCGTTCTTTCACCCCCTTGGCCAGGCGCTCGAGCACCGCGACCGAGGCATCCCAGTCGATGCAGCCGTCGGTGATGCTTTGCCCGTATACCAGCGGCTCGCCCGGCACCATGTCCTGGCGGCCGCCCAGCAGGTGGCTTTCGATCATCACGCCCACGATGCGCGTGTCGCCGGCCTCGAGCTGGCGCGCCACGTCGTCGGCCACTTGCGGCTGGTTCTCGGGCTTCTTGCTGCTGTTGGCGTGGCTGGC
>Ga0182737_1000592_pt1 | contig 48474 bp, 30 predicted proteins | sample eDN5th30CBELigOP_FD_128878 | JGI IMG/M metagenome (GOLD analysis project Ga0182737, IMG submission 128878) | Enriched Organic Plus compost microbial communities from Emeryville, California, USA - eDNA 5th pass 30_C BE-Lig OP (version 2) (version 2) ...
AGGCGCACGCGCTGCCCGGCGCGGTGCAGCACCACCTCGCGCGTGTTGAGGAAGCAGTCGTCCCAGGGGCCCGGCGTCGGCGCGACCGTCGGCAGCGTGGCGATGCCCTCGGCGTCGCGCGGGTAGATCGCCGACGGATGGAACTCCAGGCGTTCCGGCTTGCGGAACCACGGATGCCAGCCCATCGCCACCGGCATCGGCCCGGCCACGGCGCGCAGCGACAGGCCCAGCGCCAGCCGGCCCGGGCCTTCGACCTCGATGCGCTGCCGCGCGCGCCCGCCGAACGGCCAGCGCGCATCGCGCGGCAGCTGCAGGGTCATGTCGATCGAACGCGCGTCGTGCGCGTCGACCTGCCACGGCATCCACATCGACACGCCATGGATCGCGTGCCCGCCCATGTTCGCCGGCACCTGCCACTGCCGTCCGCCGAACGCGAAGCGGCCGTGGCGGATGCGTCCGACCCACGGCAGCATCGGATAACAGCCCCAGGCGATCGCGGCGGGCCAGCCGTCGTCCGAACCGAGCAGCTGCGCCAGGCCATCCTTGTGGATCTGCGCGATGCGCCCGCCGGCCAGGGGGGCGACCTCCACCTGCAGGTCGCCCTCGCCGATGCGCAGCAGCGGTCCCGGCGCCAATGGCGCCTGCGGATCGGGCTCCTGCCCGCCGGGGTCAAACGCCATAAGGATCGATCGGAACGATCCGGCCCTGGGCGTCGTGCTGCAGTTCGGCGCACTTGATCGAGCGCAGGTGGGTGACGCCGCCGGACAGCAGGGAGTCGTGGTAGAACAGGTACCAGCGTCCGTCGACCTCGCAGATCGAATGGTGCGTGGTCCAGCCGACCACCGGACGCAGCACGTGGCCCTGGTAGGTGAACGGACCGTAGGGGTTGTCGCCGGTCGCGTAGCACAGCAGGTGGGTATTGCCGGTGGAATACGACAGGTAGTAGCGGCCACCGTACTTGTGCAGCCACGGGCCCTCGAAATAGCGGCGCTCGTGGTCGCTGGCGCGCAGCGGCTGGCCGTGCTCGTCGAGGATCAGCACCTCCCGGGTCGGCTCGGCCAGCTCCTTCATGTCGGCGCGCAGGCGGCCGATGCGCGGGCCCAGCGCCGGCACGTCGCCGACCGGTTCCTCGTTGGCGTCGTCGTAGGCGTTGTCGCGGTACTTCTGCAGCTGACCGCCCCAGATGCCGCCGAACAGCAGGTAATGCTCGCCGTCGTCGTCGCGGAACACCGCCGGGTCGATCGAATAGGTACCGGCGATCGGTTCGGGCTCGGGCTTGAACGGGCCGGCCGGGTGGTCGCCCACCGCCACGCCGATGCGGAACAGGCCGTCCGGCGCCTTGGCCGGGAAGTACAGGTAGTAGCGGCCGTCCTTCTGCGCGGCATCCGGCGCCCACATCTGCCGCTCCGCCCACGGCACCTCGCTCACGTGCAGGGCCAGGCCGCAGTCGGTGGCCGGCCCCTGCGGCGACTCCAGCGCGATGACGTGGTAGTCCTCCATGCAGAAGTGGTCGCCGTTGTCGTTGAAGGCGACGCCGCCCTCGATGTCGTGCGAGCAGTACACGTACAGCTTGCCGTCGAAGACATGCGCCGACGGGTCGGCGGTGTAGATGTGGGTCACGAGCGGCTGCGAGATCGCCCGCTCCGCCAGCTCCTTCAGGTCGTCGCCCAGGGCCGGCTCTTCGGTGGGGGAATGTTCTGCCATTGCTGGATCAGCTCCTCTTGGTTCAGGCCGCGGCGCCGGCCGGGGCACGGCGCTCGCGCAGGTCGCGCTCGATGCGCGACTCCATGGGCTTGTTGATTTCGTAGAAGAACAGCAGCGCGCAACAGACCAGGAACGGCAGGCCGCTGTAGACGCTGACCGACATGCGGATGCCGTCGACCGCGGCGGCCGACTGCGACTCGGCGCCGGCCTGGTAGCCGTAGTAGGCGAGGATGCCGGCGACGAGCGCGCCGCCGATGCTCAGGCCCAGCTTCAGGCCGCAGAGCATCGCCGAGAAGATGATCGCGGTGGCGCGGCGGTTGTTCTTCCACTCCGAGTAGTCGGCCACGTCGGCGATCATCGCCCACAGCAGCGGGATGGTGATGCCGTAGAAGAAGCCGTGCAGGATCTGCGACAGGAACACGATCCCGATCGCATCCGGCGGATAGACGTAGAAACCGAGCAGGAACAGCGTGGACAGGAACAGCGCCACGCCGAACACGTCGCGCTTGCCGAAGCGGTCGGCCAGCTTCTTCGAGAAGCCGATGCCCACGATCATGAAGATGATGCCGCCGGCGTTGAACAGGCTGAAGGCCGAGGTCGGCGGGTCCTCCGGCCAGTGGAACGAGGTCAGCCCCATGCCGGTCAGCATGGCGTTGAGCCCGTCGATGAAGCGGATGAAGCCGATGTCGACCAGGAACGCGGCGAGCGCGGCCTCGTCCAGGTAGTACTCGAAGTAGTAGACGTAGGTGCCGCCCTTCAGCGCCAGGGTGGTGAACACCAGGATGGTCAGCAGCAGCATGACCAGCCACGGCCGGTTGCGGGCCAGGTCGGCGATGTCCTGGCCGATGCTGGACTTCTGCTCCGGCGCAGGCACCACCCGCTCGCGGGTGGTGAAGAAGGTCAGCAGCAGGAACACGGTGCCGATCGCGGCGAACAGCAGCATCGCGTTCTGGAAGCCCTGCACCTTGTCGCCGTCGCCGAGGATCAGCACCAGCGGCAGCAGCACCGACTGCACCATCAGCTGGGCGATCATCACCGCCACGAAGCGGTAGGCCGACAGGCTGTTGCGCTGGCCCATGTTGCCGGTGAGCACGCCGCTGAGCGCCGCGTACGGCAGGTTGTTGGCCGCGTACACCAGCACCAGCAGGGTGTAGGTCGCCGCGGCGTAGATGACCTTGCCCTGCGGGCCCAGGTCCGGGGTGCTGAAGGCCAGCAGCGACAGCACGCCGAACGGCACCGCGGTCCACAGGATCCACGGCCGGAACTTGCCCCAGCGCGAATGGGTGCGGTCGGCGAGCACCGCCACCAGCGGGGTGAACACGAAGGCACCGACCAGGCCGACCACGAAGATGATGGTCGCCGCCGTGCCGGCCGGGATGCCGAACACGTCGGTATAGAAGAACGCCAGGAACGTGATCAGCGTCTGGAAGATCAGGTTGGCCGCCAGGTCGCCCAGGCTGTAGCCCACCTTCTCGGTGACGCTGAGGATTTCCGGATCAGTGTTCATGTTCCCCCTGGTTGTGCTGTTCGTGGCGGGCGCCACTCCGCCCAATGAAGCGGCCCGCCCGGCGTCTGCCGGAACGGGCCGCGGTGTGCCGCTCCCGGATCACGCTGGCGTCCGCCTCAGAACGACCCGCGCAAGCCGAGGATGTACGTGCGGCCCGGATCGTACATGTCGTTCACCGCGTTCGGGAACGCGAAGTACGAACGCCGTTCCTCGTCGGTGATGTTGATGACGTTGAAGGTCAGCTGCGGGCTGCCGGCGATCCAGTCCAGCGTGTACGACGCCGACAGGTCGAGCTGGCCGCGATCCTCGCCGTAGATCTGCGCGAACGGGATGCCCTGCTGGTTCGGGCCGGTGCCGGGAGCGCCCTCGGTCCAGGTGTAGGACAGGCGCACCGAGGCCTTCTCGTTCTCCCAGTACGCGGTCGCGTTCCACAGGCTCGGCGCGACGCCGTAGACGTTGCCGGCGAGGCGGGCGCGGTCCTGGCCCTTGGTCCTGATGTCGATGTCGGTGTAGTTGGCCATGAAGCCCAGGCCCTGCCACAGGAAGTCCAGCGGCTGCACCCAGATCGCTTCCCAGCCGCGGACCTGCAGCTTGGCGTCGGCGTTGACCTGCTGGTTGACGTTGACCGTGGCCACGTCCGGGCCGCCGCGCTGGTTGATCGCCAGCTGCTGCGAATCGGCCAGGCTCTCGAACGGGATGCCCAGCGAGCGGAACGGCCGGGTCGTCGTGCCCAGGTAGGTGTAGCCCTCGATCTCCTTGTTGAACAGGGTCAGGCCGATGAAGCCCTCGCCGCCGGTGTACCACTCGCCGCCGATGTCGAAGTTGTCGGAGATGTACGGGTCCAGGTCCGGGTTGCCCTGGTTGGCCACCTGCGCCGAGATGTCGGTCAGGCTGGTCGCTGGCAGCATGCTGCTCGGGTTCGGGCGGGTCATGGTGCGCGAACCGGACACGCGCAGGACCACGTTGTCGGCCACGTCGTAGGCGGCGCTGAACGACGGCAGCACGTTGCTGTACTCGCCGGTCAGGGTCTGCCACGAGGTCTGGCCGGCAATGGTCACCGGGCCGCTGATGTCCTGGTCGGTGCGCACGTAGCGGACGCCGATGTTGTAGCGCAGGTCGCGGCCCCAGACCTCGTCGACGCGGTTCAGCTCGACGAACGCCGCCTCGGCCTTCTCCTCGAACGCGCCGGTCGACGCGCCGGTGTTGGCGCCGCTGCCCTCCGGGGCCCGGTCGCGGTAGAAGGCATAGTTGGTGTCGGCCATGAAGCGGGCGAAATCCACCGTCACGAAGCCGGACGGGCCGGGCCGGATGTAGTTCGGCAGCTCGGCATCGCTGACCTGGGAGAACGCGTACGGCTGCCAGTCGGTACCGGTGTCGCCGAAGCCCTGGATGCGGCGGGTGTTCTTGTCCCAGGCCACGCCGAAGGTCAGGTTGTTGCTGTCGTCGCCCCACTGGAAGTCGGCGTCGAAGTGGCCGGTGGTGGTGACGCGCTTTTCGTTCTGCGCCCAGATGCGGCCGTCGGTCCAGGTCCAGCCCAGGTTCGGGTCGTTGAGGTCCAGGTCGCTGGTCCAGCTCGGCAGGCTGCCGTCGTTGGTGTACTGCAGCGTGGTGAACGGCGAGTTGAACAGCACCGTCGGCGAGTCGCGGAACATCCAGCTGCGGCTCACGCTGCCGCGCACGTCCAGCTTCTTGTTGCCGGCGTCGCCGAACCAGAAGGTCGCGCCCGGGGTCACCTGCCAGTACTGCACGTCCTCGCGGTACGGGCGGGCTTCGAGGAAGAACTGGGCGTTGGTGAAGGTGCCGCTGGTGATGACGTTGTTGGCGTCGATCTCCAGGTCCAGCGGGATGATGTTGCCGTTGCGACCGATCAGGTTCATGTCGATGCGGTCGTTGGTGCGGCGCGCCTTCGTGTAAATCGTGTCGAGGAACACGTGCACGTAGTCGTTCGGGCGCCACTCAAGCGAGCCGAGGAAGCCGTCGCGGTCGCGGTCGCCGGACATGTGCACCGGCCGGCCCAGGCGCGGGATCAGCGCCTCGCCGATCTGCGCGGCGGTCAGCCCCGGGTTGTGCGCCTCCAGCCAGGCCGCGTCGATGACGTCGTCCGGGGTCAGGCCGGCGGCAATCGTCGACGGGTTGTTGGGCACGGAATCGGGTATGCGCCAGCCGTTGCCGCCGGTCATGTTGCAGGGGGTACCCTGCGCCGGGAACGCGGCCGGCGCGTCGCCGTTGCCGCACTGCGCGTTGGTCAGGTTCGGGTTGGTCCAGCCGATGGTCTCGTAGCCTTCCACGCCGATCTTGCCGCGGCTGGAGGTCACGCCGGCGAGGATGCCGAAGGTGCCGGCATCGTTGGTCCAGCTGCCGATGAACGAGCCGCGCGGACTGACCCCGCCCGAATTGGTGTTGTGCTCGCCCTGCAGCGAGTAGGTGAAGTGCGTACCTGGGTTGTCGAACGGGCGCATGCTGGCCATGTCGACCACGCCCGAGGCGCCGCCCTCCGGCAGCGAGGCCTTCGGCGACTTGTAGACCGTCAGCTTGTTGAAGAACTCGGTCGGGAACAGGTTGAGGTCGACTTCGCGGTTCTGGTTGGTCGCGTCGAGGCCGATCGAGGCGGTCGCCGCCGGCATGCCGTTGAGCGTGGTGCGGGTGAAGCTGTTGGGCAGGCCGCGGATGCCGATGTTCAGGCCTTCGCCGTTGACGTCGCGGCTGAGCTGGATGCCCGGGACGCGGGCCAGCGACTCGGCGATGTTGAGGTCCGGGAACTTGCCGATGTCTTCGGAGAAGATCGCGTCGACGAAGCCGGTCGCGTCGCGCTTGGCCTCGGTCGAATACTGCAGGCTGCGGCGGAAGCCGCGGACCACGACGCCGTCGAGGTCGGTGGTCTGGACCTCTTCCTCCACGGGCTGGGGCGCCGGTGCCGGGTCCTGGGCCATGGCGGCGGTGCTGGCGCCGCCGAAGAGTGCCGCGGCAAGCGCGACTGCAAGCGTGTTCCTCGCGAGATAGCTGTGCACCGTACTCCCTCCCGTTTCTGGTGACGCCGATGGGTGATCTGTTGGCTGCCGCTTCTGCCGGCGGAGCCTTGGGTCGCCTGACTCGCTGCAGGCACCGGACGGAACGTTTCCTAAACCGGGGCCTGCGGACGCCGCGGCGATGGTAGCGCTACCATTCCGACAGCCGCACGCTGCACAGCAGCATCGCCCCTCCGGGCTGCGCAGGCGCCGCCCGGATGATGCGTTGCATCATGTTTTCACGGGAGTTTCGTACGCGGGACACTCGCCGCGCGCGGGTGGGCTCGACCGGCGAGCTGTGTTAATGATAGCGCTATCAGCAGATGCCGGCCGGATAGCCGGGCCCTGGGAGGGGCGTATTCATGCGTGACCGGAACCACCGCGGCCCGCGGGCCGGAGCGGCGGCATGAGCGCGCCGGCGACGTCGGCCGTGGCGCCGTTGGGACGCTTCCGCTGGCGCGTCTGCGCCATGCTGCTGGCGGCAACCACGATCAACTACATCGACCGCCAGGTGCTGGGCGTGCTGGCCCCGTTCCTGCAGGACGAGATCGGCTGGAGCGAGATCGAGTACGGCTACATCGTCATGGCCTTCCAGGCCGCCTACGCGATCGGCCTGCTCTGCGCCGGCGCGGTGATCGACCGTTTCGGCACCCGCATCGGCTACGCCCTGGCGATCGGCATCTGGTCGCTGGCGGCGATGGGCCACGCCCTGGCCGCCAGCGTGCTCGGCTTCATCATCGCCCGCTTCGCCCTGGGCCTGGGCGAGGCCGGCAACTTCCCCGCCGCGGTCAAGACCGTGGCCGAGTGGTTCCCGAAGCGCGAGCGCGCCTTCGCGGTGGGCATCTTCAATGCCGGCTCGAACATCGGCGCGATCCTCGCCCCGCTGATCGTCCCGGTCGTCGCCGTGGCCTGGGGCTGGCAGGCGGCGTTCCTGTGCACCGGCGTGCTCAGCGCCACCTGGCTGGCGCTGTGGCTGGCGCGCTACCGTCCGCCGGAGCAGCAGCCGCGGCTGTCGGCGGCGGAGCTGGCGCACATCCGCTCCGACCCGCCGGAATCGACGGTCAAGGTGCCGTGGCTGCAACTGCTGCGCCATCGCCAGGCCTGGTCGTTCGTGGCCGCCAAGTTCATCACCGACCCGGTGTGGTGGCTGTTCCTGTTCTGGCTCGGCAAGTTCCTCGCCTCCGAATACGACCTGTCGCTGGCGCGCATCGGCCCGCCGATCATCGTCGTCTACCTGATGGCCGACGTCGGCAGCATCGCCGGCGGCTGGCTGGCCGGGCGCTTCGTGCGCCTGGGCTGGAGCATGAACCGCGCGCGCAAGGGCGCGATGCTGGTCTGCGCGCTGTGCGTGGTGCCGGTGGTGTTCGCCACCCGCGTCGACAACCTGTGGGCGGCGGTGGGCCTGATCGGCCTGGCCATGGCCGGCCACCAGGGCTGGTCGGCCAACGTGCTGACCCTGCCCTCGGACATGTTCCCGCGGCAGACCGTGGCTTCGGTGGTCGGCATCGGCGGCTTCGCCGGCGCGGTGGGCGGCATGGCCATGTCCTTCTTCACCGGCAGCCAGCTGCAGGCCACCGGCAGCTACGCGACGGTCTTCATGATCGCCGGTTCGGCCTACCTGTTCGCGCTGCTGTGCGTGCACCTGCTGGCACCGCGGCTGCAGCCGGCGGCGCTCGACGTGCCGCGCACCGGACCCTGAGCCCACCTGCGCCCGGGCCGGGCGCAGCGCCACGGCCCGACCGCCAGAGAAGAACGCATGACCCGGCCATCCCTGCTCCTCCTGCTCTTCGCCGCCGCGCTGTCCCTGCCCGGCCTGGCCGTCGCCGGGAACGATGGCTGCACGCGACCGGCGGCGGTGTGCGAAACGCCTGTGGCCGGCAGCCTCCCGCTGGTCGAGCGCGGCACGCCGCTGCCGGTGCTGGTCGACGAAGCCGACTTCACCGCCGTGCACCGCGCTGCCGAGGCCTTCCGCGCCGACCTGGCCGCGGTGGCGGGGAAGCCGGCCGCCGACGCCTTCGTGCCGCGCATGGCGGTCATCGCCGGCACCCTCGGCCGCAGCCCGCGCGTCGACAGGATCGTGCGCGAGAAGCACATCGATACCGGCGGCGTGGCCGGCACCTGGGAGGCCTACCTGCTGCAGGTGGTCGACAACCCCGAGCCGGGCATCGAGCGCGCCCTCCTGGTGGCCGGTGCCGATCGCCGCGGCACCGCCTTCGGCCTGTACGAACTGTCGCGCCGGATCGGCGTCTCGCCGTGGACCTGGTGGGCCGACGTGCCGCCGCCGCGGCACGCGGACCTGCACGTGGCGCCGGGCCGCTTCGTCGACGCGCCAAAGGTGAAGTACCGCGGCATCTTCATCAACGACGAGGACCCGGCGCTGGGCGGCTGGAGCAAGGCCAGCTTCGGCGGCACCAACCACCGCTTCTACGAGCGGGTGTTCCAGCTGCTCCTGCGCCACAAGGCCAACTACCTGTGGCCGGCGATGTGGCTGCCGCGTGCGTTCTACGACGACGATCCGCGCAACGCCGAGGTCGCCGACGAATACGGCGTGGTCATCGGCACCAGCCACCACGAGCCGATGATGCGCGCCCACGACGAGTGGTCGCGCTACGGCACCGGCCCGTGGGACTACCGCCGCAACGCGAAGGTGCTGCAGGAGTTCTGGCGTGGCGGCATGGAGCGGCTGCAGGGCCGCGAGGCCGTGGTCACCCTGGGCATGCGCGGCGACGGCGACGAGCCGATGAGCGAGGAGACCGCCACCGCCCTGCTGGAGCAGATCGTCGCGGACCAGCGGCGGATCATCGGCGAGGTCACCGGCAAGCCGGTGGAGCAGACCCCGCAGGTGTGGGCGCTCTACAAGGAAGTGCAGGACTACTACGACAAGGGCATGCGCGTGCCGGACGACGTGACCCTGCTGTTCGCCGACGACAACTGGGGCAACATCCGCCGTCTGCCGGACCCGTCCAGCCGCCGCGCCGGCGGTTACGGGGTGTACTACCACTTCGACTACGTCGGCGGGCCGCGCAACTACAAGTGGCTCAACACCGTCCAGGTCGAACGCGCCTGGGAACAGATGCGCCTGGCCTGGGCGCACGGCGTCGAGCGGCTGTGGATCGTCAACGTCGGCGACATCAAGCCGATGGAACTTCCGATCAGCGCCTTCCTCGACCAGGCCTGGGATCCGGAGGCCGCCGACCTGGCCTGGATCAGCCGCTATCCGGCCGCCTGGGCCGCCGCGCAGTTCGGCGCGGAGCACGCGGCGGAGATCGGCGACATCCTCACCCGCTACACGCAGTACAACGCGCGCCGCAAGCCGGAACTCATCACACCGGAGACCTGGAGCCTGGTGCACGAGGGCGAGGCCGACCGCGTGCTCGCCGGATGGGATGCACTGGTCGCGCGCACGCTGGAACTGGCGAAGAAGATCCCGGCCGGCCACCGCGACGCCTGGTACCAGCTGGTCGAGTACCCGGTGCTGGCCAGCGCCAACCTCAACCACCTGCACGTGGCGGTCGGGCGCAACCGCCTGTACGCGGCGCAGGGCCGTGCCTCGGCCAACGCCTGGGCGGAGAAGGCACGCGAGCTGTTCGCCCGCGACGCCGAGCTGCAGCGCGTGTACGAGCAGGACGTCGCCGGCGGCAAGTGGATCCACATGATGTCGCAGCCGCGCATCGGCTACACCCACTGGCAGTCGCCCGAGCGCAACGTCCTGCCCGCCCTTGCCACGGTCGACGTGCCGGAGAAGGGCGTCACCGGCGTGGCCATCGAGGGCGACGCGCGGCGCTGGCCGTACTCGCTGCACAGCCCGCGCCTGCCGGTGCTCGATCCGGTCGCAGCGCCAACCCGCGGCATCGTCGTGTTCAACGGCGGCCGCCAGCCGGTCGCCTTCACCGCTACCAGCCGCACGTCGTGGTTGAAGGTGTCGCCGGCCTCCGGCGAGGTCGCCGACACGCAGCCGCTGCGGCTCGAGGTCGACTGGAACGCGCTGCCGGAGGGCGACCACGAGGGCCAGGTCTACATCCGCGGCCAGGACTGGACCGAGGTGACCGTGACCGTGCCGGTGCACAAGCCGCCGGTGCATCGCCGCGCACGCGGCTTCGTCGAAGGCAACGGCGTGGTCGCGATCGAGGCCGAGCATCATGCCCGCGCGGTGCCGCCGCCTGGCGGCGAGTGGCAGGTGATCCCGAACCTCGGCCGCACCCTCTCCGGCGTGACCGCGTGGCCGGCCACCGGCGAACCGGCGGCGCCCGGCGGCGATGGCGCGCGCCTGGAGTACCCGCTGGTCATGGACCACGACGGCGAGGTCGAAGTGCGCGTGGTGATGGCACCAACCCTCGACATCCGCCACCGCGGCGGCCTGCGCTACGCTGTCTCGATCGGCGACGAAGCCCCGCAGGTCGTGAACATGCGCCTGGACCCGACCCCCGGCGACCGCGACTTCCGCGCCTGGGAAGCGGCGGTTATCGACAACTCGCACGCAGCGACCTCGCGCCACCGCGTCCGCGCCGGCGCCAATACGCTCAAGCTGTGGCTGGTCGATCCGGGCCTGGTGTTCCAGCGCATCGAAGTGCTGCGCCGGCCCTGGCCGCCGACCACCCTTGGCCCGCCGGAAAGCGCCCGCCGCTGACCCTCCTTCCGACTACGCATCTCCCCATGAGCACTGGCCGCCCCCTGCACCTGCACGAAGACCGCCTGTTTCCTTCGGATCCGACCCAGCGCGGGATCGCCCGCCGCCTGTACGCGCAGGTGGCGAAACTGCCGATCGTCAGTCCGCACGGCCATACCGACCCGGCCTGGTTCGCCGGTAATGCCTGTTTCGCCAACGCCACCGAGCTGCTGCTGGTGCCGGACCACTACGTGTTCCGCATGCTCTACAGCCAGGGCATCGGCCTGGACGCCCTGGGCATCCCGCGCGCGGACGGTTCGCGCGCGCCGGTGGACCCGCGCGAGGCCTGGCGGCTGTTCGCGCGCAACTTCCACCTGTTCCGCGGCACGCCCTCGTCGATGTGGCTCAACCACGTGTTCCACGAGGTGTTCGGACTGCGCGTGCGCCTGGATGCGGACACGGCCGATTATTACTACGACACGATCACCGCCGCGCTGCAGACCGACGCCTTCCGTCCGCGTGCCCTGTTCGAGCGCTTCGACATCGAGGTGATCTCCACCACCGAAGGTCCGCTGGATCCGCTCGCCCACCACCAGGCGATCCGCGACAGCGGCTGGCGCGGCAAGGTCGTCACCGCCTACCGCCCGGACGAGGTGGTCGATCCGGAGCACGAGGCTTTCGCCGGCGCGCTCGAACGCTTCGGCGCGATCACCGGCGAGGACGTGCACGACTGGGACGGCTACCTGCGCGCGCACCGCAACCGCCGCGCCTTCTTCAAGTCGATGGGCGCCACCTCCACCGACCACGGCCACGAAAGCGCGCTGACCGCCAACCTGTCGCGCGCCGAGGCCGGGCGCCTGTTCGCGAAGATCCTGGGCGGCGGTTTCACCGCGCAGGAGGCGGCGCTGTTCCGCGGCCAGGTGCTCACCGAGATGGCGGCGATGAGCCTGGACGACGGCCTGGTGATGCAGCTGCACCCGGGCTGCTACCGCAACCACAACCCGCAGCTGTTCGCCCGCCACGGCCGCAACGTCGGCGCCGACCTGCCGCTGGCCACCGAGTACGTGCATGCGCTCAAGCCGTTGCTGGACCGTTTCGGCAACGAGCCCGGCTTCACCTTCATCCTGTTCACCCTGGACGAGAGCACCTACTCGCGCGAACTCGGCCCGATGGCCGGCCACTACCCCTGCCTGTACCTGGGCCCGGCGTGGTGGTTCCACGACGCGCCGGAAGGCATGTGGCGCTTCCGCGAGCAGACCCTCAGCACCGCCGGCTTCTACAACACCGTCGGCTTCAACGACGACACCCGCGCCTTCCTCTCGATCCCCGCGCGGCACGACGTGGCCCGCCGCATCGACTGCGCGGTGCTGGCGAAACTGGTCGCCGAGCACCGCATCGAGGAGGACGAGGCGGCGGAAGTCGCGGTCGACCTGGCCTACCACCTGCCCAAGCGCGCCTACCGCCTGTGACCGGCGCACGCCACGCAACGAGGACCGAGCCATGCGCATCCCGCTCCTGACCCTGGTCGCCAGCCTGGCCATGGCCACTTCGCCAGCCACGCGCGCGGCACCTCCACCGGCGACGCTGAAGGCCGCCTTCGCCGACCATTTCCTGGTCGGCACTGCGGTCAACGACGACATCGTCTCCGGCCGCGATGCGCGCGCGCAGGCGCTGGTACCGCTGCACTTCAATGCGATCACCGCCGAGAACGTGATGAAGGCCGAAGTGGTGAATCCGGAACCGGGCGTGTACGACTTCGCCGCGGCCGATGCCTTCGTCAGGTTCGGCGAGCAGCACGGCATGTTCATCGTCGGCCACACCCTGGTCTGGCACAACCAGACCCCGGACTGGTTCTTCCAGCGCGCGGACGGCGCCCCGGTGGGGCGCGAGGCGCTGGCCGAACGGATGCGCGAGTACATCGAGCAGGTGGCCGGGCGTTACGCCGGGCGCGTACACGCCTGGGACGTGGTCAACGAGCAGATCGGCGAGGACGGGCAGTACCGGCCGACGAAATGGGTCGAGGGCATCGGCGACGGCGACGAGCTGGTCCGCCTGGCCTTCAGCTTCGCCGCCCGCTACGCGCCGGATACCGAGCTGTACTACAACGATTTCAACGCCTGGCGGCCGGAGAAGCGCGACGGCATCGTGCGCATGGTGAAGATGCTGCAGGCGCACGGCATCCGCATCGACGGCATCGGCATCCAGGGCCACTGGGGCCTCGACTACCCCTCCACCGCCGACATCGAGGCGGCGATCGACGCCTACGCCGCGCTGGGCCTGAAGGTGATGATCACCGAGCTGGACGTGGACGTGCTGCCGCTGACCAAGGAAGGCCAGATCATCGGCCAGGGGATGATGCACCCGCAGTTCCAGCTGCCGGAGTTCAAGCGCTTCCTCGACCCGTACCGCGACGGGCTGCCGGACGAGGTGCAGCAGCAGCTGGCCGCGCGCTACGCCGAACTGTTCAGCGTGTTCCGCGACCGCAGCGACAAGCTGCACCGGGTGAGCGTCTGGGGCGTGCACGACCCGATGTCGTGGAAGAACGGCTATCCGATCCCCGGCCGCACCAACTACCCGCTGCTGTTCGACCGCGACTACCGGCCCAAGCCGGCGCTGCGTGCGGTGCTCGAGGTCGCGGCCGGGAAGGACTGAGCAGACGCTGGTGCCGCGGCGTACTCCGCGGCGCCGAAGTCCCGCTCTCCGGCCCGCGTGCTGGAACGCCTGCTGGATACAGGCTCCGGTCCTACCTGGCCTGCGACTCCGACCGCGCCGCCAGCGCGAACAGGCCGGCCGACACCAGCCACATCCCCACCCAGAACGAGGTCAGCAGCGCCTCCAGCGGCCGCCCGACCATCAGCGTCAGCAGCACCGTCAGTCCCTGCGCGACCGCGGTGCCGAGCATCGCCCGCGCCAGGCCAGGCGCGCGGAACCTCGCGAACGCGGCACCCGCCACCGCGACCAGCAGCACCACCGCATGCGCCAGGTTGGCCGGGTTGCCCTCGTCCCCGATCATGCCCACCGCCAGGTTGACCCAGACCAGCAGGAACCCGGCCAGGATCGCCGCCGCCGCACCAGCGCGGTAGGCCCAATGCCCGGCCAGGCGCACCGCGACCTCGAAGCCGCCGCAGGCCACGGCCAGCATCGCGCCGAACACCAGGAAGTCGAGCGGGCCCCAGTCGACCTCGCGGGTGAAGCGCATCGCCACCCAGGGCAGCGCCAGCAGTCCCGCCGCGCCGCCCCACATCACCCACCGCCACCAGGAACCCGAACCCCGCCCGCGATTGCCGGCCGCTGCCGCCATATGTCTTCTCCCCTCGTCGTGTCATGGACCGCGCCGTAGGGCGCACCGGTACCGCCGCGCAAGCGTGGCCGCGTTCTGTGTGCTGGATATGAAGCGGAGGCGAAGCCGGCGCGGTCGTCCGCGCCGCGGGCGGCGGCTAGACTGTCGCCACGCGGGAGGTGGCGATGGCGCAGGTGCTGCTGGTCGAGGACGAGGGGGCGATCGCGCAGGCGGTCGAGTTCGCGCTGCGCGCCGACGGCCTGGACACGGTGCACGCGCTGGCCGGCCAGCAGGCGCTGGCGCTGGCGGCGACCCGCCACTTCGACCTGGCCATCCTCGATGTCGGCCTGCCGGACATGGATGGCTACGCGCTGTGCAGGCAGCTGCGACGCCAGCACGACCTGCCGGTGATCTTCCTCACCGCCCGCGGCTCCGAACCGGAGCGCGTGTTCGGCCTGGAACTGGGCGCGGACGACTACGTGACCAAGCCGTTCTCGCCGCGCGAGCTGGTGGCGCGGGTGCACGCGGTATTGCGCCGCAGCAGCGGCGGCACCGGCACGACCAGCGGCGCGTTCCGCCATGACGCCGCCGGCCATCGCGTGTTCTACCGCGGCCTGGCGCTGGAGCTGACCCGCTACGAGTACGCCCTGCTCGCCGCGCTGCTGGCGCGGCCCGGCGCGATCCTGACCCGAGCCCAGCTGATGGACCGGGTCTGGGGCATGGACAGCAACAGTTCCGACCGCACCGTCGACACCCACATCAAGACCCTGCGCGCCAAGCTGCGCGAGATCGACCCGGCGGCCGATCCGATCCAGACCCAGCGCGGCCTGGGCTACTCGCTGCGGGTGGACTGAGTGCGCACCGGCGCGCGCATCCTGCTCGGCTACTTCGCCATCGTCGGCCTGGCCGCGGTGCTGCTGGGCCAGGTGTTCATGGCCCAGGTGAAGCCGGGCGTGCGCCAGGCGATGGAGGACACCCTGGTCGACACCGCCAACGTGCTGGCCGCGCTGGCCAGCGACGACCTGCTCGCCGGACGCATCGCCGACGGACGTTTCGCCGCGCACGTGCGCTCGATGCAGGGCCGCGACCCGGGCGCGGAGATCTGGGGCTTCCCCAAGCGCGCCACCGCGTACCGCGTCTACGTCACCGACGCGCGCGGCATCGTCGTGTTCGACAGCGCCGGCCGCGACGTGGGCCGCGACTATTCGCGCTGGAACGACGTCTACCTGACCCTGCGCGGCCGCTACGGCGCGCGTTCCACCGCGGAGGATCCGGCACGTCCGGACTCCTCGGTCATGCACGTGGCCGCGCCGATCCACGACGAAGCCGGCGCCATCGTCGGCGTGCTCACCGTGGCCAAGCCCAACAGCGTGCTGGCGCCGTTCATCGAGCGCGGCCAGCGCACCATCCTGTACTGGGGCATCGCCCTGCTCGGCGTCGCCCTGCTGGTCGGGATCGTCACCGCGGCCTGGCTGTCGCGCCAGCTGGGCGCGCTGCGCGGCTACGCGCGTGCGGCGACCACGGGCGAGCGCACGCCACTGCCGCCGCTGCGTGGCGAGTTCGCCGAGCTTGGCCAGGCCATGGAGAGCATGCGCGTGCAGCTGGAGGGCAAGCAGTACGTCGAGCGCTACGTGCAGGAGCTCACCCACGAGATGAAGAGCCCGCTGGCGGCGATCCGCGCCAGCGCCGAGCTGCTGGAAGGACCGCTGGAACCGGCGGACCGCGAACGCTTCGCCGGCACCGTGCGCGAGCAGGGCGAACGGCTCACGCGCATGGTCGAGCGGATGCTGGCGCTGGCCGCGGTCGAGCACCGGCAGGCGCTGGAGACGGTCGCGCCGGTGCCGGTGTCCGCGCTGCTCGAAGCCGCGGCCGCCGGCATGCAGCCGGTGCTGGAGGCGCGCGGACAGCGGCTGCGCGTCCGCACTGATGGCGACCTGGTCGTCAACGGCGACGCCTTCCTGCTGCGCCAGGCGCTGGAGAACCTGCTCGACAACGCCTCGGGTTTCGCGCCTGCGGGCAGCGAGCTGGAGCTGGAAGCCTCGAGGGAGGGCCAGGAGGTCGTGCTGCACGTGCTCGACCGCGGGCCCGGCGTGCCGCACTACGCGCTGGAGCGGGTGTTCGAGCGCTTCTACTCGTTGCCGCGCCCGGACGGCACGCACCGCAGCAGTGGCCTGGGCCTGTGCTTTGTCGCCGAGGTCGCGGACCTTCACGGCGGCCGCGCGACGCTCGACAACCGCCGGGACGGCGGGGCCTGCGCCAGCCTGTACCTGCCGGCAGCCTGAACCGGAGCCACCGCCGCGCTTGACGCGGCACTCGCGACGGCGGTGTTATCCGGTGCACATGCGCGACGAGCACCGGCCCGGTCCCCACGCAATGCACTCGTTCGCCGGGCCTGCCGGCGCGGCCCGCTGGCGGGTGCTGGAACGCGACTTCTACCGGCGCCACCCGGCGGAGGTCGCGCCTGAACTGCTGAACAAGATCCTCTGGCGCGCAGACGGGCGCGCGGCGCGCATCGTGGAAGTCGAGGCCTACGCCGGCAGCGAGGATCCGGCGGCGCATTCATTCCGTGGCCGCACCGCGCGCAACGCGACCATGTTCGGCGAGGCCGGCCACCTGTACGTGTACTTCACCTACGGGATGCACTGGGGCAGCAACGCGGTGTGCGGCGAGGTCGGCGAAGGCATGGGCGTGCTGCTGCGCGCGGCCGAGCCGGTATCCGGCGTCGAGGCGATGCGCGCGGCACGCCCGCGTGCGCGCGTGGATCGCGACCTGGCCAGCGGCCCGGGCAAGCTGTCGCAGGCTTTCGGCATCACCCGCGAATTCGACGGAGCGGACCTGGTCGAAGGCGACCAGGGCCTGTGCATCGTCAGCGACGGCACGCCGCCGCCGCGTCATCCGGCCATCGGTCCACGCATCGGCATCAGCCGGGCGATGGACTATCCCTGGCGCTGGCACGTCCCGGACCATCCGCATGTCTCGGTACGCCCGCGCCGCCCGGTCAACGGAGGCACGCCATGACCGTTCTGCTGGACCGGCCGCTGCGCCGCGAAATCAACATCGAAGGCCAGGCCTACACGCTCACCATCGATCCGCAAGGCCTGAAGCTGGTTCCCAAGGGCCGGCGCAAGGGCCTGACGCTCGGCTGGACCGAGCTGGTCAGCGGCGACGCGGCACTGGCGACGGCATTGCAGGCGTCGCTGGAGGACTGACAAGCGTTCCCTCTCTCCTTCCATGAGAGGGGCGGGGTGAGGGTCGGGCGACCGACGGCGCTGGCACGTCCACACCTCCACGCCACCCGTAGCCCGGATAAGCGAAGCGCATCCAGAGATCGGCATGTGGTGAACGCGCACCTTTCCAGCGGTCGGCTTCGGCGGGAGCCGCGGCAGTGCGGGGGTATGGCGCATCGCGCGGTTCCGCCGTCCGCGCCGCGAATGAACCAGGGCGCCGGCGACGGCTGGCGCGTCGCCACGCGCCAACTACCCCATCGCGCTACCTCGTTGCCCCCACGTCCCGGGGAGGGACTGGAGGGGTGAAGGACGGGAACCCGGCGGCGTCGGAATACCTACCCTCTCCCCAACCCCTCTCCCGGTGGGAGAGGGGCTTGCACGCACGGCATATAGGAGCCGCGCCCCCAACGCCACCCGAGGACGCCGTCCCAAGGGGGTATGGCGCAAGCAGCACATGGAAGTGCTGCGCTCGCGCGTTGGAGCAGGACGCGGAACCGCGCGATGCGCCATACCCCCTTGGGGCGGCGGCCCCGTCCGGAGCCCGCGCCCCAACGCTGTTGCTGTTGCTGTTGCTGTTGCTGTTGCTGTTGCTCTGGCCTTTGCATTCGCGGAGACCAACCATCTCCGTCCACACCTCGACGATGATGGAAGACATCACCCTGGACCGCTTCAGGGTTTCGGTGACGCTGCGGTCGGGCAGCGCGCCGATTTCCAGGCGGGACCGCGACCCTGCACCCGTCGACACGACACCGCAGTGTCAGTCCTCTTCGGCCCATCGCGACAGGTTCTGCCGGATCGCGTCGATGCCTTCCCACGGATCCTTGCGCCGGCGTCGCAGTCGCGCCGGCACGTCCTTCATGGTGAAGGCGTTGGCGCGCTGCAGTTTCGCCAGCTCGTTCCACGACAGCGGCATGGCCACGGGTGCGCCTTCGCGCGCGCGCAGGGAGTACGAGGCCACCGCGGTGGCGCCGCGGCCGTTGCGCAGGTAGTCGACGAAGATGCGGCGGTTGCGGCGGCTCTTGGTCGCGGTGGCGAGGAAGCGGTCAGGCTCCGACTTCGCCAGCGCGTCGGCGAAGCCGTGGGCGAAGCGGCGGGTGAGGTTCCAGTCGCAGCCGGGATTCAGCGGGACCACCACGTGCAGGCCCTTGCCGCCGGACGCGCGCAGGAAACTCTCGAGTTCGAGCTTCGCCAGCAGCTTGCGGATGTCCGATGCCGCGCGCTTCACCTCCGCGAAGGGCACGTCCGGCCCCGGGTCCAGGTCGAACACCACGCGGTCGGCGCGGTCCGGGTCGGCGGCATGCGCGCCCCAGGGATGGAACTCCAGCGCGTTGAACTGGACCAGCTCCATCAGCCCGACCAGGTCCTCCACCACCAGGTAGTACGCGTTGTTGCCGCCCTCCTCCTTCAGCCGCACCGACGACACCCGCTCCAGTCCGGCGGTGTGGTGCTTCTGGAAGAAGCAGGACTTCGCCGTGCCTTCCGGGCAGCGGATGATCGACAGCGGACGGCCGGCGATTTCCGGTAGCAGGTGGTCGGCCACCGCCTCGTAGTAGTCCCACACGTCCTGCTTGGTGGCGCGGATGTCGGGAAACAGGATCTTGGTCGGGCTGGAAAGCTTCGGCAGGTCGCGCCCGTTGTCCTGCTTTGTCGCGCGTTTCGTGGTGCCCTTCTTCGTCGCCGCCGTCTTCTTCGCGGCCTTCGTGGCGGCCGTCGGCGCCGGGGCGCGGTCGCTGTCGGCCAGGTCGGCCACCGACTTGTCGGGGCGCACCGCCTTCAGCGAGGGCTGGCGCAGCAGCTCCTGCCGGCCGATCCCGCGGTAGAACACCTCGACCACGAAGCGCGGCTTGAACCAGGTGGCACTGCGCAGGTCGGTGTCGGTGGTGCCGACGAAGGCGGTCGGCGTCCTGCTGCCGCCCCTGGCCAGCTTCGCCGTCACCTCGCGCATCGTCGCGTCGGTGAACCCGCTGCCGACGCGGCCCACGTAGCGCCAGCCGTGCTCCGGATCGGGCCTGGCCAGCAGCAGCGAGCCGAAGCCGGTGCGCGAACCCTTCGGCGCGGTGTAACCGACCACCGCGAACTCGTCGCTGGCCAACAGCTTGGTCTTGCGCCAGTCGTCGCCGCGGCCGGAGTGGTACGGCCGGTCGGCGCGCTTGGAGATGATGCCTTCGAAGTGCTGCTCGCCCGCGGCACGGTAGGCCTCGTCGCCATCGCCTTCGACATGCGAGCTGTAGGCCAGGTGCGCGGGTGCGCCCTGCAGCAGTTCCTGCAGCAGCGCCTTGCGCCCGGCCAGCGGCGCGCGCGAGATGTCGATGCCGTCGAGGTGGATCAGGTCGAACAGCACGTAGGACAGCATGCCCTGGCGTTCGCCCGAGAGCGTCGACTGCAGCAGGTTGAAGTCCTCGCGGCTGCCGCGGCCGGCGATCAGCTCGCCGTCCAGCGCCGCGGACTTCAGGCCGAGCGCCTCGACCGCGGTACGGATGTCGGGGATCTTAGTGGTCCACTCCAGCGCATTGCGCGACCACAGCCGCACCTCGCCGTCGCGCACCGTGGCCAGGATCCGGTAGCCATCCCACTTCAGCTCGTGCAGCCACTGCCCGCCCTGCGGCGGCGCGTCGCCCAGTCGGGCCAGCTGCGGTTCGAACGGGCCGTCGGGTGCCGCGGCGGTGCGCGCGCCTTCCAGCGCCTTCGCCCGCTTCGCCCAGTCCTTGCGCCGGCCTTTGCGTACCGGCACGGTGGCCAGCTTCTTCCGGCGCTCCTTGCCCTTGCCGGCGCGCCTGGCGTCCTCCGGCGGCGGCGCGGTGACGTCGGCGAGCAGGTCGTCGGCCTCCAGCTTGCCGGCATAGGCATCCTTGTCCTTGAACAGCAGCCATTGCGGCTGCCTGGCCGGCTTGCCTGAACGCACCAGGTGCCAGCCGCCCTTGAGCTTGTCGCCGAACAGCTCGAAGCGCAGGTGGCCCTTGGCCAGCTGCGCCTCGGGGTCGCCCTCGGTGGACCACACGCCCTGGTCGAAGCGGGCGACATGCCCGCCGCCGTACTGCCCCTTGGGGATCTCGCCCTCGAACGAGGCGTAGTCGACCGGATGGTCTTCCACCTCCACCGCCATCCGCTTCACGTCCGGGTCGTAGCTCGGACCCTTCGGCACCGCCCAGCTCTTGAGCGCGTCGCCGACCTGCAGGCGGAAGTCGTAGTGGCGGCGCGAGGCGTGGTGCAGCTGGACGACGAAGATCGCGCGCCTGCCCTTCGGCAAGGGCTTGCCCGGCTCCGGCTCGCGGGTCCGGTCGAAGCTGCGCTTGCGCCGGTAGTCGACCAGACTCATCGGCGCCTACTTGCCGAGATGGCGCCGCACCGCCTCCGCGGTCGAACCCACCGCCTGCACGGCATCGCGCAGTTCCTGCTCGGTCACGCCCAGGGCGCCGGTCCAGTAGCGGACCTCGTAGTCCTCGTTGAGGTTGATGCGGTCGCGGTCGGGCCGGCCCGGATTGTTCCTGTCGTCGCTCATGGTCCTGCTCCTGCGGGGGTGAGCCGCAGGGTGGCCCCGCCGCCGTGGTGCGTCCGTGAACGCAGCCGCGTCAGCGCAGCACCAGGTCGAGCAGCAGCACGCCAGCGAGGCCGACCACGGAGATGGAGGACTCCATCACCGTCCAGGAGGCGAAGGTCTGCTTCATCGACAGGTTGAAGAACTCCTTGAACATCCAGAACGCCGAATCGTTCACGTGCGAGCCGAACACGCTGCCGGCACCGACCGCCAGCACCATCAGTTCCGGCGAAGCCCCGGAAGTGCCGACCAGCGGGCCGACCACGCCGGCGGCGGTGATCACCGCCACGGTGGCCGAGCCGATCATCACCCGCAGCACCGCGGTCGCCAGCCAGGCGAACACCAGCGGCGGCATCTGCCAGGTGGCGCTGAGCGCCGCGATCCGCGCGCCGACGCCGCTGTCCACCAGCACCTGCTTGAACACGCCGCCGGCGGTGATGATCAGCAGGATCACCGCGATGCCGGAGATCGCCGCGTTGAGCCAGCGCGTCTGCTCGCCCAGGCCGACGCCGCGCCGGTAGCCCAGCCACCAGAACGCGGCCAGGGTCGAGATCAGCAGCGCCACGGTGGGATTGCCCAGGAACAGCAGCGCCGTGCGCACCCGCCCTTCCGGCAGCAGCGCATCGGCCGCCACCGACACGCTGATCAGCAGCACCGGCGAGAGCGCGACCAGGAACGAGCACCACGCACCGGGCAGTTCCTTGTGCACCGTCGTCGAGGTGAACAGGTCCGGCAGCGGCGGATTGATCCCCTGCATGCGCCGGCCCAGGAACGGCCCGGCGAAGACCACCGCCGGGATCGCCATCACGATGCCGTACAGCAGGGTGCGGCCCATGTCGGCGCCGAAGGCGTTGACCAGCACGACCGGCCCCGGATGCGGCGGCAGGAAGCAGTGCGTGGTGCTGAGCGAAGCCACCGTGGGAATGGCCAGGTAGAGGACCGGCAACCCCGTCTGCCGCGCCAGCGAGAAGATCAGCGGCACCAGGATGATGAAGCCGGCGTTGAAGTACAGCGGGATGCCGACCAGGAAGCCGGTCAGCAGCAGCGCCCACTGGATGTTGCGTTCGCCGAAGCGGCCGATCAGGGTCGCGGCGATCTTCTCCGCCGCGCCGCTTTCCTCCAGCACCTTGCCGAGGATCGCACCGAGCACGATCACCAGCGCCAGTCCGGAAAGCGTGCTGCCCACGCCGGCGTCGATGGTCTTCAGCAGATCCTGCGGGGCGATACCCAGCGCCAGTCCCATCGGGATGGCCACCACCAGCAGCGACAGGAACGGGCTGAGCTTGCGCGCGGTCAGGAAGATCTGCAGCGCGATGGCGGCGGCGATGACGAGGAACGTGACCATCCAGCAACTCCCCTCCAGGTTCGGTGGTCCGCGGCCGGCCGGCGCCGGCACGCGGTGGCGGTTCCGGCGCACGCGCCGGCCATGGCGTCAGTCGTCCCCTGCCCCCATGCGGCGCCGCGCCAGCGCCTCGCGTCCGGCGCGCAGGGTTTCGACGATGGCATCGACGTCGTACACGCAGCCGCCCCAGGTGCCGCCACTGGCGTCCTGCAGCGCGGCCCACAGGCGCGTGTCGGCCGGCAGGCGCGGATGCGCCGCGATCGCCGGGTGCGGCGCACGCGCGGCCAGCACCGCGGCCGCCTCCTCCACCGGCAACGGCCGGTCGGGATCCGTGCCGATGAAGTCGATGCGCCCTTCCAGGGTGTTGCGGTCGATCTCTATGCGGACGATGTCGCCATCGCGCAGGCGGCCGATCGGACCGCCGGCCAGCGCCTCCGGTCCCACGTGGCCGATGCAGGCGCCGGTGGACACGCCGGAGAAGCGCGCGTCGGTCAGCACCGGCACGTGCTTGCCCCACGGCAGGTACTTCAGCGCCGAGGTGAGCTGGTAGGTCTCCTCCATGCCGGTGCCGGCCGGGCCGCAGCCGGCCAGCACGACCACGTCGCCGGCGCGCACCGCGTCCTCGCCCTGGCTCTTGATCGCGTGGATCGCCTCGTGCTCGCCGGCGAACACTCGCGCAGGCCCTGTGTGGCGGTACACGTTGTCGGCGTCGACCACGGTCGGGTCGATGGCGGTGGCCTTGATCACCGCGCCGTCCGGGGCGAGGTTGCCGACCGGGAACACCAGCGCGGCGGTCATCCCGGCCGCGCGCGCGGCGTCCGGCCCCATGATCACCTGGTCGGGATCGACGCCATCGAGTTCGCGCAGGCGCGCGCGTGCCGCGGTGCGGGCGCTGCTGCGCTCCCACCACGCCAGGTTCTCGCCGAGCGTCTGCCCGCTCACCGTCGGTACGTCCAGGTGCAGCAGGCCCATGTCGCGCAGGTGCAGCATCACCTCGGGCACGCCGCCGGCCATGAACACCTGCACGGTCGGGTGGTGGCGTGGGCCGTTGGGCAGCGCGTCGACCAGCCGCGGGGTGGCGCGGTTGGCGGCGATCCAGTCCTGCACGGTCGGCCGCGGCAACGCGGCGGCATGCGCGATCGCCGGCACATGCAGCAGCAGGTTGGTGGAACCGCCGAACGCGGCGTGCACCAGCATCGCGTTCTCGATCGCCTTCGAGGTGAGGATCGCCGACAGCGGCGTGCCCTGCCCCGCCAGCCGCATCAGCGCCAGCGCCGAGCGCCGCGCCATGTCGGTCCACACCGGTTCGCCCGAAGGCGCCAGCGCGCTGTGCGGCAGGGCGATTCCCAGCGCTTCGGCGATCACCTGGGAGGTGGCCGCGGTGCCGAGGAACTGGCAGCCGCCGCCGGGCGAACCGCAGGCACGGCAGCCCATCGCCGCGGCGTGTTCGAGGCCGATCAGGCCATGGGCGAAGCGCGCGCCGATGGTCTGTACCTTGCCGGCGTCCTCGGCGCCACGCGCCGGCAGGGTCACGCCGCCGGGCACGACCACTCCGGGCAGGTCGCCGCAACCGGCCAGTGCCAGCATCATCGCCGGCAGGCCCTTGTCGCAGGTGGCCACGCCGAGCACGCCGCGGCGCGTGGGCAGCGAACGGATCAGCCGGCGCATCGCCAGCGCCGCGTCGTTGCGGTACGGCAGGCTGTCGAACATGCCCGTCGTGCCCTGGGTGCGGCCGTCGCACGGGTCCGAGCACATCACCGAGCACGGCAGGCCGCCGTGCGCACTGAAGGTCTCCGCGGCGGCCCGCACCAGCCGGTCGATTTCCCAGTGGCCGGTATGCAGGCCCAGCGCCAGCGGCTGGCCGTCTTCGGCGCGCAGGCCGCCCTGGGTGCTGACGATCAGGTAGGGATCGCGCGCGACCTCGCTGGCGCGCCAGCCCATGCCGGCGTTCTGGGTCAGGCCGAACAGGTCGCCGCTGGGCGCCTCGCGCAGCATGCGCGCGTCGATCGGCAGCGAGCCGGCCGGGCCCGCGCCGGAGGTGCGCGTGCTGGCCAGCGCGCCGCCATCGCCGAGGATCGCCTCGATGCCGGCGTCGCGCGCGCTCATGACACCGGGTTCTCCAGCACCAGTCCGCCGATGCCGATGCGGACCACGTCGCCGGCCTGCAGGGTGAAGTCCTCGCCGGGCACGATGCCGGTGCCGGTGAACAGGAACGCGCCCTGCGGGAACGAGAGCTCGCGGAACAGGAAGCCGGCCAGTTCCTCCAGGCCACGCTTGATCTGCGAGGTGCGGGTCTCCCCGCCGAACACGACGGCGCCGGCACGCTCGATCCGCAGCGTCACCGGCAGGTCGCGCAGTTCGTCCGCCCTGCCGAGCGCGATCCCCGGGCCGATCGCGCAGGCGCCGTCGTAGACCTTGGCCTGCGGCAGGTACAGCGGGTTCTCGCCCTCGATGCTGCGCGAGGACACGTCGTTGCCCACGGCGTGCCCGCGGATCGCGCCGGTGGCATCCAGCAGCAGCACCAGCTCCGGCTCCGGCACGTTCCAGCCGCTGTCGGCGCGGATGCGGATCGGCTGGCCGTGGCCGCGCACGCGCCAGCCGTTGGCCTTGAAGAACAGCTCGGGCCGCTCGGCGCCGTAGACCTTCTGGTACACGTCGGCGCTCTGCGACTCGGCCTCGCGCGCCATGCGGCTGCTGAGGTAGGTGACGCCGCTGGCCCAGGCTTCCTGCGCGTCCTCGATCGGCGCCAGCAGCGGCGCATCGGCGGCATCGCCGAGCGGCTGCGCCGCCAGCCAGGCGTAGGCCTCGTCCAGCGGCCGCGCCAGCCAGGCGCCCAGGCTGAAGTCCGCCGGCAGGTAATAGCCGTCCAGTGCCCAGCGTGGTCCATCGGCAGTGGCGTGGCGGGTCAGGTACGCAGGCATGGCGGACTCCACGAACGAAGGGACGGGACGGTCAGGACCGCAGCGGGCACTCCCGGCGGCGGTGGCGGGAAACGGGATTCATCGCACGCCGCCCTCGTCGGCCAGCACCGCGGCCACGGCGCCCGGCAGGGCGTCGCCGAGCCGCGCGTAGGCGGCGCGCAGCGCGTGGACGAAGCGTGGATCGCCGGACAACGCGCCAAACACGCTGTCCAGGCGCAGGAAGGCGTCCACGTCGCGCACCGGATCGCCGGTGCAGGTGCGACCGATCCGCGCCAGCGCCTCCGCCAGCGGATCGACGAGGGCGATGCCGCGCGTGGCCTGGCGGCGGACGAAGCACATCCAGCCGGCCACCGGCACGCACAGCCGCGCGATCGGGCGATCCGCCTCCAGCGCCTCGGCGATCGTGCCGAGCAGGCGCACCGGGAGCTTCTGCGAACCGTCCCAGGCGATCTGCGCCAGCAGGTGGCGGATGGCGGGATTGCGGAAGCGCGCCAGGATCGCCTCGACGTAGGCCTCCGGATCGAAGCCGTCCAGCGCCGGGAGGCTGGGCACGATGTCCTCGCGCATCAGCCGCTCGACGAAGGCCGCCAGGCACGGCTCGCGCATCGCCTCGGCCACGGTGTCCAGCTCCAGCAGCGAGCCGAGGTAGGCCAGCGCCGAATGCGGTGCGTTGAGCAGGCGCAGCTTGGCGCGGTCGTAGCCGGCGATGTCGGCGCTCAGCACCACGCCGGCGCGTTCCAGCGGCGGGCGCCCGTTGCGGAAATCGTCCTCCACCACCCATTGCGTGTACGGCTCGCGCTGCACCGGCCAGGCATCGTCCAGGCCCAGGCGCGCGGAGACGCGTTCGCGCAACGCATCGTCGCTGGCCGGGGTGATGCTGTCGACCATCGAGCGCGGGAACGCGACTTCGGCCTCGATCCAGCCGGCAAGCCCTTCGTCGAGCTGCCGCGCGTACTGCAGCACCGCGCGGCGCAGGCGGCCGCCGTTGTCGGCGAGGTTGTCGCAGCTGAGCACGGTGTACGGCGCCACGCCGCGCCCGCGGCGCAGGCGCAGGCCTTCGACCAGCCAGCCGATCGCGCTGCCAGGCGTGCGCGGGCTGGCGAGGTCGGCGGCGATGTCCGGATGCGCCAGGTCGACGCCGTCCGCCGACAGGCAGTAGCCCTTCTCGGTGATGGTCAGGGTCACCAGCCGCACCCCGGGGTCGGCCAGCCGGGCCAGTACCGCCTCGCGCTCCTGCGGCGCGCACAGCACCTCGCGGATCGAACCGACCACGCGCAGCCGCTCGCGTTCGCCGAGCAGGGCCAGCGTGTACAGCCCGTCCTGCGGGCGCAGCGCGTCGCGTACGCCGGCGCTGTGCAGCGAGACCGCGCAGATCGCCCAGTCAGGGTCGCCTGCCAGCAGGTCGTCGATGTACACCGCCTGGTGCGCGCGATGGAACGCACCGGGGCCGAAGTGGACGATGCCGATCGAGGTGCTGGCGCGATCGTAGGCGGGCACGGCGACCCCGGCCGGCAGTGCGGCCAGGGTTCCATCGGACAACCGGCGGATGGCGGGAACGGGGGATGCCATGCGTGTCCTGTGGTGGAAGAAGGCTCGGCGGGGCCGGCGACCCTGGGAGTTGCCGTCGACCCCGCCTCGCCAATACCGTCCGCCCCGGAGAGAGAAACGGACGGGTGGAACGCCTCAGTCGCGCGTGACCGTCAGGGTGGTGCGCGCGCGGATGTCGGCGCTGGAGGCGCCGGCCTGGATCTCGTACTCGCCGGGCGCGACCACGTAGGCGGACGCGGCGGCGTCGTAATGGCGCAGGTCGCGGGCCGGATCGAGCACGAACCCGACCTTGCGCGATTCGCCCGGCTGCAGGTGCACGCGCTGGAAGCCGCGCAGGTCCTTCAGCGGCGCGCCTTCGCGCTGCGGCCCGCGCACGTACAGCTGCACCACCTCGTCGCCGGCGCGCTGGCCCTCGTTCTTCACCGTGACCTCGACCCGTACCGGCTCGTCCGCGGCGGTGCGCCTGCGGTCCAGCGCCAGCCCCGAGTAACCGAAGCGCGTGTACGAAAGGCCATGGCCGAACGGGTACAGCGGCTCGCCGTCGAAGTAGCGGTAGGTGCGCCCCTTCATCGCGTAGTCGTCGAACGGCGGCAGCTTCTCGTCGGCGCTGTAGAAGGTCACCGGCAGGCGGCCGGCCGGGTTGTAGTCGCCGAACAGCACGTCGGCCACGGCATTGCCTCCACGCTGGCCCGGATACCAGGCCACCAGGATCGCCGGCAGGTTCCGCTTCGCCCAGTCCACGCCCAGCGCCGATCCGGTGGTCAGCACCAGCACCACCGGCTTGCCGGTCGCGTGCACGGCCTCCAGCAGCTTCTGCTGGGTGGCGGGCAGGCGGATGTCGGTGCGATCGCCGCCGGCGAAGCCCGGGTAGTCGACGCGCATCTCCTCGCCTTCGACATCTCCGGTCAGGCCGCCGACGAACACCACCGCATCGGCGCTGCGTGCCGCTTCCAGCGCCTGCTCGAACGGCGGCTGCGCGCCCGGCTGCGCCCAGGCCAGGCGCACCGCCGAATCGCGCTCGTTCTCGTAGTACTCCAGGCGGATGTCGTAGGCACGGCCGGCCTCCAGCTCGACGGTGACGCTGTCGGCGCGCAGGCGCTCGGCATCCTCCCAGTGGTCGATCAGCAGCTTGCCGTCCAGGTACAGGCGCATGCCGTCGTTGGCCGCGGCCTCCAGCCGGTACTGGCCGCTCACCGGCGGCAGCAGCTGGCCGCTCCAGCGGATGCTGAAGCCGTCGTTGGGCACGGCGTTGTCCGGGCCGGCCTCGCCGCGCGCCATCAGGTTGTCGGTGGGTGAACCGCGGTCCCAGCGGAACGCGATCTGCGGATCCACCCGCACCAGCACCGGCTCGCCGGACAGGTCCTTGTTGCGGAAGTACTCGCCGCGCAGGCCGCGCTCGCTGGAGCCCGGTTCCGGACGCAGGTACTGCGGCTCGACCAGCGGAGTGGCGGCCGGGTCGTCGCGGCCCTCGACCAGGTCGACGCCACGCGCGTAGACCACGTCCACCCCCGGCGCCGCCTCGCGGATGCCGCGCAGGATGGTGACCGGGTCGGCCGGGGTGCCGTAGTAGTTGCCGAGCAGGGCCATGGTGTCGTCGGCGGTGGGGCCGATCACCGCCAGGCGGTGGATATCCTTCGACAGCGGCAGCACGCCGTCGTTCTTCAGCAGCACCAGCGATTCCTGCGCCATCCTCCGCGACAGCGCGTCGTGTTCCGCCGACTGGTTCACCGAGGACGGGACCTGCGCCCACTTCACCTGTTCCGGCGGATCGAACATGCCCAGGCGCATGCGCGCCACGAACAGCCGGGTCAGCGCCTCGTCCAGCTCGGCCTCGCTGATCAGGCCCTTCTTCACCGCCACCGGCAGGTGCTGGGCGTAGGTGCTGCCGCAGTTGAGCTCGGTGCCGTTCTTCACCGCCAGCGCCGCCGCTTCCTCCGGCGTGGCCACGATCCTGTGGTTTTTCCAGATGTCGACGATCGCCCAGCAGTCGGACATCACGTAGCCGTCGAAGCCCCAGTCGCGGCGCAGCGTGTCCAGCAGCAGGAACTTCGAACCGCTCGCGGACTCGCCGTAGACGCGGTTGTAGGCGCCCATCACCGCGTCCACGTGCGCTTCCTTCACCAGCGCCTCGAACGCCGGCAGGTAGGTGTCGTACAGGTCCTCCCTGGAGGGATGCACGTCGAAGGTGTGGCGGTCGGCCTCCGGGCCGCTGTGCACGGCAAAGTGCTTGGCGGTCGCGTCGAGCTTGCGGTACTTCGGATCCAGCGGTTCGCCGGTCTGCGGATCCATGCCCTGCAGGCCGCGCACGAAGGACACGCCCATGCGCGCGGTCAGGTACGGATCCTCGCCGTAGGTCTCCTGGCCGCGGCCCCAGCGCGGGTCGCGGAAGATGTTGATGTTCGGCGACCAGAAGGTCAGGCCCTGGTAGCGGCCGCGCTGGCCGTTGCGGACGGACTCGTGGTGCTTGGCACGGGCCTCGTCGCTGATCGCCGCCGACACCTGGTCCATCAGCGGCACGTCGAAGGTGGCGGCCATGCCGATCGCCTGCGGGAACACGGTCGCGCCGCCGGCGCGGGCGACGCCGTGCAGGGCCTCGTTCCACCAGTCGTACTGCGGCACGCCCAGGCGCTCGATCGCCGGCGAGTCGTTCTGCATCTGCGCGGCCTTCTCCTCCAGCGTCATCTTCGACACCAGCGCGGCGGCGCGTTCCTCGAAGCCGAGCGAGGTATCCAGCCAGGGCCGGGCTTCATCGGCCTGCACCGCCATCCACGGCAGCGCCGCCAGGGCCACGGCGCAGCCGCGCGCGAGCAGGCGGCGCCGCAGCGCGTCGCGGGCCGGCGTGGCGGCGGGGTGCTTGCGGGGACGTGCGTGGTTCGGGCTCATCGCTTGCTCCTTCTGGCGTGCAGGTCGGGGCGGTCGTTCGTCGGGAGGGTCAGCGCGCGCCTTCCAGGCGTGCGTGCGGACCGAGGGTCGTGCCGACGAAGCCGCCGGCCACGTCGGTGCTGAGGATGGTTCCGTCGGCGTCGCGCACCAGCCACTGCACGCCCTTGCCGTCGCCGGCGTCGAAGCCGAAGGCGTAGGCGCCCTCGTTGCCCTCGACGTGCAGGACCAGCTGTTCCGCCGCGGCGATCGGCTGCCGCGCGACCGTCTCGACGTCGCCCTCGCCGGCCTTCTTCTCCAGGAACACCTCGGCGCCCTCGCCGCCGTCGCGACGCACGCCGAGGAAGTACCAGTAGTCGTCGCCCTGGAACGCGGCCAGGCCGGCGGCCACGCCCGGCGCAGGCAGCTCCATCGCGGTGCTGGCCTCGAACACCTGGTGCTGCTGGCGGCGCGCGTAGAAGGCCATGTTGGTCTTCGCGTCCAGCCGCTCCGGCAACGGCGTGATCGCCAGCCAGCCCGGACGGGCGCTGCCGTCGTACCACTGCGTCTTCGGCACGCGCGGTGTCATCCAGCCCTTGCCGAGCTCGACGGTGTCGAACTCGTCGCGCCAGGTGAAGTTGCCGGTCATCGGCGCCTGGTCGGCCGGCTTCTTCATGAAGGACGGGCCCGGCAGCACGTACGGGATCTTCTCGCCGTGCGGCAGGATCACCGGCCAGCCATCCTTCCAGGACACCGGCAGCAGGAAGGCCTCGCGCCCGGTGTTGTAGTGGTCCACGCCGTAGTTGCGGCTGGCCAGGAAGGTCGCCCACCAGCTGCCGTCCGGACCCTGCACCAGGTCGGCATGGCCGGCATTGGTCACCGGCAGCGGACGCCTGGGATCGAGGTCGCGCTGGGTCAGGATCGGGTTGTCGGCATAGGGCTCGTACGGACCCCAGACGTCGCGACTGCGCAGGACCACCTGCGAATGCTGCGGTCCGGTGCCTCCCTCGGCGTCGCTGAGGTAGTACCAGCCGTCGACCTTGTAGATGTGCGGACCTTCGATCCAGATCGGGTTCTCTTCCGGCTTCACCCCGCCGTCGATCAGCACCTTGCGCGGACCGAACGGCTTGCCGCTGGCTATGTCGATCTCCTGCAGCCAGATCGCGCGGTGGCCGTCATAGCGCACTGGCACTTCCGGCTCGTCGTTGTTGAGGATGTAGACCTTGCCGTCGTCGTCGAAGAACAGCGACGGGTCGATGCCGCCGATGGTCGGCAGCCACACCGGATCGGACCACGGGCCGGCCGGGTCCTTGGCGGTGACGAAGAAGTTGCCGCCGGCGTCGACCGATGTGTTGACCACATAGAAGGTACCGTCGTGGTACTCGATCGCCGGCGCGAACACGCCCCGCGACAGGCCCAGGCCGTCGAAGTCGAGCTGGCCGGGGCGATGGATCGCGTTGCCCACCTGCTTCCAGTGCACCAGGTCCTCGCTCTCGAACACCGGGATGCCGGGGAAGAAGGCGAAGGTCGAGGCGACCAGGTAGAACCTGCCGTTGGCGGCGGTCACGCTGGGATCGGAGTGGAAGCCGGCCAGCACCGGGTTGCGGAAGTGCCCTTCCGGCAACGGCGCCTCGAAGGCGGCGTCGCGTCCGGTGTACTCGAACCAGTCGAAGTACACGGGCGCCACCTCCGCGCCCGTGTCCGCCGCGGCCTGCGCCGCCGGTTCGCGTTTGCATGCCGCCAGCAGCAGCGCGGCCACGGCCAGGCCCAGGATGCGTGCGGTGGTGCCCGTGCGGGCACGCTTGAAGCCGGTTTCCATCGATCCCCTCCTCGTCATGGCCAGCCTCACCAGTCCCACATCGAGCCGTCTTCCAGCCGCGCGATCGGCAGCTGCTTCGGCGAATACGGGTACTTCGCGGCCAGTTTCTCGTCGATGTCCACGCCGATGCCGGGGGTGTCGCCCACGTGCAGGCGGCCGGCGCGCAGCACGTAGTCGTGCGGGAACACCGCGTCGGTCTCGTCGGTATGGAACATGTATTCCTGGATGCCGAAGTTGGGCACCCAGGTGTCGAAGTGCAGCGCCGCGCCCATCGTCACCGGCGACAGGTCGGTGGCGCCGTGGAAGCCGGTACGCACCTGGTGCAGGGCGGCGAAGTCGGCGAGGCGGCGCACGTGGGTGATGCCGCCGCCGTGCACGATGGTGGTGCGGATGTAGTCGACCAGCTGGTTCTCGATCAGGTGCTTGCAGTCCCAGATCGAGTTGAACACCTCGCCCACCGCCAGCGCGGTGACCGAGTGCTGGCGGATCAGCTCGAACGACTTCTGGTTCTCGGCCGGGGTCGCGTCCTCCAGCCAGAACAGGCGGTACGGCTCCAGCGACCTGGCCAGGCGCGCGGCCTCGATCGGGGTCAGGCGATGGTGCACGTCGTGCAGCAGTTCGACGTCCGGGCCGTGGTCCTTGCGCAGCTGCTCGAACAGCTTCGGCACCACGTCCAGGTAGCGCGGCGTATTCCACACGGTCTCCAGCGGCAGTTCGCTCTCGGCCGGCTCGTAGCCCTTGGCGTTGGAGACGCCGTAGGCCTTCTTGATGCCCGGCACGCCGCACTGCGCGCGTACCGCGAGGAAGCCCTGCTCGATGAAGCGGCCGACCGCGTCCGAGGCCTCGGCGATGTCGCGGCCATTGGCATGGCCGTAGACCAGCGCGCCCTCGCGCGAGCGTCCGCCGAGCAGCTGGTAGACCGGCAGGCCGGCCATCTTGCCGAGGATGTCCCACAGCGCCACGTCGACCGCGGCGATCGCGCTCATCGTGACCGGGCCGCGGCGCCAGTACGCGCCGCGGTACAGGAACTGCCAGAGGTCCTCGATGCGGCCGGCGTCGCGGCCGATCAGGTTCGGCACCACGTGGTCCTGCAGGTACGAGGCCACGGCCAGCTCGCGCCCGTTGAGGGTGGCGTCGCCCAGGCCGTACACGCCCGAGCGGGTGGTGATCTTCAGGGTGACGAAGTTGCGCCCCGGGCAGGTGACGATGACCTTCGCGTCGACGATCTCGCGATCGTTCCTGGAGCCGTGCGTGGTGGTTTCGGTGGCGGTGCTCATCGGGCGTGGTCGTCGTATGGCATGGGGGAGACGCGGAGCTCGAACGGTCCGGCCGGCTGGCCGGTGCCGTTGCCGGTGTAGTCGTAAAGGGTGCACACCGGGTTGTCGGCCCAGCAGTAGCGCACCCGCGTGGCGGCGTGTGCGCCGGGGGCACGCAGGGTCACGCGCTGGTTCCAGACCTGGGCGCTGGCGTAGCGGCAGCTGCCGGCCTCGTCGCCGCAGACCTCGAAGCCGACGGGGTTGTCGGCGCCGTAGCCGACCAGGCGTCCTTCGACGTCGCCGAAGGCCACGACGATCGCATCTCCATTACGGCTGGCCGACACCGGCACCGGGCCGGACGGCGCCAGCGCCTCGCCATAGACCACGTGGCGCGCGGCGCGGGCCAGGCGGCGGCCGAGCTCCTGCTTGTTGGCCGGATGGATGTCGTAGCGGTCGCCGATGTCCACGGCCACCACCAGGCCGGTGCGCGGGTCTTCCGCGGCGGCCTGGCGCTGCGCCTCGCGCAGCGAGGCCCAGCCGCTTTCGCCCGGCTGCAGCGGCGGCGCACCGAAGCCGGCCAGCTGCACCACCAGCAGCGGCAGGTCCGCGCCGAAGCGTTCGCGCCAGTCGCTGCGCAGCGCGCGCAGCAGGTCGGCGTAGCGCTCCGGTTCGCCGGTGTTGGATTCGCCCTGGTACCAGAGCGCGCCGCGCAGTCCGAAACGGCCCAGCGGTGCGATCATGCCGGCGTAAAGCGTGGACAGGCCCGCCGCGCTCTGCCATGGCGCGCGCGGCGGCGTGCCCATCCCGGCAGGCGCGATGCGGTACTTCCAGCCGCCATCCAGCGGCACCTCGCTGCCGTCGGCCAGCTGCAGCGCATGCGCCGAGGCCGGGCCGGCGAGGCCGCCATCGCGCCAGGTATCGAGCACGTTGACCACCACGGTGTTGCGGCCGGCGCGCAGCACGCCCGGCGGCAGCACGTACTCGCGGCCGCCACCGGCGCCATAGGTCGAGCCCACGGCGTGGCCGTTCGCCCAGGTCATGTCGACCTCGTCGGCCGGACCGAGCTTCAGCACCGCTTCCTGCGCGGCCTGCGCCGCGCTGATCTCGACGCTGGTGCGGTACCAGACCATGCCGTTGAAGTCGGCCAGTTCCGGCACGCCCCACTGTTCCCACGCGCCCAGCTGCGCCGGCGCGGCGCGCCAGCCGGTGGACGGCGCGTCCGGCGACCACGGCTGGTCGTCGGCGGCGACGCCCGGCTGGCTGGACCACCACTTCTGCCACAACGTGCCCCAGTCGCCGATGGCGCCGACCGGATCGACCGCGTAGCGGTCGAGCACGTCCAGCTCGGCGTCATAGCTGCCCAGCGCGCGCAACGCGCCGGCGCTGATCCAGGCCTCGATGCGCGAACCGCCCCACGAGGCGTCGACCAGGCCCATGGGCACGTCGACGGCCTGCTGCAACTCGCGCGCGAAGAAGTAGCACGCGGCGGAGAAATCGCGCACCGTCTCCGATGTCACCGGCTGCCACTGCACCTCGTTGCCGAAGGAGGATTGCGGGGCGATGCCTTCGACCTGCGGCACGGTGAGCAGGCGGATGCGGTCGTTGCCGGCGCCGGCGATTTCGGCGCGCGCGTCCAGCGAGCGCCAGACCTGCAGTTCCATGTTCGACTGGCCCGAGCACAGCCATACGTCGCCGACCATCACGTCGGCCACCGCCTGTTTCGCCGCGCCGGCGGAGACCGCCAGCGTGTAGGGACCGCCGGCCTTGAGCGCCGGCAGCCGCGCTTCCCAGGCGCCGTCGGTGCCGGCACGCGCCTTCGCGCGCTTGCCGGCCAGTTCGACCTTCACCTCGGCCCCCGGCTCGGCCTGGCCCCAGACCCGAACCGGCTGGCCGCGCTGCAGCACCGCGTGGTCCTGGAACAGCGGATGCAGCAGCGGCGCGTCGGCCGCAAGCGCGGCGGGCAGCGGCAACAGGCTGGCGGCGGCCAGCAGCAGGGCGGCGCGGCGCGCGCGCGGACGTCGTGCGTGGATCACTTTCCATCCCCCGGTGCGTAAGGAAACTCCAGCGACTGGTAGTACGACAGCGGATGCGGCGGCGGTTCGGCGCCGGCCGGCAGCGGTCGCTTCGAAAAGGTCTGGAAGTAGGCGATGGAGGCGTCGCGCCACCACTGCGCCTCGTCTTCCTGGATCGCCAGGAACGCGGCCACCTGCGCATGGCGTTCGGCGTCGATCTTCCCGGACAGTCCGTCCCAGGTGCGGCGCATGCCACGCACGTAGTCGACGCCGCGGCCGTAGCGCAGGACCAGCTCGTCCCACAGCGTGCGGCCGGAAGCCATGCGGTGGTCCCAGGGCACGTGGTGGAACCACAGCAGGAATTCCTCCGGCACCGTGTCCACGTTGCCGAAGCGCCCGGCCACCGGCGGCACATACTGGGCCACGGCATTGCTGCCGCTGGCGCTGCGGTCGAACCCGATGCCCTGCGCGTCGGCGCGGTGGTAGTACACCGAGGTCCAGTCCGCGCGCGGGCCACCGCTGACCCACGGCCCCGGCCCGTAGTGGTGGCCACGGCCCATCAGGTGGTGCAGGCCCAGCGGGGTCATGTAATCCACCACCGCCTCGCGCGCGCCCATCATCATCGCCACGACCGGTTCGACCACCGCCGGATCGTTGGAGAAGGTCATCCGCACCCAGTCTCCGGCGATCGCCGCCGATTCCAGGTCCGGGTTCCAGGCCAGCCGGCCGAAGGCGAACCAGTTGGCCTGGTCGAAGTGCGAGCCGCTCCAGTTGCGGTCGCTGCCGATGTTGGCCACGCCGGCCATGCCGGTGAGGACATGCCCGTCGAGCGAGCCGTCGATCACCCTGGCCACCGTCGAACCGGGGCCCTGCGCGTACGTGTCCGCGCGCAGCGTCTCCTCGTACAGCGGCGCCAGGTAGGCCAGGTGCGTGGCGAAGCCCAGGTACTCCTTGGTGATCTGGAACTCCATCATCAGCGGCGTCTTCGGCATCGCGCCGAACAGCGGATGGAAGGGCTCGCGCGGCTGGAAGTCGATCGCGCCGTTCTTGACCTGGACCAGCACGTTCGGCGCGAAGCTGCCGTCGTGCGGGACGAACTCGTTGTACGCCTGCTTGTGGCGGTCGTCCGGCTCCTCGTGCGAATACACGAAGGCGCGCCACATCACGATGCCGCCGTGCGGCGCCAGCGCCTCGGCCAGCATGTTGGCGCCGTCGGCGTGCGAGCGGCCGTAGTCCTGCGGGCCCGGCTGCCCTTCCGAGTTGGCCTTGACCAGGAAGCCGCCGAAGCCGGGGATGATGCGGTAGATCTCCGCGGCCTTGTCCTTCCACCACTGGCGCACGGCCGGGTCCAGCGGATCGGCGGTCTCCAGGCCGCCGATTTCGATCGGTGCGCTGAAGCGCGCGCTCAGGTAGACCTTGATCCCGTACGGGCGGAACACCTCGGCCAGCGCCGCCGCCTTGCGCAGGTACAGCGGCGTCAGCGCCTGCGCGCTGGTGTTGACGTTGTTGAGCACCGTGCCGTTGATGCCGATCGAGGCGTTGGCGCGGGCGTAGTCGGTGTAGCGCGGGTCCTTCCAGCCGGGCAGCTTGTGCCAGTCCCAGATCGATTCGCCAGCGTAGCCGCGTTCGACGTAGCGGTCGAGGTTGTCCCAGTGGTTGAGCAGGCGCAGCTTCAGCCGCGGCGCCTCGCGGATGTCCAGGCCATCCAGCGGCTGCGCGGTCTGCACCAGGCGCAGCAGGCGGAAGGCGCCGTACAGCGCGCCGGTGTCGGTGTTGGCGGCGACCACCGTGGCCGGGCGCCCGTCGATGCGCACGCTGCGCAGCAGGTAGCCCTCCTCGCCCAGCCCGGACAGGTCCAGGCCCAGCGCCACCAGCTGCGGCAGCGAAGCCGGGGTGCCGACGAGGATGGCGCCTTCGCGGCCGGCGCGCGCGGCCAGCGGCGGCGGCTTGCCGAGCAGGCCGCCGAGGCCGCGCTGCAGTTCGTCGCGCGTGGCCTGCGCGGTGGGCGTGGCCGCGGGCACCACCAGCTCGGTCGCCCGCGCCCGGTATCCGGCCGCATGGTCCGCCGCCACCGGCACGTAGCGCAGCCAGAGCTCGTAACCGTCCTCTGACAGCGCTGGACCGGCGGCCAGCAGCAGGCCCAGCCAGGCCACGGCGGTGCGCGCCATGCGCGCGGCCCGGCGCCATGCACCGGTTCCGTCCTGTTCGCCTGTCCGGGTTGTTAGCGATACCATCTTTTGCTCCGGTTCAAGGGGGGAGCCGCGCCGGTCCGCACCGGCCAGCCCGCGGGCTCAGGCCTTGCCGGCCCTGCCCTGATCGATCAGCCCAAGGGAATGACGTTGGAGAAGCCGAGGAAGTCCGTGCGCCGCAAGAGCCGCGGCGTCACCATCGACGAGGTCGCCGCGCTCGCCGGCGTGTCGCCGATGACCGTTTCGCGGGTCATGAACAACCACGGCAAGGTCCGCGACAGCACCCGCGAGCGGGTCATGCAGGCGGTGCGCGAGCTGGACTACACGCCCAACCTCGCCGCCAGTTCCCTGGCCGCGGCGCAGCACACCCGGATCGCGCTGATCTACACCAACCCCAGCGGCGCCTACCTGCGCGAGATGCTGGTCGGCCTGCTGCGGGTGGCGTCGCGCACCTCGATCCAGCTGGTCATCGACTACTGGGACAACCTCGACACCGACGCCGAGCGCAAGGCCGCGCGGGCCATGGCCGGCAAGGTCGACGGCGTGATCCTGCCGCCGCCGCTGTGCGAATCGCACGCCGCGGTCAGCGAGTTCGTGCGCGCCGAGGTGCCGGTGGTGGCGATCGCCGCCGGCCGCTCCAGCGAGGAGATCTCCTGCGTGCGCATCGACGACCTGCGCGCAGGCAAGGAACTCGCCGAATACCTGATCGCCCAGGGCCACACCCGGATCGGCTTCATCAAGGGCCGCCCCGACCTCAGCGCCAGCTCGAACCGCTACGAGGGGTTCCAGATGGCGATGCACGAGGCCGCCCTGCCGGTCGACGCGAGCGTGGTCCAGCAGGGCGACTACACCTACCGCTCCGGCCTCAAGGCCGCCGAGAAGATCCTGTCCGGCAAGCGCCCGCCCACCGCGATCATCGCCTCGAACGACGACATGGCCGCCGCGGCCGTGTCGGTGGCGCACCGGCGCGGCCTGGACGTGCCGCGCGACCTGGCGGTGGTCGGCTTCGACGATACCTCGGCCGCGACCATGGTCTGGCCGGAACTGACCACCATCCACCAGCCGATGGCCTCGATGGCCAACGCCGCGATCGACATCCTGCTGCGCACGATCCGGCGCAAGGACCGCACCACCCGCGTGCTGGTCGACCAGGTCGTGCCGCACAAGCTGGTCGTGCGCGGTTCCGCCGCGCCGCCGCCGAAGCGCGGCTGAGCGCCATGCCCGGGCGTGCCCGGGTACGGCCTCGCTGCTGTCGATGCGGACGGCGCCGCCCATCTTTCCCCTCCTCGGAAAGTACGGCCCGCCGTCCCCCGCCTCTGGGCCTCCCTCAAAGCCCGGGCAGCAGGGACGGCGGCGTACGCGTCAACGCGAAAGCAGGTACTGGTTCAACAGGTTCTCGTAGCGCTCCTGCTTGCCGCTGGCCTGCTGCGGTTCGCCCAGCTTCGCCGCCAGGCCGGCGAGGTCGGCCAGGCCGAGCCTGCCTTCCTCGAAGGCCTTGCCGTCGCCGCCGTCGAAGCTGGCGTAGCGCTGCCTGCGCCAGGTCTCCCACGGCGAGTCGTTGAGCAGGGCGTGCGCCACTTCCAGGCCGCGGGCGAACGCGTCCATGCCGCCGATGTGCGCGATGAACAGGTCTTCCATGTCGGTGGACTCGCGGCGCGGCTTGGCGTCGAAGTTCAGGCCGCCGACGAGGCCGCCCTGGCGCAGCACCACCATCATCGCGCCGACGGTGTCGTACAGGTCGGTCGGGAACTGGTCGGTGTCCCAGCCGTTCTGCGCGTTGCCGCGGTTGGCGTCGATGCTGCCCAGCAGGCCGTGGTCGGCCGCCACCTGCAGGTCGTGCTCGAAGGTGTGGCCCGACAGCGTGGCGTGGTTGGCCTCGATGTTGAGCATGAAGTCCTTCTCCAGCCCGTGCTCCTTGAGGAAGCCGGCCACGGTGGCGCTGTCGAAGTCGTACTGGTGCTTCATCGGCTCCATCGGCTTGGGCTCGATGAAGAACTTGCCCTGGAAGCCGATGCTGCGGCCGTAGTCGCGGGCGATGGTCAGGAAGCGGGCGAAATGCTCCAGTTCGCGCTTCATGTCGGTGTTGTGCAGCGAGGAGTAGCCCTCGCGGCCGCCCCAGAACACGTAGTGTTCGCCGCCCAGCTCGACCACCGCATCCAGCACGTTCTTGACCTGCACCGCGGCGCGGGCGACGACGGCGAAGTCCGGGTTGGTCGACGCGCCGTTCATGTAGCGCGGGTGCGAGAACAGGTTGGCGGTGCCCCACAGCAGCTTGACGCCGGTCGCCTGCTGGCGCTCCTTGGCCATCGCCACCAGGTGCCTGAGGTTCTTCTCGTAGGTGCCGATGTCCTCGGCGTCAGGCGCCAGGTCGACGTCGTGGAAGCAGTAGTACGGCACGCCGAGCTTGGTGAAGAACTCGAACGCCGCATCGACCTTGGCCTCGGCGGTGGCCAGCGCCTCGCCCTTCTCCCACGGGAAGCGGCGGGTGCCCGGGCCGAACGGATCGGCGCCGGCGTTGCAGAAGGTGTGCCAGTAGCAGACCGCGAAGCGCAGGTGCTCGCGCATGGTCTTGCCGCCGATCTTCTTCTCCGCGTCGTAGACCTTGAACGCCAGCGGGTTGTCCGAACCCGGGCCTTCGTAGGGGATGGTGCCGATGCCCGGGAAGTATTCCCGTGCGCCGATGAATGCCTTGCTGCTCATGTGGCTGTTTCCGTGATGTTGTGGGTGGGGTCGTGCGCTCAGGCGTACAGCGGCCGGATCGCCTCGAGGTGGGAAAGGAAACGGCGGTACTGCGCGTCGTAGGCGGCGGTGGCCTCGGCGTGCGGGTGCGCGGACAGGCGCGGCTCCAGGCGCACGTGCGCGGCGGCAAGCGCGGCCAGGTCGGCACCCGGGTCGCTGGCGCGCTGCGTGGCCCACAGCGCCTGCAGCGCCGCGCCGAAGGCGGCGCCCTCGGCCTGCTCCGGCACGTCGACGGGCAGGCCGAACACGTCGGCGACCATCTGCCGCCACACCGCGCTCTGGCTGCCGCCGCCGGTGAGGCGTATCGCCTCGAAGCGCATGCCGGCGTCGACGAAGGCGTCGTAGCCGTTCTTCAGGCTGTACACCGCCCCTTCCATCGCCGCGCGGTAGAGGTTGGCGGGCGTGACGTTGGTGGCGGTCATGCCGAACACGCTGCCACGGCCGTTGGGCAGGTTGGGGGTGCGCTCGCCGTTGAGGAACGGCAGCATCAGCAGGCCTTCGGCGCCGGGGCGGGTATTGGCCAGCAGCGCGTCGCCGTCCTTCGTGGAGAAGCCGCACAGCTTCGCCACCGATTCGGTGGCCACGGTGCAGTTCATCGTGCAGATCAGCGGCAGCCAGCCGCCGGTGGAATCGCAGAACGCCGCCCAGCGCCCGGCGTCATCGACGATCGGGCGGTCGGCATGGGCGAACAGGGTGCCGGAGGTGCCCAGGCTCATGCTCAGCACGCCGGGGGTGACGTTGCCGGTGCCGATGGCAGCCATCATGTTGTCGCCGCCGCCGGCGGAGACGCGCACGTCGCGCGGCAGGCCCAGCTCGTCGGCGATGGCCGGCGCGATCGGGAACAGCGCGTCGGCCTCGACCAGCGGCGGCAGGCACTCGCGCAGGTCGCGGTCCGGATCGGTCGCCCTGATCATGGTTTCCGACCACTGCCGGGTGCGCACGTCCAGCCAGCCGGTGCCGGAGGCGTCGCCGCATTCCATCCAGCGCTCGCCGGTGAGCCAGAAGTTCACGTAGTCGTGCGGCAGCAGGATCGTGGCCAGCTGCGCGTAGGCCTGCGAGCGGTGGGTGCGGGTCCACGGCAGCTTGGAGGCGGTGTAGCCGACCAGGATCGGGTTGCCGGCCACCTGGATGCAGCGCTCGGCGCCGCCGACCGCATCCATGATCAGGTCGCACTCGGCCGCGGTGGCGGTGTCGCACCACAGCTTGGCCGGGGCGAGGACGTTCCCGGCGCGGTCCACCGGCACGAAGCCGTGCTGCTGGCCGGAGACGCCGATGGCGACGGTGCGCTGGCGCAGCGCCGGGTCCAGGCGGGAGAAGCAGCTGCGGATCGCCTCGATCCACCATTCGGCCCGCTGCTCGCGGCTGCCATCGTCGCCGGCGGCCAGCTCGAGGGCGTGGCCGATGGTTGCCACCACCTGCCGCGACTGCGGGTCGTAGGCCACCAGCTTGACGCTCTGGGTGCCCACGTCCAGGCCGACCACTACCGCGTTGCTCCGCTCCAGGTTGCCCATCGTGTTAGCGCTACCATCGTGACCAGGGAAAAACGGGCCTTCGGCCCGTGCGACCACGGCGCGTTCGTGGCCATGGCAGGTTGCGACTCTACCAGCCCCTCGGCAAATGGCTTGCTGCAGTGCGCAACCCGACCGATGGAGGGCGCCCGCTGGCCCGTCGACGGCGGCCCCGAGGCTCCCCGGGGAGGCTGCCCCGAACCCCCTTTCCCCCGCCGCGGCCCCACTGGCCGCGGCCCTGCCGTCGACCCGGAGCGACCACCCGCCGACCTGGCCCCGGCCCGATTCGTTGATCCATTGATTGCGTGTATCAACGCTTCGCGCCTGCAAGCGGCCGCAACCGGCCTGTTCAGCCGCTTTCCGGGGCCGGGCTGCGACAGGCGAGGCCTAGAATTCTCCTGTGTCTTCCGGGCACGTCGCCGCCACCGCGGCCTGCGACGGCCCGCCCCCTCCGCCAGCCGACGCCCGCCATGAACACCCAGCACCGCAAGCAACTCCCCGGCACTTCCCTGGACTGGTACGACGCCCGCGAGGCGGTCGAGGCCATCCGGCCCGGCGCCTGGGCCACTCTTTCCTATACCGCGCGCGTGCACGCCGAGAACCTGGTCCGCTGCGCCGACCCGGCGCACCTGCGCGACTACCTGGTGCAGCTGGTCGAGCGCCGCCGCGACCTCGACTTCCCCTGGTTCCCGGTGCGGGTGGTCTGCCACGACATCCTCGGCCAGACCGCGCTGGTCGACCTGGCCGGGCTGCGCGACGCCATTGCCGAGCAGGGCGGCGACCCGGCCAAGGTCAACCCGGTGGTGCCGGTGCAGCTGATCGTCGACCACTCGCTGGCGGTGGAGTGCGGCGGCTACGACCCGCAGGCGTTCGAGAAGAACCGCGCCATCGAGGACCGCCGCAACGCCGACCGCTTCGACTTCATCGAGTGGACCCGGCACGCGTTCCGCAACGTCGAGGTGATCCCGCCGGGGAACGGGATCATGCACCAGATCAACCTGGAGAAGATGTCGCCGGTGGTCTACACCCGCGACGGCGTCGCCTTCCCCGACACCTGCGTCGGCACCGACTCGCATACCCCGCACGTGGACGCGCTGGGCGTGATCGCCGTCGGCGTCGGCGGCCTGGAGGCCGAGAACGTGATGCTCGGCCGCGCCTCGTGGATGCGCCTGCCGGAAATCACCGGCGTGCACCTGAGCGGCCGGCCGCAGCCGGGCATCACCGCCACCGACGTGGTCCTGGCCCTGACCGAGTTCCTGCGCAGGGAGCGCGTGGTCGGCCACTACCTGGAGTTCTTCGGCGAGGGCGCCGCGGCGCTGACCATCGGCGACCGCGCCACCATCTCCAACATGTGCCCGGAGTACGGCGCCACCGCCGCGCTGTTCTACATCGACCAGCAGACCCTGGACTACCTGCGCCTCACCGGCCGCGAGGAGAAGCAGGTACAGCTGGTGGAGACCTACGCGAAGACCGCCGGCCTGTGGGCCGACGACCTGCGCCAGGCGCACTACGAGCGCGTGCTGGAATTCGACCTGTCCTCGGTCGTGCGAAACATGGCCGGCCCGTCCAACCCGCACCGGCGCCTGCCGACCACCGCCCTGGCCGAGCGCGGCATCGCCGACGAGGCCAAGCTGCAGGCGGCGCGCGAGGAAGAAGCCCGCGGCCTGCTGCCGGACGGCGCGGTGATCATCGCCGCCATCACCAGCTGCACCAACACTTCCAACCCGCGCAACGTGATCGCCGCCGGCCTGCTGGCGCGCAATGCCAACGCGCGCGGCCTGCTGCGCAAGCCGTGGGTGAAGACCTCGCTGGCGCCCGGCTCCAAGGCCGTGCAGCTGTACCTGGAGGAATCCGGCCTGCTGCCGGACCTGGAGAAGCTGGGCTTCGGCATCGTCGCCTTCGCCTGCACCACCTGCAACGGCATGTCCGGCGCGCTGGACCCGAAGATCCAGCAGGAGATCATCGACCGCGACCTCTACGCGACCGCCGTGCTCAGCGGCAACCGCAACTTCGACGGCCGCATCCACCCGTACGCCAAGCAGGCCTTCCTGGCCTCGCCGCCGCTGGTGATCGCCTACGCCATCGCCGGTACCGTGCGTTTCGACATCGAGAAGGACGTGCTGGGCCTGGACCCGCAGGGCAACCCGGTCACGCTCAAGGACATCTGGCCCTCGGACGAGGAGATCGACGCGATCGTCCGCGCCAGCGTCAAGCCCGAGCAGTTCCGCAAGGTCTACGGGCCGATGTTCGACGTGCGCGTCGAGCACGGCGAGCCGGTGAAGCCGCTGTACGACTGGCGCCCGATGAGCACCTACATCCGCCGTCCGCCGTACTGGGAAGGCGCGCTGGCCGGCGAGCGCACGCTGCGCGGCATGCGCCCGCTGGCGGTGCTCGGCGACAACATCACCACCGACCACCTGTCGCCGTCCAACGCTATCCTGCCGACCAGCGCCGCCGGCGAATACCTGGCGAAGATGGGCCTGCCGGAAGAGGACTTCAATTCCTACGCCACCCACCGCGGCGACCACCTCACCGCGCAGCGCGCGACCTTCGCCAACCCGAAGCTGCTCAACGAGATGGTGCGCAACGAGGATGGCAGCGTGCGCCAGGGTTCGCTGGCGCGGCTGGAGCCGGAAGGCCAGGTCATGCGCATGTGGGAAGTGATCGAGGCCTACATGGAGCGCCGCCAGCCGCTGATCATCGTCGCCGGTGCCGACTACGGCCAGGGCAGCTCGCGCGACTGGGCCGCCAAGGGCGTGCGCCTGGCCGGCGTCGAGGCGATCGTGGCCGAGGGCTTCGAGCGCATCCACCGCACCAACCTGATCGGCATGGGCGTGCTGCCGCTGGAGTTCAAGCCGGGGCAGAACCGCAACACCTGGGGCATCGACGGCACCGAGACCTTCGACGTGGTCGGCAAGCGTGCGCCGCGCGCGGACCTGACCCTGGTGATCCACCGCCGCAACGGCGAGCGCGTGGAAGTGCCGGTCACCTGCCGCCTGGACACCGCCGAGGAAGTGTCGATCTACGAGGCCGGCGGCGTGCTGCAGCGCTTCGCCCAGGATTTCCTCGAGGCGGCGAAGGCGGCCTGAGTGGCCCGGCCCGGCGAGCTGTTCGTCATGGCGCGCGTTCCGCAGGCATTGCGGGACGCGCTGCTGGGCGTGATGCGCGAGGCCGGGCTGGACACGCTGCTGGGCGGCGCGCTGTATCCGCCGCGCAACTGGCACCAGACGCTCTCCGACCTGCATCCGCCGGAAGCGCGCGAAGCCATGGGCCGCGCCTGCGCCGCGGTGGCGGCGGCCGCCTTCGACATGCGGCTGGACCGGCTGGAAAGCTCCGGCCCGGAGCCGGGGCGGATCCACTGGCGCTTCGTGCCTTCCACCGGTCGCCCCGCAGGCCTCATCGACCTGATGGCCGCTGTGCGTATGCAGCTGCGCGCGCAGGGCCTGGTCGAAACCCTGGGCCACCGGCCGCACGTCACCGTCAGCTACAACGCCAGCCGCGCGATCGAACCGCTGCAGTTCGGGCCGGTCGACTGGCGCATCGACAGCATCGAACTGGTCGAGGTCGCCGGCCGCGGCAAGGACTACCGCTACGACGTGGTCGAAGCCTGGCCACTGCGCGCGACCGCCGCGCCGCCGGCCCAGCTCGGCCTCCTCTGACCTTCACTGGACACTGAAATGACCGCACTTCCGCAGCTCCGCATCCCCGCCACCTACATGCGTGGCGGCACCTCCAAGGGCGTGTTCTTCCGCCTCGAGGACCTGCCGCCGGCCGCGCAGGTGCCCGGCCCGGCGCGCGACCGCCTGCTGCAGCGGGTGATCGGCTCGCCCGATCCCTATGGCAAGCAGACCGACGGCATGGGCGGCGCGACCTCGAGCACCAGCAAGTGCGTGATCGTCTCCCCGGGCACGCGTCCGGGCCACGATGTCGACTATCTCTACGGCCAGATCTCGATCGACGCCGACTTCGTCGACTGGTCGGGCAACTGCGGCAACCTCTCCACCGCCGCCGGCGCGTTCGCGATCCACGCCGGCTACGTCGATCCGTCGCGCCTGCCGGAAGACGGCGTGTGCACGGTGCGGATCTGGCAGGCCAACATCCACAAGACCATCCTCGCCCACGTGCCGGTGCGCGGCGGCCAGGTGGTCGAGGACGGCGACTTCGAGCTGGACGGGGTAACTTTCCCGGCCGCGGAGATCGTGCTGGAGTTCCTCGACCCGGCGGACGAGGGCGAAGGCGAAGGCGGCGGGGCGATGTTCCCCACCGGAAACCTGGTCGACACGCTGGAGGTGCCCGGCGTCGGCACCTTGCAGGCCACGCTGATCACCGCCGGCATCCCCACCGTGTTCGTCAACGCCGGGGACCTCGGCTACGACGGCACCGAGCTGCAGCCGGCGATCAATGGCGACGCCGCCGCGCTGGCCAGGCTCGAGGCGGTGCGCGTGGCCGGCGCGCTGAAGATGGGCCTGATCCGCAGCGCCGAGGAAGCGCTCACCCGCCAGCACACGCCGAAGGTGGCGTGGGTGGCGCCGCCGCGCGCCTACGCCGCCTCCAGCGGCAAGGCGATCGGCGCAGGCGACATCGACCTCAACGTGCGCGCGATGTCGATGGGCAAGCTGCACCACGCGATGATGGGCACCGCCTCGGTCGCCATCGCCGCCGCCGCCGCGGTGCCGGGCACCCTGGTCAACCTCGCCGCCGGCGGCGGCCAGCGCGACGTGGTCCGCTTCGGCCACCCCTCCGGCACGCTGCGCGTCGGCGCCAGCGTCTCCCAGGTCGACGGGCAGTGGACCATCACCCGCGCAGTGATGAGCCGCAGCGCGCGCATCCTGATGGAAGGCGCGGTCCGGGTGCCGGCCTCGACGATCTGAAGCTCAGCCGCGGCGCGGCACGAACGGCAGCTGGCCGTGCGCGTGCAGCGCCGCGATCGCGGCCTGCCCCACCGCCACCGAGATCTGGTTGAGGCCGCTGACCACGTCGCCGATCGCGTAGAGCCCGGGCACGCCGCCGGCCTGCTGGTGGGCGTCGACCGGGATCTCGCCGCTCTCCGTCAGCGCCACGCCGGCCTGGCGCGCCAGTCCGGCGCTGGTGCTGCAGCCGAGGAACGGATACACGGTGTCGAACCAGTGGGTGTCGCCGTCGACGGCGTAGCCGCAGCGTTCGCCGTCGAAGCGCAGCTCGCCGCCCGCCGGCAGGATCCGCGCGTCCACGCCTTCCAGGTCCGCCGGATCGCCGGCCGCGTCGGTCGGCAGCAGGGTGAGGTTCGCGGTGTAGCCGCGCAGGAAGCGTGCGTGCGAGGCCACGGCCTCCCACGGGCCGTGGATGCCGATGGCGCTGTCGCTGGCCTCGTAGGCATCGCACACCGGGCACAAGCGCAGCGCGCCGCAGGCGACCGCGTCCTCCACCCCGTCCAGTTCCGGCAGGCGGTCGGCCAGGCCGGTGGCCAGCATCACCGCACGCGCGCGCCAGCGCCGGCCGTCGTCGCTGGCGACAGTGAAGCTGCCGTCGGCCTCGCGGTCGAGTGAGGCGACCGTCGCCGCCTCGGACTCCGCCCCGAACGACCCGGCCTGCTCCCGCAGGCGCGCCAGCAGCGCGTCGCCGGAAATCCCCTGCGGGAAGCCCGGGCAGTTGTTGCTTTCCGGGATCCAGCGCGCGCGGCTGCGGCCGGCATCCAGCACCGTGCAGGCGCGGTGCAGCCGCCCCAGGTAGATCGCGGCTGTCAGCCCGGCCGGGCCGCCGCCGATGACGATGACATCCAGCGTGGCTTCCACGCGCGCCTCCTTTCCGTTGCCGGACAACGATAGGCGGCGCGCGTGAAGGACGCGGCTACGCGGGGCTGCCCTCGCGGCCGGCGCGCGCGGCCATGGCGGTGGCCACGTCCAGGACCACGTCGGTCATGGTCAGGTCGTCGCGGTCCGGGGTGATCCTGAAACCCAGGTGCTGGCACATCGCCAGCATGGTCACGTTCTCGCGCAGGACCTGGCCTTCGACCGTCTTCAGGCCGATGCTGCCGGCCCACTCGATCATGATCTCCATCAGCCGCCAGCCGATGCCGTGGCCCTTGAGGTCCGAGCGCACCAGGATCCCGTACTCGCCGCGCTCGTAGTTGGCGTCGGCCAGCAGGCGCACCGCGCCGAGCATCTCGCCGCTTTCCGGATCCAGCGCCACCAGCGCGATCGAGCGCGCGTAGTCCATCTGGGTCAGGCGCGCGATGAACTCGTGGCTGAAATGGCGCACCGCCGAGAAGAAGCGCAGGCGCAGGTCCTCCTCGGTGACCCGGGAGAAGAACTCGCGGAACAGCTCCTCGTCCTCCGGCCGCACCGGGCGCACGAACATGCGCCGGCCGTGCGGCAGCTGCTCCATGCGCTCCCATTCCTTCGGATACGGGCGCACGACGAAGCGCGAGTGCCACGGCCCCTTCTGCACCGGGCCCTCCCACGGCGCGATCGCCACGCGCGCGTCCACCGCGATCACCCCGTCGCGGTCGGCCAGCAGCGGGTTGATGTCCAGCTCGCGCACCTGCGGGATGTCGGCGGCCAGCTGCGCCAGCTTGACCAGCACCAGCGCCACCGCACGCTCGTCGGCGGCCGGCACGTCGCGGTAGGCCTTGAGGATGCGCGAGACGCGGGTGCGGCCGATCAGTTCATGGGCCAGGCGCAGGTCCAGCGGCGGCAGCGCCAGCGCCTTGTCGTCGATTACCTCCACCGCGGTGCCGCCGCGGCCGAACACCACCACCGGACCAAAGGTCGGGTCGTCGGCGAGGCCGACGATCAGTTCGCGGGCCTTCGGCCTGGTGATCATCGGCTGCACGATCACGCCGTCGATGCGCGCGTCCGGGCGCGCCTGGCGGGCGCGCTCGAGGATGCCGGCCGCGGCCTCGCGCACCGAGGCCTCGCTGGCCAGGTTCAGGCGCACGCCGCCGACGTCGGACTTGTGGATGATGTCCGGCGACAGGATCTTCAGCGCCACCGGCAGACCCTGGGCCAGCAGCGGCGCCGCCGCGGCGACCGCCGCGTCCGGGTCGGCGGCCAGCACCGCACGGGTGGTCGGGATGCCGTAGGCCTCCAGCAGCGCGGTGACCTCCAGCGGGTCCAGCCAGCGCCGGCCTTCGTCCAGCGCCGTGGCGACCACCGCCTGCGCGGCGGCGGTATCGACCACGAAGTCCTCCGGCAGGCTCGGCGGGGTCTCCATCAGCGCCTGCTGCGCCTCGCGGTGGCGGACCAGGTACATGAAGCCGCGCACCGCGTCGGCCTCGGTGCCGTACATGGGCACGCCGGCGGCGCCGAGGGTGGCCAGCGCCTGCGGCTGGTCGCCCAGCCACACGCCCAGCACCGGCTTGGACGAATGCGGGCGCTTGCCCAGCACCCCGGCCACGGCCTTCGCCGCTTCCTCCGAGGAGGACAGCGCGGTGGGCACG
>Ga0182737_1000596_pt1 | contig 48148 bp, 47 predicted proteins | sample eDN5th30CBELigOP_FD_128878 | JGI IMG/M metagenome (GOLD analysis project Ga0182737, IMG submission 128878) | Enriched Organic Plus compost microbial communities from Emeryville, California, USA - eDNA 5th pass 30_C BE-Lig OP (version 2) (version 2) ...
AGCAGACGCCGGTCGCCCATATCGCCTCCTCGCAGCGCTGCCATTCAGCCTAGCCGCGGCAATAGGGCAACCAGGTCAACGACGCAGTGAACGCACGAGGTAGCCCAGTTCCCGCATGCCGAGCAGGCGCGAGCCGATGACGTACACCAGAGCGCCGAGCGCGCCCGCCACCACGGTCACGGTCAGGGCGGTGAGCGGGCGGGACGTGCCCAGACCGATCGAGTCGAGTCCGCGCACGGCACCCAGCATGGCTGCTGCGCTCAACCCTCCGGCGACGATCAGACGACCGGCGAACACCGTCGTCTCGCGGTCGACGATGGCACCGAATCGGCGCGAGAGCAGCGTCGTCGACACGATCGCCCCGACGACGTACGCCAGGCCGTACGACAAGGCCAACAGAGGCGCCACGTCTTCGGGGTCGGCGTGCAGCGTCAGCGCCAGTGCGAAGCCGATGTTGCAGGCGGCCACGACCACCTGGATGAAGAACGGGGTGCGCGTGTTCTCATCGGCGTAGAAGCCGCGCAGCATCAGGTAGTGCACCGTGAACGCGATCATCGCGACGGCGAAGGCCGAGATCGTGTGGCCGACCACCTCGTGATTGGCCTTCAGTGCACCGATCGAGATCCCGGCGGCTGCGGGCGAACCGAGACAGGCGACCGCGACGGCCAGAGGGGCGACGATCGACAAGGTGATGCGAAGGGTGCGCCCGATTTCGAGTCGCAGGCGCGCGTGGGCGCGGTCGGCCGCGAGCGCCGCGAGCATCGGCATGACCGCGGTGGCGAGCGACACCGTGATGACCCCGTGCGGGACCTGGCTGACCAGGAAGCCGATCTCGTAGACCGCCGCACCACCGGCCGGACGGCCGTCACCGGCACCGGCCAGGGTGCCGCGTGTGCCGAGGCGATTGATGACGACGAACGCGATCTGATTGGCCACGATGAACAGCAGGGTCCAGCCGCCCAGCCGGATGGTGTGGCCCAGTCCCACGCCCCGGAAGTCGAAGCGCGGACGATAGCGGAAGCCTGCTGATCGCAAGAACGGCAGGAGCAGCAGCAGCTGTGCCGCGATACCGACGGTCGAGCCGCCCCCGAGGAGCCAGGCCTGCGCCGTCGTGAAGCCGTCGGTGCCGTTCGATGAGCCGAACACCAGCAGATAGGTCACGAGGACACCGCAGGCCACGACGTTGTTGAGCACCGGAGCCCACATCATCGGCCCGAAGCGCTCGCGTGCGTTGAGCACCTGCCCGATCAGGACGAACGCGCCGTACAGGAACACCTGGGGCATGCACAGGTACATCAGCAGTTCGGCCGACTCGCGCTGCGTCACGTTCTCCGGTTCGAACAGGCGGCTGGCGAACACGATTCGCAGGATCAACGGCACCAGCAGGGTCAGGACGACGGTGGCGAAGCCGAGGACGAGAAGCCCGAGCGTGATGACGCGTTGGGCATAGGCCTCGCCCCCGTCGTCGTCCTGCTTCATAGTGCGCACGAGCTGCGGCACGAGTACGACGTTGAAGATCCCGCCGGCGACCAGGATGTACAGCGTGTTCGGGATCGTGTTCGCGTTGTTGAACAGGTCGGCGTCGAGGGCGGTGCCGATGGTCCACGCCAGCAGTGCGAGCCGGACGAAGCCGGTCAGGCGCGACGTGATGGTGCCGAGCGCCATCCAGGCGCTCGCCCGGGCCAGGCGGCGGCCGGTCCCGTCGTCGCCGGCCGGATCAGTCATCGGGCTCGCCGGCCGGTGATGAGATGCGATCGGATCGCCGCTTGCGGAACCGGCGCACGAGTGCGAACAGTACGAACAGCCCCGCCGCGCCCATCGTGGCCCACAGCACGATGCCGACCCTGCTCGAGCGGACGATGAACTCCTTCGACGACCCGAACGGGCGGCCGTCGGGCGTGGTGAGGTGCGCGGTCAGCGTTGTGGTGTTCTGCTTGGCGAGGTCGACGTCGACCGTGATGGTGCGGCGCTCGCCCGCCGCGATCTCGATCGGCTTCTGGTCGGGGATCGTGAGGGCCGGGTTGCTGGAGTCGAGTCGGATGCCGACCCGGACCGGGGTGGGTGAGCCGTTGCTGATCGTCAGGGGGAACCCCCCGGCCGAACTCGACAACGTGACGGCCGGCGGTGCCATGACCGTGATCGCCTCGAGGGCGGAGTCGAATCGTCGGCCGAGTTCATCGGCCGCGGTGAGGCCGGCGGATCGGTCCGAACGCCAGCGCACACCCAGGACGCCGGCGACCGCGCGGGCCTGGGCGTCGTCGAGGTCTTTGCTGTCGACCGCGGCTGCACTCAGCAGATCGGCCGCTTCGGTCGCACGATTGGCCGCCGAGACCTGGTCGTGCGAGATCGGCCGGGCCGAGGCCGAGGAGGGCAGCGCGTCGCGGTACCGGTCGCCGCGCCGCACCTGATCGAGTGCACGGGGCGCCAGGTACGAGGCGCTCGCCGACCACGTGGCTCCCGGGGCGAGGTCGATCGACGGATCCATGACGACGAGGGCGTCGCCGCCTTCGAGCGACGCCAGGGCGGCGCTCGCCAGGACGCGCTGGCGCAGGGTCGCCAGGGTGTGGTCGCCGGGCACGTCACGAGTCAGTTCGTCGTCGACGAGCAGCGGGACGTCGCCGCTCGAGGTCGATCGCGGAACGAGCACGCCATCGGAGGTGTTCCAGCGGGGCAGCGCGCTCGATGAGACCACGACGGGATAGTCGCCGCGTTCACGCAGAGCGCGCAGCAGGGTGGTGTCGACACCCGTGCGGGTCGGCCACGAGGCGCGGTGACGCGACAGGTCGAAGTCGTCGACGACGGAGTCGGTGGCTCGCTCCACGGCGCCGAAGAGCCTCCGCTGCGAGGTGTCGTCCTGGGCGAGCGCCAACACGTCGGTCCGGTCGTAGTCCAGGATCCAGGCCGAGGGCGACTGGGCGAGGGCGACCAGATCGTCGCGGAAGGTCGTCGCGACCGCGATCTCCTCCGGTGTCAGCTTCCGCGCGGCGTCGTCGCCCGAGGCCAGGTCGTCGGCGGCCTTGACCAGTGCCGGATCGACCAGGAATCCGCGGCCGCTCGGCGGGGCCGACTTCGCCAGGTCGAGCAGGCTGCGCAATTGGCCCCCCTCACCCATCGCGGTCAGGAGTGATTCGGCGTCGACGATCCGATCGGTGGATGTGCGGCGGTTCGGCATCAGGAACGGCCAGACGACGGTGGTGTCGGCCGGCACGTGCCGGCCGGTCATGTGCGGTAGGAGGGTCGTGGCGCGGGCGATCGACGTGGTGTCGCGATGGCCTTTGGAATCGGTGCCGAGGATCTGGACGCCCACGGGGTAGACGCCGTCGGTGTGGTCGATGGGTAGATCGCGGACCGGGATCTTCAACTCGAACGCCGTCGACTGCTGGGGCTCCAGGTCGCCGATCTCGTCGAACCGGCCGACGTCGACGATGCGGGTGCCGGCGAATCCCTGATCTGCCTCGGCGGCGTCGAGGAGGGTGGCGCGTGTGGTCAGGGGATTGGGGCGGATGACCAGATAGGCCTGCAGGTCGGTCCAGCGGGTGGTGCCGGAGTTGGTGACCACGCCGGTCATGCGCAACGTGCCGCGGTCGCCGAGTGAGGACGGTGTGAGCCCGGTGATGACGACCGACACTGCGGGCTTGCTCTTCGCGTGTGAGGCCGGGCTCGTCACAGCCAACCCGGACAACGCGAGCAGCGTCGCCAGCACGGCCCGGACGGTCGTGCGGCGGCGGATCACCCGCCCGATTCTAGTGGCCTCACCGATAGAGTGATGTCTCGTGCCTGCTGAGTCGTCGTCGCCCTCGCTCACGGCGGAACTGCGCGCTCGGATCGACCGTGCGATCGCCGCGGTGCCGTTCCTGGACGACCTCGGGCGCGCGTTCGCCGCAGCCGGGCACGAGTTGGCCGTCGTGGGTGGTCCGGTGCGTGACGCGGTACTCGGACGCACCGGCAACGACTGGGATCTGACGACCTCGGCACATCCCGACGAGATCGAGCGCCTGGTCGAGCCTTGGGCCGAGGCGTCGTGGGACATGGGCCGTGAGTTCGGCACCATCGGATTTCGGCATCGGGGCCACGACGTCGAGATCACGACGTATCGCAGCGATGCCTACGATGCGGCCTCCCGCAAGCCCGATGTCACGTTCGGCACCACGATCGACGGCGATCTGTCGCGCCGAGATTTCGCCGTCAACGCGATGGCGATCGGCCTGCCGTCGCACGAGTTCATCGACCTGTTCGGCGGACTCGACGACATCGCGGCCCGCCGGCTCCGTACCCCGGTGACCGCCGAGCAGTCGTTCAGCGACGATCCGCTGCGCATGATGCGCGCCGCGCGCTTCGCGGCCCAGCTGGACTTCGAGGTGGCGCCCGACGTCCGGGAAGCGATGACGGCCATGGCGGACCGGATCGAGATCGTGTCCGCCGAGCGCATCCGGGTCGAGCTCGACAAGACGCTGTTGTCCGACCATCCGGTGGCCGGCCTGCGGCTGTTGGTCGAGACCGGCCTGGCTGAACACGTACTCCCCGAACTGCCGGCCCTGATGCTCGAGCGCGACGAGCACCATCGCCACAAGGACGTCTACGAGCACTCGCTGACGGTGCTCGAGCAGGCCATCGCGCTCGAAGGGCGGATGGCGGGGGCCGGGCAGGGACCCGATCTGGTGATCCGGCTGGCATCCCTGCTGCACGACATCGGCAAGCCGCGCACCCGGCGGTTCGTGGCAGGCGGCGGCGTCACGTTCCATCACCATGACGTGGTCGGGGCGAAGCTGGCCCGCAAGCGGATGAAGGCGCTGCGGTACAGCAATGACGTGATCGATCAGGTCAGCAAGCTGATCGAGCTGCATCTGAGGTTCCACGGCTACGGCAGCGGCGAGTGGACCGATGCGGCGGTGCGCCGGTACGTCCGGGATGCGGGCGACCAGCTCGAGCGCCTGCACGTCCTCACGCGCGCCGACTGCACGACCCGCAATGCCCGCAAGGCGATGCGGCTTCAGCGCACCTACGACGGACTGGAGGAGCGCATCGAGACCCTGGCGGCCCAGGAGGAACTCGATGCGATCCGGCCCGATCTCGACGGAACCCAGATCATGCAGATCCTCGGCATCGGTCCTGGCCGCGAGGTAGGCGAGGCCTATCGCTTCCTGCTCGACCTGCGCATGGACCGCGGCCCGATGTCGGAGGAGCACGCCACCGAGGCGCTCAAGGCCTGGTACGCCGCGCGGTGACCCCCGCAGTGGCGCAACTTTGCCGTCGAGACAATCTGTCACACCGCAAGGATGCGCCACTCGCGGAACGGCTTGCGCCACTCGCCGGTGCGAGTACCGTGGGCGCCATGGACGGACGCGTCGCCCGGGGCGAGCGGACGCGCAAGGCGATCGTCGATGCGCACACCGATCTGGTGCGCGAAGGGGTGTTGAAACCGACGGCCCAGGCGGTGGCTGAACGCGCGGGGGTCTCGATCCGGACGTTCTGGTCGAACTTCAGCGATGGTGAGGCGCTGCTCCGGGCCACGGTCCAGCGCTGGCTCGAACTCGACTCCGGCTGGTGGACGCCGGTCGATCCATCGCTGCCGCTCGACGAGCGCATCGCCTTGTTCTGCGAGCGGCGCGCCACCCGGATCGAGCACATGGCGCCCGCGGCCAGGTCGGCCGCGCTGAGCGAGCCGTTCTCGCCGGCCCTGCGCGACTCATGGACCCACCACGTCGAGCGCCTGATCGGCGACCTGAAGCACACGTTCGGAGCCGAACTAGCCGGTGGTCGAGGTGCCGCCCGCCTGCCCGAACTGGTCGTGTTGGCCTCGTGGCCCGCGTGGCGGATGCTCACCGAGGACCTGGGCCGGACGCGTGCAGAGGCGATCGCCGTCACGGCCGACGGATTCGCCCGGATCCTGGCCTGACGACGAAACCGGCGGGCCGGACCTTGGTCCGACCCGCCGGCGACGAGCGATGCGAAGCGCGGCTCAGCGCTCTTCGTCACCTCGGATGTACGCCTCGAGCTTGGCGCGACCGAGGTCGTCGGGACGCTGCTCCGGCGGGGACTTCATCAGGTACGACGAGGCGCTCAGCAGCGCGCCGCCGATGCCGCGGTCCTTGGCGATCTTCGCCGCGCGGATCGCGTCGATGATGATGCCGGCCGAGTTCGGCGAGTCCCAGACCTCGAGCTTGTACTCCAGGTTCAGGGGCACATCGCCGAAGGCGCGACCCTCGAGGCGGACGTAGGCCCACTTGCGGTCGTCGAGCCACGCGACGTAGTCCGACGGACCGATGTGCACGTTGCGGTCGTCGACCTTGCCGGCCAGCGGGCCGTTCAGGTTCGACGTCACGGCCTGGGTCTTCGAGACCTTCTTGGACTCCAGGCGCTCGCGCTCGAGCATGTTCTTGAAGTCCATGTTGCCGCCGACGTTCAGCTGATAGGTGCGGTCGAGCACGACGCCGCGGTCCTCGAACAGCTTGGCCAGCACGCGGTGCGTGATGGTGGCGCCGACCTGGCTCTTGATGTCGTCGCCGATGATCGGGACGCCGGCGTCCTCGAACTTCTTGGCCCACTCCGGATCGGACGCGATGAACACGGGCAGCGCGTTGACGAACGCCACACCCGCGTCGATGGCGCACTGGGCGTAGAACTTGTCGGCATCCTCCGAGCCCACGGGCAGGTACGACACCAGCACATCGGCCTGGGTGTCCTTGAGCACCTGCACGACGTCGACGGGCTCGGCATCGGACTCGTCGATGGTCTGCAGGTAGTACTTGCCCAGACCGTCGAGGGTGTGACCACGCTGGACGATGACGCCGGTGGGCGGCACGTCGGTGATCTTGATGGTGTTGTTCTCGCTCGCCTGCGTCGCCTCGGCCAGATCGAATCCGACCTTCTTGGCGTCGACGTCGAACGCGGCGACGAACTCCACGTCCTTGACGTGGTAGTCGCCGAACGTCACGTGCATGAGGCCAGGGACGGTTCCTGCCGGATCGGCGTCCTTGTAGTACTCAACGCCCTGGATCAAGGAGGTGGCGCAGTTGCCCACGCCCACGATGGCCACTCGTACCGAACCCATGGGTTCTCCTGTCGTTACTCGTTGTTGTCGGATATTGGATCGTTCAGTGCTGGGAGGTGCTGGAGGTCTCGTCCTGAGGATCCTCGATCAGTCCCGCCCGCTCACGATCGATGAGATCGGTGAGCCAGTTGATCTCGCGCTCGACCGACTCCAGGCCGTGGCGCTGCAGCTCCGCGGTGTAAGCGTCGGTTCGTTCACGGCTGCGCTGTGCGGTGCGGCGCACGTTGTCGAGCCGTTCCTCGAGACGGCTGCGTCGCCCCTCGAGGATCCGGACCCGTGCCGCAGTGTCGGTGCGTGCGAAGAACGCGAATCGCACGCCGAACGCCTCGTCGTCCCAGGCCGCGGGGCCTGACTCCTCGAGCGCCTGGGTGAAATGCTCCTTGCCCTCGGCGGTGAGGCGGTAGACGATCTTGGCCCGCCGGCTCCGGCCCTCGGCCGTCGACGACTCGTCGGCCACGATGTAGCCGGCTGCCGTCAGCGACTTCAGGCACGGGTAGAGCGTGCCGTATGACAGCACCCGTCCCCAGCCGAGCAGGACGTTCACCTGCTTGCGCAGTTCATAGCCGTGCATGGGTGCGTCGTGCAGCAGTCCGAGGACCGCCAGCTCCAACGCTGCTCCGCGCCTGGCCATGAGAACACCCTTCGACGGTGATGGTGTGTGTCGGTATATCGAAACGATACATCTACGACGCGTTCGGGTCCAACCGCCCGATTTCGTGACCTCGGTCACCCGATTCGCTCGTACGACGGGGTTCTCTCAGGTGCATCCGGCACACTAGGACGGATCGTTGTTGGTTGTCATCGATCCCGTCCCCTGGATCTCGACGAAGGAATACACACGTGGCACAGGCTCGCCGACGCTCAAACCGCGCTGCCCGCGGTGGCTTCTCCGACCGCTTGCGTTCGATCGCCACCGGCATCAGCGGACGTGGTCCGTGGTGGACCAAGACGTTGCGCTGGATCGTCTTCCTCGGTGTCGCGGGCGTGCTCGCGGGTGCGCTCACCTTCTTCATCCTGTACCGCGCCATCGCTATCCCCGACCCCAACGCGGACTTCCTGACCCAGACCACCAAGGTCTACTACTCCGACGGCAAGCACCAGATCGGCACGTTCGCCAACCAGGATCGCGAGAGCATCCCGCTGTCGGAGATCCCCGCGTCGATGCAGGCCGCAGCGATCGCGGCCGAGGACCGCTCGTTCTACTCCAACCGCGGCATCGACTTCAAGGGCATCCTGCGCGCCGTGCGCGACAACACGACCTCGGGCTCGATCCAGGGCGGCGGCTCCACGATCACGCAGCAGTACGTCAAGATCCTGTACCTGACCCAGGAGCAGTCGTACAAGCGCAAGATCAAAGAGGCGATCCTCTCGATCAAGATCCACAACCAGCTTAGTAAGAAGGAGATCCTCGAGGGCTACCTCAACACGATCTACTTCGGTAACGGCGCGTACGGCGTCCAGGTCGCGTCGCAGACCTACTTCGGCAAGCCCGCCTCCGAGATGGACTACGCCGAGTCGGCCCTGCTGGCCACGATCATGAACGTGCCGAACTACTACGACCCGTACCTCGAGGGCGCCAAGGAACGGATCCTGCCGCGCTTCAACTACGTGCTCGACGGCATGCAGAAGTCGGGCGCCATCACGGCCGAGGAGCGCGAGAAGTACCGCGACAAACTGCCGAAGGTCTCCAAGAAGAAGATCAGCAACCGCTTCGGCGGCACCAAGGGCTACCTGCTCGACATGGTCAAGAAGGAGATGGTCAACAAACTCGACTTCGACGACACGCAGATCGACGGCGGCGGCTACAAGATCGTCACGTCATTGGACTACGACCGTCAGAAGGCCGCCGTGGCCGCGGTCAAGGCCAACAAGCCGGACAAGAAGGAGCTGCACACCGCGCTCGTGTCGGTCGAGCCGGGCACCGGCGCGGTCCAGGCCCTGTACGGCGGCCCCGACTTCGTGAAGCAGCCGTTCAACTGGGCGACCCAGGGTACGCAGCCCGGATCGACGTTCAAGGTCTTCGCGGTCATCGCGGCACTCGAGGATGGCTACGGACTGAAGACCAAGCTCGACGGCAACTCGCCGATCAAGGTCGGCCAGGCCAGGATCGAGAACCAGGGCGACTCCGGCGGCGCGTCATTCGGTGCCGTCTCCCTGGAACGGGCGACTCAGAAGTCGATCAACACCGCGTTCGTCGACCTGACGTTGCAGATGGGCAAGGACAACGTCGAGACCGGCGCCAAGAAGGTGCTCGACGCCGCGGTGCAGGCCGGCATCCCGCAGAGCATCGCCGACAAGATCAACCCCGTGGCCGTCACACCGCTGGGCTACGCGCCGGTGCCGCCCGTCGACATGGCGAACGCCTACGCGACGATCGCGGCCGGCGGCAAGAAGGCCGACTGGTTCGTCGTGCAGTCGGTCGAGCGCGCCGGCCAGAAGGTCTACGAGCACAAGGTCAAGACGGAGCGGACGATCGACGAAGGCGTCGCGGGCGACGTCATCAAGGCCATGCGTTCCGTGGTCGCCGGAGGCACCGGCACCAACGCACGCACGATCTGCACGACGGCCGGCAAGACCGGAACCGCCACGGCCGGTACCGGAACAGACCAGCACGTGTCGTCGTCGTGGTTCGCCGGCTTCACCCCCAAACTCGCCACCGCCGTCATGTACAACCGTGGCGTCGGCAACGAGGACCTCGAGGGCTACATGATCCCGTTCTACGGAGGAACGATCCCCGCGCTGACCTTCAAGGCCTACATGAACCCGGCCCTGCAGGGCACCGACTGCGGCACCTTCGTCAAGCCCGGCAACATCAAGCCCGAGAAGGGCACGGTCTACAAGCCGCCGCCGCCCAAGTGCGGATCGAACCAGATGCTCAACGACTCCAAGACCAAGTGCATCCCGAAGCCGACGCCGACGCAGAAGCCGTGTGAGGCCAACGAGGTGCCCGACGGCAACCTCGGCTGCATGCCGTCGCCGCCTCCGCCCGTGGACCCGTCGGACTTCAACAATCCGCCCGATCCCGTCGGTTGTACGCAAGCCGGTTTCGTTTGGCAGACAACGCCTCTTCCGGCCAAGTGTGTGGCGGGACCCTGACGATCTGTCGCCAGTTGCATGAAGCTAGCGCCCAGTTGGGCTGCGAAGTCACAGGTTGGTGGTGACGAGTCGCTCATTGCGTCCGTCAGTCACCGGCGACAGGTGTCGAGACCGATTGGCTTGGGTGGTCGTGTGTCTTGCGTTCGTGGGGGTGCGACTGGACGGGTTTCTTGGCTGGGTGAGGGTGCGTGGCCGAGGCGCTCAGCCTGTCTTGCCCGAACTGGTGCTTGCGTGGCGCGACCCATGGTCACCTTGACGTGCCTGCGTCACATGGGTCGCGGGGTCAGTCCCAGATGATCTCGTCGAACGTGGTGGTCGTGAACCGGACGGCGACATCGAGTTGGGCGCCTACGTCAGGGGCCGGCACATCATCGGGCAGGAACACCAGGCTGACCTGCATGTGCGGAGGCTCGATGAACCAGCGCTGCTTGCCGGCGACACTGAACGGAGACAGCGACAGACCGGCGGCCTCGAGACCACCCTTGGCGAACGTCTTGCCGCGCTGCATCAGGCCGGCGCCCGCCCGGGGCGCTTCCAGACCGACCCCGTGGCTGGTGCCGCCGGCGACGACGAGCACGGTGCCGTCACGCGGAATTGCCCGTTGGCGATAGCCGACGCGCTCGCCACGAGCGACGGTGTGCCGATCGAGCACCTGGGCGCGCGCGGACAATGCCGAGAGATCGCCGAGCCACAGACTGGTGCCGACCCGTGGGCGGACGGTCAGCTGCGGCCGAGATTCCGCGAGTGCCGCGATCTCGGCGCCGGTCAGGTGCGAGACGAACAGCGTGGTGGTCTCGAGCTGCGAGGCCAGCAGGGCTCCGGCCCAGCGCTGCGCCTCAGCCGGATTACCGCCCTGATCGTGGCGTGTCAGCGGCAGATGGATCGCGAACCCCTCGACCACCAGGTCACCCAGGGCCGCGACGGCCGCCGCGAGCTCGTGCCGGTCGAGACCATGGCGCGACATCGAGGTCTCGCCTTCCAGCACGATCCGCGCCCCGGGTGCGCGAGCTGCCAACTCGACGATGTCGTCGACGCGGCCGACCGTGTGGACGACGCGGGCGTCCAGCGCCGGGTCGGCCGCATGCAGATCGGTCAGGAACGGACGCCACGGCGTCAACACCATCACGTCACCGGTGAAGGTCGCGAGCGCGCCCGGAACCTCGGCGTAGGTACCGACCGCGACCAGATCGGCGCCCAGGCGTGTTGCCTCAGCACACAGCACCTCACGCCCGAAGCCGTAGCCGTTGCCCTTGATGACCGGCACGAGGCCCGGCGTGGCCACCCGATCGAGCTGCGCCCGCCAACGGTCGGTATCGATGTGAAGGGAGAACATCTCACCGCCTCTTCAGATACTGCGTGAAACCGAGATACAGCGCACGGTTGAGCGGCAGATCCCACTCGCCCAGATACTCGACCGCCTCACCACCCGTGCCGACCTTGAACTGGATCAGGCCCAGGTGCGGATCGCCGTCAGCGATCGTGTCGGTGATGCCCCGCAGGTCGTACACGGTGGCTCCAGCGGCCTTGGCGTCCTGCATCATCTGCCACTGCACGGCATTGGAGCCGCGTACCTCGCGCTTGGCCGTCGTCGACGCACCGTAGGAGTACCAGGCATGTGTCCCGACACGCACCAGCGTGGTGGCAGCGACGAGATCGCCTTCGTGGTGTGCCAGGTAGAGCGCGATGCGGTCGGGCTCCTCGGCGCTGAGCGCGTCCCACATCCGCTCGAAGTACGACAGGGGGCGTGGCGTGAAGTGATCGCGTTCGGCGGTCTCGACGTAGATGCGATGGAAATCGGCCAACGCGGCACGATCGCCCGTCGTGACCTCGACACCGGCCTTGGCCGCCTTGCGGATGTTGCGGCGCCACAGCTGGTTCATGCCGGCCAGGAGTTCGTCGTCACCCTTGCCGGCGAGCGGCAACTGGAAGTTGTACTTGGGCTGACCGGCCGAGAACCCGCCCTCGGTCGCGACCTCACGCCAACCGGCCGCACGCAGTGCGGTGCCGACCGAGACCGCCGCGTGATCGACGTCGTCGGCCGGGGCATCGGTGAGGCTGTTCAGGGCGGAGTCCGCGATCGCGGCCTTGATCGTGCCCGCGTGCCAGCGGCGGGTCACGACCGGCGGACCCATGCGGATACCGAACGCGCGGGCCCCCTTGAGGTGGGCCGTCATGGGCGCCAGCCACCGGTCGAGATCGCTGTCGGTCCAGTCGATCGCCGGACCCTCGGGCAGATAGGCCAGATGGCGCTTGATCTTGGGCAACTGGCGATAGAGCACGAGCCCCGCGCCGACGAGATCGTCGTGATCGAACCAGCCGATCGACTCGCCGCGCCACTCGTTCTTGACGGTCGCCCAGGCCGGCGTCTGCAGGAAGCTGACGGTCTGCCGGGCCCGGACGAACGAGAGATGTTCGGCGGCCGAGATGGTCCGAACCGTCAGCGGTGAGGTCACGTCATCACGCTATCAACGGGACCGCCGCGGCGCCGGTCGCAGGCTGTGGACGAGCGGCCGCGGCTCGCGATGATCCCTGGCATCGTGGCCGGCAGCATGTCACCATCGAGGGGATGATCGAGTTGAACGAACCGCAGGTCTGGACGCTGATCGCGGTCTTCGCGGCCGGCATGTTCGGCATGCTCACGCTGATGTCGACCATGTTCACGCGAATGATGAGCCATGGGTTCGACGGGCTCCGGGCCGAGATGGGGAGCCTCCGGGCCGAGATGGGGAGCCTGCGGGCGGAGATGAACGCCCGGTTCGAGACGGTCGATTCCCGGTTCGAAAGCGTCGACTCCCGATTCGATCACCTCGATCGCGATGTGCAGGCCCTAGTCCGGCGGGTCTTCCCCGAGTATCCCGAGGCGGGTTGATCCATTTCGTCCGGACCCACGTGACGACATCTCACGAAGCATCGGTTAGGCTCACCTAAGTGAAGACGTACTCCGCGACGGTCCGCGGTCGCCGCCGACTGTCGTCCCACCTGGTGTCCATCACGCTGGTCGTCGACGACGAGTTCACCTCGACCGGGATCCCCGACGAGTATCTGAGGCTCCTGATCCCGCCCGCAGGCGCCGCGTTGGCGCTGCCCGAGATCGACGACGACTACCGCTGGACGTTCCCCGAGGGCGCGGTCGAGCCGGCTGCTCGGGTCTACACGGTCTCCGATCACCGGATCATCGACGGTCGGGTCGAGATCGATCTCGACATCGCTCTGCACGACGTCGGCGTGGGATCGGACTGGGCACGCACCTGCGAGCCGGGCGATCGGGTCGGATTGACCGAGCCACACGGCCTCTACGCCGCCGCACCCGGCGTGGATCGGCAGCTGCTGGTCTGCGACATCACCGGCGTTCCTGCCCTGGCGCGCATCCTGCGTGGGCTCTCGCCTGAGCAGTACGCCGACGTCCACGTCGTCCTCACCGACGCCGATGACGAGGTGCCGTTGCCCAGCCCGGCCGACGTCACGGTCACCTGGCAGGTGGTGCCGGACGAGCGACACATCAGCGAGGCCCTCTCGGCGGCCGTCCTCGATCGCGACCTGCCTGAGACGCACCGCTATGTCTGGCTGGCCGGCGAAGCGCGCGCGAGCCGGGCGGTCCGCAAGCACCTGCGTCGCACGCTCGGCTGGGCCCAGGCCGACTTCTACACGTGCGGCTACTGGCAGCTCGATGCCGAGAAGTGGAATGCCCGGTACGAGGAGGTCGCCGAGCAGGTCATGGCCGAGGCGGCCGAGGCGTACCAGTCCGCCGGCGATGACGAGGGCCGGTACCTCGACGCACTCGACGACATCTACGAGCGCGCTGGACTCTGACCGCGGCTCCAGACCTCGGCCTCGGCGAGGAGGCCGACGACGTCGGCCGCGCCGGCGAGCCGGCGATCCGCACGTCGCCGGGCACCGGCACACCTGACACCGAGATGGTCGCGGTCGCCATGGGCGCGATCACCAGCTGGAGCGAGTGAGGGACTTGATCGAGGGCGAAGTCGTCGGTGGTGAACGCCCGGCGATCCAGGACGCCCCTCATCGTGATCTCGACGCCGGCGCCCACGGCCCGTAGACCCCGCTCGAGATCCAGGTCGATCTCGACGCGGCACTGCTCCGGATCGACGGGGTGCCACGGCAGGCCGGACACCTCCGGGAAGTGGCGGGTGAAGTCGCGTTCGAGATGACGGCCGAGCTCGACGTCGGACGCCAGCACCCGGACGTCTCCTGCTCGCCACAGGACGATCGCGGCGCCGGAGCCGCGCTGCGACCAGTCCACGCGCCAGATCGAGGCATACGCCGTCACGTCGTCGCCGACGAACAGCCGGACTCTGGGATTGGCTCCTACCAGCAACGTCTCCACGCCGTCAGTCTGCTCTGTCGGGACTCGGGCGTCGTGGTGTCAGGCGACGACGGCGACGGTGGGACGGGCCGGCACGACCCGGAGCACCATGCCGGCTTCCTCGGGGGTGCGATCGGCCTTGCGGTGATTGCAGCGCTGGCACGCCGCGACGGCGTTGTCCCAGGTCAGAGTGCCGCCACGACTGCGGGGGATCACATGGTCGACGGTCTCGGCATGACCACCGCAGTAGGCGCACACCTTGTCGCGGGCCTTGATGGCCGTCTTGGTGCACAGCTGGCTGCGACGGTGCAGCCAACGGGTCACGACGTAGCGGACCAGGCGCAGCACCTTCGGCACCGGGAACGGGCCGAATGTTCCGCCGGCCTCCTCCTCGACGACTGCCACCTCGCGGACCAGCATCTTGATCGCGTGGCGCAGGGAGACGCGCTGCAGCGGCTCATAGCTCGCATTGAGCACCAGTACCGATCCGTCCATGGCAGCACCTTCCTGACCGAAGACTAGCCCCTGCCTGCACGATCTGCCTGCAATGAGAGGCGTGAAACATTCCGGTAGCCCGTCTGTCCTACGGTGGGGGCGTGGACACTCCGGAGCTGCTCGACGGTTATGGCCCCGTCGCGGGCTTCGACGAGATGTACGCCGAGGCCGGCGGCGTCCGGGCGACCTACGAGGGCGTCGCGGGGGCATTCGCCACGATGGGGCCCGACGAGGTCCGGCTGCGCGCCGATGCCCTCGCCTCGTCGTATCTGGACCAGGGGGTCACGTTCGGGGTCGCGGGCGAGGAACGTCCGTTCCCGCTCGACATCGTGCCTCGGTTGATCGAGGCGCACGACTGGGTGGAGGTCGAGTCCGGGGTGCGCCAGCGGGTTCTGGCGCTGGAGGCGTTCCTGGCCGATGTGTACGGGGCCGGCGAAGTCTTCGCCGACCGGGTGGTCCCGCGCCGCACGGTCGTGACGTCGCCGCACTTCCACCGTGTGGTCGCCGGCCTGGATCCCGCGAACGGCGTGCGGGTGCACGTGGCGGGCGTCGACCTCATCCGCGACGGTGCCGGCCGGTTCCGGGTGCTCGAGGACAATGTTCGCGTGCCGTCGGGCGTCTCGTACGTCATGACCAACCGGCGCGCGTTGTCGGCCTCGCTGCCCGAACTGTTCGCCGATCACCGCATTCGGCCGGTGGCGCAGTATTCACAGCATCTGCTCGCTGCTCTGCGCGCCGCGGCCCCGGCGGGTGTCACCGATCCGACGGTGGTCGTCCTGACCCCCGGCATCTACAACTCGGCGTACTTCGAGCACACGCTGCTGGCGCGCACGATGGGCGTGGAACTGGTCGAGGGCCGCGATCTGGTGTGCCGCTCGGGTCGTGTGCTGATGCGCACGACGAACGGCCTGGAGCCGGTGCACGTCATCTACCGCCGGATCGACGACGACTGGCTCGACCCACAGCAGTTCCGCTCGGAGTCGATGCTGGGTGTGCCGGGCATCATCAACGCGGCGCGGGCGGGCCAGGTCACGATCGCGAACGCGGTGGGCAACGGGGTGGCCGACGACAAACTGCTCTACACGTACGTGCCCGATCTGATCCGGTACTACCTGTCCGAGGAACCGATCCTGCGCAATGTCGACACATGGAGGCTGGGCGAGGCCGATCAGCGCGAGGAGGTCCTGGACCGCCTCGACGAACTCGTCCTGAAGCCGGTCGACGGATCGGGTGGCAAGGGCATCGTGATCGGGCCCGCCGCCTCCCGCGAGGAACTCGACGATCTGAGGGCCAAGGTCACGGCCGACCCTCGGGCGTGGATCGCGCAGCCGGTCATCTCGCTGTCGACCGTCCCGACCCTGGTCGAGAACGGCATCCGGCCCCGGCACGTCGATCTGCGGCCGTTCGCGGTCAACAAGGGCGACGGCGATGTCTGGGTCCTGCCGGGCGGGCTGACCAGGGTGGCGCTCCCGGAGGGCGAGCTGATCGTGAACTCCAGCCGGGGCGGCGGCTCGAAGGACACCTGGGTCCTCGCCGATCCGCAGGTGCCCGAGGAGGAGGACGAGCTCGAGGCGCTCGAGGACCCGGTGGGAGGCGACGCCTGATGCTGAGCCGGATCGCCGAGTCGCTGTTCTGGATCGGGCGCTATCTGGAGCGCGCAGACGACACCGCTCGGATCCTGGACGTCCAGACGCAGGTCTTGGTCGAGGACCCGGGCATGGACGAGCGCACCTCATGTGAACAGTTGCTTTCGGTCATGGGCGTCGAGGACTACGACGGGGTGCCCGATCACCGCTTGATCCTGCGTCTGCTGGCACACGACCCGGATTCGCAGAACTCGATCGCCTTCGCGATCGGAGGCTGCCGTGAGAGTGCCCGCGGTGCTCGCGAGACGTTGTCGACCGAGATCTGGACCGCCATCAACACCACGTGGCGGGGGCTCGGCTCGGCGCGCGCGATGCGACCGCCGGCGATGTTCGACTGGGTCCGCACCCGCACCGCCATGATCTCGGGTATCGCCGACTCCACGATGTCGCGCGACGAGGGGTGGCAGTTCTTCCAGCTGGGCCGCAGCATCGAGCGGGTCGACATGACGGCTCGGTTGCTGTCCACGGCGGCGCTCGCATCGGGACCTCAGGTCGCGTGGACCACGGCGTTGCGCGCGTGCGGTGCCTACGAGTCGTTCATCCGCGCGTACCGCGGTATCGAGGCCGATCGCCAGGCCGCCGAGTTCCTGCTGCTCGACCGGTGGTTCCCACGCTCGATCGTGTCGTCACTGAACGAGGCCGAACGCGCACTGAATCGGCTCGAACGCAGTGGACGTCGCGCGGGGTTCGGCGACGAAGCCCAGCGACTGCTCGGCCGGGCGCGTGCCGAGCTGGAGTACCGGCCCCTGTCGGACGTGGTGTTCGATCTTCCCGTGGAGATGGAACGCCTGCAGCGCAGTTGCGCCGCGGCCAGCGATGCGATCCGAAGCCGTTATTTCGCGGCCGTCGACGAACAGTCGTGGCAGGGCGGGGTGCTGCTGTGAACGAGCAGTCCCGCGTCAGCCACGAGACGCTGCAACTACGGATCCGCCACACCACCGGCTATCACTACCCGGCCGAGGCCAAGGGTTCGTTCAACGAGGCCCGGATGACTCCGCAGAACACGTCCGATCAGTACGTGCTGCGCTCACGGCTGGAGATCAAGCCGAGTCCGTGGACGTTCGAGTACACCGACTACTGGGGCACGAGCGTCACGGCGTTCCAGGTCCAGGAGCCGCACCCTGATCTCTCGGTCGTGGCGACCTCGGTGGTCGAGACGCGTGCCGCGGCCACGCGGGGCCAGGGCATCGCGTGGACCGATCTCGATCTGGTTCAGGACGAGCACTGCGAACTGTTGACGCTCAACGACTGGGTGCGGCCCGCGACGAGCCTGGTCGCCGAACTGGCGCCGTTGAGGGCGCAGGCGGCGACCCCGGCCGACTACGCCCGGAACGTGATGGAACTGGTGCACGCCCGGATGGCGTATCGGCCGGGCAGCACCGAGGTCACGACACGTGCGGCCGATGCCTGGGACAACGCGGCCGGAGTCTGTCAGGACATCGCGCATGTGACGCTGGGTGCGCTGAGGCATGCTGGCATTCCGGCGCGCTACGTGTCGGGCTATCTGCACCCGTCGGCCGATCCGCAGGTCGGAGAGACCGTCGAGGGCGAATCCCACGCCTGGGTCGAGTACTGGGACGGCGAGTGGGTCGGCTTCGATCCCACCAATCAGATCGCGCAGGGCACGCGGCACGTCGTGGTCGCCCGGGGCCGCGACTACGACGACAGTCCGCCCCTGCGCGGGATCTACTCGACGGCCGGTGGGTCGGAGCTGTTCGTGAGTGTCGAGATCACCCGGCTACCCTGACGCCATGGCTACCACCGCTCTCGGGGGCAACCCCGTGTCCCTCGTCGGCGACCTGCCCCAGGTCGGTACGACGGCTCCTGAGTTCACCCTCGCCGATCCGAAGATGCACGACCTCACACGCGACGCCGGTCGCCGCACGGTCCTGAACATCTTCCCGAGCGTCGACACGGGCGTATGCGCCGCGAGCGTCCGGCGCTTCAACGAGTTGGCCGCGGGTCTACCTGACACCGACGTCGTCAACGTCTCGAACGACCTGCCGTTCGCGATGGCGCGCTTCTGCGGAGCCGAGGGTATCGACAACGCGAAGGTCGGGTCTGCGTTCCGCTCCACGTTCGGCACCGACTACGGCGTCACGCTCGCCGACAGCGGATTCGCCGGCCTGCTGGCCCGCGCAGTCGTGGTGCTCGACACCGACGGCACGGTCCTGCACAGCCAGTTGGTCCCCGAAATCGGCCAGGAGCCCGACTACGACGCGGCCATCGCGTCCTTGGACTGATCCTCGATGGCACTCGTTCACCCCACCTCGACCATCAGCCCGACCAAGCTCGAGATCGTCCGGTCCTGGCTGAGCGATCAGGACTGGTTCACCGGTGACGCAGGCGAGTTGAAGGCCGGCCAGCGGTTCACCTATCGGTTCGACGATCCGGCCGGTGAGGTCGGGGTCGAGTCGGTGCTCGCGCGGCTCGGCGACCAGATCTTCCAGCTTCCGCTGACGTACCGGGCGGCCGAGCTCGAGGGCGGCGACCCGTTCTTCCTGACCCACATGGATCACTCCGCGCTGGGTCGTCGCTGGATCTACTTCGGCCTCGGAGACCCGGTGCTGGTCAACGAACTGGTGTCGGCGATCATCTCAGGTCGCCGATCGGACGATCTCGAGTTCGAGATGGACGGGCAGACCCACACGGTCGCCACCGCGGTGACGGCGTGGGGCAACGGCAGTGGCGAACCGGTCAGCGGCGTCCGGATCGACGACGTCGACCGAGGTGGGCCCGTGACGACGGTGCACACCTCGCTGGGTGTGCTGGCCGTGCCCCATCTGCTCGACAACACGATGCCCGACAGCGACCGGTCGCTCCAAGCCACGTGGGAGGGCTTGGACGAGGACGTCGTCCTCGCCACCCTGCGCTGACCATAGGTCAGTGCAGGGCGGCCCGCCCCAGGTAGGCCTCGCGGACCTCGTCCGATCGCGACACCTCCTGCATGGATCCCGTCGCGACGATCTGGCCGTTGTTGAGCACGACGACGTGATCGGCGAGCGCCGTCACGGCTTGCAGTACGTGCTCGATCATCACGATCGCGACACCCGTCGTACGACACGCGCGCACCTGCTCGATCACCACGTCGACCTCGGCCGGTGTCAGTCCGGCCATCACCTCGTCGAGCAGGAGCAGCTTGGGATTGGCCGCCATGCCGCGCGCGAAGTCCACCACACGAACCATGGCTGTCGGGATGTCGCCCAGCCGCCGCTCGCGGTAGCGCCACAGGTCGAAGCTGCGCAGCTGTTCCTCGGCGATCCGATTGACTTCGCGGAAGTCGCGCGATTGCCGATAGGCGGCCATCGCCACGCACTCGAACACGTTGAGCTCGGCGGTGTTGCCGGTGACCTGGAACGTGCGTGAGACGCCCTTCTCGAACACCTTCGCGGCAGCGATGCCGGTCAGGTCCTCACCATCGAGCCGGATCGTCCCGGCATCGGGTCGCAGGTAGCCCGAGATCAGGTTCACGAGGGTCGACTTGCCGGCGCCGTTCGGCCCGATCAGCGCGGTCACCTCGCCCGGGGCAGCGGTGAACGAGACATCGGTCAGGACCTTCAGGCCTCCGAAACTCTTGGCCACATCGGCGACGTCAAGCATGCGCGGGCTCCTCTTTCGTGCTGGTCTCGGACGGTCGGGGTTCCTCGTCCCCGCGACCGGGGAACAGGCGGTCGAGCAACGCGTTCCACATCGGCACGATGCCGTCGGCGCCCAGTCGCAGGATCAAGATCACGACGGCGGCGTAGACGATCTGCGTGATGCTCGAGACGCTCGAGCTGGTCACGTCGAAGGAACGCAGGCCCTCCTCGAGCGCCGCGATGCCGATGCCCGCCACGATCGGACCGGCCAGGGTCGACGAGCCGCCGATGATCGCGCCCACCAGCATCAGGATGCCGATCTCGAGGGTCAGCACCGACTCGTAGCTCACGAAGCTGGTGTACTGGGCGATCAGGCTGCCGGGAATCGCGGTCAACCCCATGCTGATACCCATCGCGAGGGCCTGATTGCGCACGACGTCGATCCCCATGCTGGCTGCCATGTCGGGGTCCTCGCGGATGAACGGCAATGAGCGACCGAAGCGGGTCCGGCTGGTCATCCATACGGTGAACAGGACGATCAGGACGAGTATCACCAGCGCCACGTAGTAGAGCGGCTTCGGGTCGAGGAACCACTGCAGCTTCATGAACCCCTCACCGGAGGTGTGGTTCTGCAGACCGTTGACCTGGCCGGTGACCGACCAGGACGCGGCGATGCCGGCGACGGCCAGCGAGAGAGCGGCGGTGCCGAGGGCGAAGAAGAACGCATTGACACCGAAGCGGCTCATGATGAGGCTCACGATGACGCCGACCAGGCCCGACAGGAGGACGCCGGCCGCGATGGCGATCCAGACGTTGATGCCGTGCTCCCAGGTCAGGATCGCCACGGAGAAGGCGCCGATGCCGAATCCGGCGACGTGGGCCAGCGACAGCAGTCCCACCAGGCCGCCCGCGATGTTCCAGGTGAAGTTGCGCATCGCGTAGATCAAGGCGACGAATCCGACGCCCACCATGGCCGGCTCCACGATGAACGGATACGCGACGGCGAAGACGACGCTGATCACAACGATCAGGGTGTTGATCGTCTGCCGTGGGGTCGCCGGCTTGAGGGTCTGCAGGAGCGTGCTCATGCGAACGCCGCCTTTCTCACGATCAGGCCCTGCGGGCGGATCAGGATCACCAGGAGGAACATCAGGTAGATGACCGAGGACGTCAGCGAGCCGGAGATGAAGACGCTGCCGGCCGATTCCGCCATCCCGAGCAGGACGCCGGCGATGACCGTGCCCCAGATCGAGGCGACGCCGCCGATGACGACCAGGATGAAGGCCTTGATCGTCAGATCCAGGCCGTAGTGCGGTGACACCGGCTGGAACGGGATCAGCAGGGCACCGGCGACGGCGGCGATGCCGGCGCCGAAGGCGAACGTCGACCGGTACACGCGGGGGAAGTTGATGCCGACGTGGACCGCGCCCGGCAGTGACTGGGAGCAGGCGCGGATGTTCTGGCCGAGGCTGGTGCGATACACGACCCAGGAGATCGCGATCGTCAGGGCCAGGCTGATGATCGCCGCCATCAGGCGCCCGGCGCTGACCGTCACGCCGAGGATCTGGACCGAGGAGAACGGCCATGGGTTCGCGATCGTCTGGTACGGCTCGGGGAACTTGATCTGGAAGAAGTACTGCATCGCGATACCGAGGCTGATCGTGATGACCAGTTGGGCGTGGCCGGGCTTGTGGAGAGTGAACTCCAGGAGCCAGCGCTCGATCACGTAGCCGAACACGACGGCGGCAGCGGCCACCGCCAGGGCGTACAGCAGGTAGGACGGCAGTGAGCCGGGATCGAGCCACAGCAGGCCGTACATGCCGATCAGCACGAAGTAGCCGTGAGCGAAGTTCACGACCCGCATGACATTGAAGACCAGGAACAGCCCCAGGCCGATCAGCGCATAGATCACGCCTTGCAACAGCCCGGTGACGATGATCTGCATCAACATTCAGGAACCGCCTTCCACGGACTCGACATCGACCGCGAGGTAGCCGCTGAGGATCGCATCGGATCCGAGCAGCGCCTCGCTGGAGTCTGACGACGAGATCTCGCCTGACTCGAGGACATAGCCCCAGCTGGACATCGCCAGGGTCTGGTTGACGTTCTGCTCGACGAGCAGGATCGGCAGGCCCGACTCGGCGATGCGTTCGATCGTCGACATGATCAACTCGACGATGATGGGTGCCAGGCCGAGCGACGGCTCGTCGAGCACGAGCACACGGGGTTGCAGCGCGAGTCCGCGCGCGATCGCGAGCATGCTGCGTTCGCCACCGCTCAGGGTGCCGGCGTACTGCACCTTGCGTTCGGCCAGTCGTGGGAAGAGGTCGTACAACTCGTCGAGCGAGAACAGGTGGCCCTCGTGGCGGCCGGCGCGCTTGGACGCCAGTTCGAGGTTCTCCTCGACCGACATGTCGGTGAACAGATAGCGCTCCTGGGGGACGACCACCAGCCCCTTGCGCACCATCTCCCACGGCTTGGCACCGCGGACGTCCTCGCCGAACAGTTCGAACGTGTCGGCCTTCATGGGGAGCTGACCGAGAATGCCCTCGATCAGCGTCGTCTTGCCGGCTCCGTTGGCACCCAGCAGTGCGACGACCTGGCCGCCCGGGATCGTCAGGTCGACCGACCTGACGATCTCCGAGCGGCCACGCCACACGCGCAGGCCTTCAACGCTCAGCGCTGTGTCCATCGATGGTTCCTTGTTACTTGACCGGGAAGACCGGCGATCCGCCGGCCGCGTCCTCGGGGTAGATCGGAACGTACTTGCCGTCCTGGATCTGGGTCACCAGGCCGACAGCGCGCTCGTTGAAGCCCTTGGCGTCGAACTTCACGCCGTGGCTGACGATGTACAGCCCGAGCTTGTCACCGTTGATGCCGTCGATCTGCACGTTGCGCAGCGCCTTGGACATGGCTTCGGCGTCGCTGATGTCGTCGGCATCCGACAGCGCTTCGGCGATGACGGCGGCGGCGGAGTAGTAGTACGCGCCGACTCCGTCGGGGACCTGACCGTCGAACTTCGCGGCGTAGTCCTTCACATAGCCCTCAGGCGTCTGCTTGGCGTTGGCGCCGGGCTTCAGCAGGCTGGTCCAGTAGTTACCGGCCATGTCGCCCTCGGAGGCCTTGCCGACCGTCGGGATGAACTGGGCGTTCGTGTTGCCGCCCAGGATCCCGAGCGTCAGCTTCGGGCGCCAGTTGGACTCCGCCAGCGCCGGGTAGAACAGGAAGGCGCCCTGGGGATTGCCGAAGTACGCGATCAGATCGGGGTTCTGCGACTTGGCCTTCGCCACGATGGGACCGAAGTCGCTCGTGACGGCCTCGTCGTACGCGGTCGAACCGGTGATCTTGACGTCGGGGTACTCCTTCTTCAGCGTGCGCTCCCACGCTTCCTTGGCCTCGGGCCCGGCACCGGCACTGGCATAGATGATCGCGGCCGACGTGATCGGGTCGCCGGCGTCCTGCGACGCCTTCATCGCCGCCCGGATGCCCTGGGCGGCCCACCCCTGCTCGGCGAGCACCGACGGGGCGAGCTTGTACACGTACTTGCGGCCTTCACCGATGATGGCGTCGGCGGCCTCCATCGGAACCAGCAGCGGGACCTTGATCTGGTCGGCCGTCTGGGCCGCGGTGATGGTCAGCGGGGTCGAGGAGGCACCGACGATCAGGTCGATGCCGTCCGACGCCAGGCGCTTCATGAGCGCGGGGACCTCGTCGGGCTTGGAGCGATTGTCCAGGGCCACGACCTCGAGCTTGCGGCCGTCGACGCCGCCTGCTTCGTTGATGTCCTCGACGGCGAGCTTGAATGAGTTCAGGCTCTGTGTTCCGTACGGTGCGGCGATTCCGGTCAGGGCAGCGATGACGCCGATCTTGATCGTGCCGTCCTCGGCGCCCTTGTCGGAGTCGGAACCGCAGCCCGACAGAGCCAGGGCGAGCGCCGCCACAAGGCTCACAACCTTGACCACCAGCGAGGGGCGGCCTCTCGTGCTTGACGTCATGACGTCGTCCTTTCTTGTTGTTTCATCCAGGTGAGGTGTCGCGGGTTCATCGACCCCTCCAGACGGGCGCGCGGTGTTCGCGGAATGCATTCGCCCCCTCGGCACGGTCCTCACTGAGGTAGGGACTCGGGCCAAGATCAAGTCGCACGGCGGAGGCGACGGGCAGGGCGGAGCCCTGCTGGATCATCGCCTTGAAGCGCCGAAGGCTCAGGGGTGCGCGCGTCGCGATGACGTCGGCGATCTCCTGGACCGTGCGGTCGAGTGCGGCGCCCGCGCAGACGTCCGAGACCAGGCCGATGCGCTCGGCCCGTTCCGCGTCCACGGTCTCGCCGCGATAGAGGATGTCGAAGGCGTGCGCCCACGGCACGAGTCGGGGCAGCATCTGGCTGCCGAAGTTGGCGCCGAGGCCGACGCGGGCCTCGGGCATCCGGAAGCGGGCGTTGTCGGCCGCGATCCGCATGTCGCACGCCATGGCGAGTTCGAACCCGCCCCCGACGACCCAGCCCTGCAGCGCCGCGATGGTCGGCTTGCGGCACTCGAACACGGTCTCGTAGACGTTGCGGGTGCTCATCCGCATCGGGTCGACCCAGCGGTCCTGACCGGTCTCCTTGAGGTCGGCGCCGGCGGAGAAGGCGCGGTCGCTGGTGGTGCCCAGCACGACGACCGACGTCTCGTCGTCCTGATCGAGTTCGGTGAAGACCCGTACGAGGTCGCGTTGCACGGCGGTGCTCAGGGCGTTGAGCCGCTCCGGCCGGTTCAGGCGGACCCAGGCGGTGCGTCCTCGGCGTTCGATCGCAATCCCCGAGGTCAGGTCGGTCACCACGGGACCACCTCACCGACCTCGCGCGAGGCGAGTGCGTCGAGGGGAGGTGTCATGGCGGGCCATGCCCCCGGTGATTCGGGGAACACCAGTTGGTCGGCCAGATCGATCGCCCAATCCGTGGTGGTGCCGAACTCGTCCTGCCAGCTCCACAGACGACGCGTCCGTGGCTGGAGTGGATGCTCCTCGGCGGCTCCGATCGCGCCGTGCACCTGATGGGCCAACCGGGTCAGGATCGCGGCCTGCTCGCCGAGCATGACCTTCGCCGCGGCCACCGTCATCAGTCGAAGCTCCGGGGGCGCGGACACGGCCGCGTCGACGGCCGAGGCCACGGACGCGACGGCCTCGGCGATCAGGACGAGGTGGTGCTGGACGGTCTGGAAGCCCGAGATCGGACGTCCGAACTGCACGCGTTGCTCGGCGTAGGTCAGCGACGTGTCGAGAACGAACTCCATGGCACCGAGGCCCGAAGCGGTGCGCAGAAGGGCGCCGCGTGCGCGGACGTCCCTGACGCTGGGGCCCCCGGTCCCGACGGCGCTCATCGGTACGACGAGGTCGTCGAACCGGAGTGTGTCGCGGGGTTCGGACGCGAAGTTGACGCTCTCGCGCAGGTCGAGGCCAGCGCGTTCGACGATCGCCCAGCGCGTGGTTCCGTCGATCTCGACGGGCACGACGAGCAGATCGGCATGTCGTCCCCACGGCACCCGGGACGCGGTGCCGGAGACGACCACCCGATCGGCCTCGATCCGCCCCTCGAGCGGCCGCACTCCGGCGCAGACGACGACGGCATCGGCGGGCACCTCGAGTCCGGCCAGATCGGCGATCCAGCGCGCCAGGCCCACGTCGACGAGCGGCAGTGCCACGGCGTGCTGCCCGATGGCCTTGGCGAGGGCTGCGTGATCCTCGAGTGCTGCATCGCGACCGATCGCGGTGAACCCGGTCTCGCGGAGCTGGTCCCAGACCTGGTCCGGCCACGGCTCCACGGCGTGATGCCGGATCTGCTGATCGTGCTTCTCGAAGATCGTCGTGACGACCGAGAACAGATCCTGGTTGAAGTTCGTCACGCGACATTCCCCCTCGTGCGCATCAGGTCCTTGGCGATGACCGTGCGCAGCACTTCGTTGGTTCCACCACGGAGGGTGAAGGTCGGAGCCGTGATGATCGCGTCGGCGAGCAGCTCGTCCAGTTCGCCGGCGGCCGGATCGATCTCGCGGTTGAGCAGGCTGCGGATCACCTGGACCGCGCGGTTCTCGAACTGGGTGCCCATGTCCTTGACCAGGGCTGCTTCGACGGCCGGCAGCTCGCCGGCGTCCAGGCGCCGGGCGATCGACAGGGACATGGACCGGAAGGTCATGTACATCGCGAAGAGCCGGCCCAGCTGATTGCGCGTGCCGGGATCGAGATCGCGGGTCTTGTACTCGTCGTAGAGCACCTGGACGATCGGCATCACCGACAGGAACCGGTCGGGCCCGGACCGCTCGTGGGCGAGTTCGGACGTCACCTGATGCCAGCCGTCTCCCGGTCGGCCCAGCAGCATCTCGTCGGGCACGAAGACGTTGTCGAAGAACACCTCGTTGAAGTGATGGGCGCCGTTCAGCAGCCGGATCGGGGCGACCGTGACGCCCTCGGCCTTCAGATCGACCATCAACTGGCTCAGGCCCACGTGCTTGCGTTCGCCCAGAGGTTCGGTGCGGCACAGCGTCACGACGTAGTCGGCGTACTGAGCACCGGAGGTCCAGACCTTCTGGCCGTTGAGGATCCAGCCGCCCTCGGTACGGGTGGCGCGGGTGCGGACCGACGCCAGGTCGGAGCCGCTTCCGGGTTCACTCATGCCGAGGCAGAAGAAGACATCGCTGGCGACGATCCGGGGCAGGAAGGCGTGCTTCTGCTCCTCGGTGCCGAACCGGAGCAGCATCTGGGCCGTCTGACGGTCGCCCACCCAGTGCGCGCTGATCGGCGCTCCGACGGCCAGCATCTCCTCGACGACGACGAACCGGTCGACCGCGGTGCGTCCGTGGCCGCCGTACTCGACGGGGACGGACATGCCGATCCAGCCGCGCCGGGCGATCTCACGGCTGAACTCGATGCTGGGCTCGGCGTTGATGCCCAGCTGCCGCCGGTGGCCCCGCGCGAGGTACTCGGCCATGAACGCCCGGACCTCGTCGCGCAGGGCCAGTTCGGCCGACGTCAGCTGTGAGCTGGGAAACGTGATCATCGGGCCGCCTTGGACCGGAGTCGACGCTCTTGCGACCACATCTGGACACCACGTTCGACCTCGAGAGCGGCGGGCATCGCGAGGAACTCGGCGGCGGTCTCGATCTGGAACGAGCGCTTCACGCGGCGCGCCAGCAGCGGGTCGCGGGCGATGCGGGCCGCCATGTCGGCGGCGGTGGGCTCGACCTCGTCGTCGTCGACGCACAGGGCGGCGAAACCGACGTCGTAGGCCCTCTGCCCGGAGATCTCCTGGCCGAACAGCCCCAATGCTCCAGCGATCTCGCGCCCGGCGAGCCGGCGGGCCAGTGTGAAGAACCCGCCACCGGGGTGGATTCCGGCGGCGGTGAAACCGGCGATCAGGCGAGCATCCCGTGCGACCACGCGCGTGTCGGCGACCATGGCCAGATTGAGCCCGGCCCCCACGGCTGCGCCGCGGACCGCGGCGATCGTGGGGATGGGGAGCTGGCCGAACCTCACGAAGCTCCCGTACATCGCATCGGTGGTCTCATAGGCCGCGTCCGTGACGGCTCCGTCGGCGTACGCCTCGCCCCAGGACGCCGTGTCGGCGCCTGAGCAGAACGTGCCGCCTTCGCCTCGAAGGATGACGCACCCCAGGCTGGTGTCCTGCTCGATCTCCTCGCATACGCTCGCGAACTGCGGGCCCATGCCGTTCGTGAGGGCGTTCTTGATCGAGGGATTGGACACGGTCACCCACGCGACCGCGCCGTCCTTCTCCAGGTTCACCGACGGCATCAGTTGTTCTCCTTCTCGGTCAGGCGCATCAGGAAGTCGAGCGCCATGACGGGTCGCTCCGGATCGTGCGAGATGCGCAACGGATTGATCTCCAGTTCGTGCAGGCGCGGGCCGACGGCCACCGCGAGTTCGCTGACCCGCGACACGACCCGCGCCAGCGCATCGACGTCGTACGGCGCATCGCCGCGGAAGCCGGTCAGCAGCGCGGACGATCTGGTCGTCGCGATCAGGGCGCCGGCACGGTCGCCGCCGATCGGCGCGAAGGTCGTCGCGGTGTCGCGGAAGAGTTCGGTCGCGGTGCCCCCCAGGCCGACGGTGACCAAGGGGAGCCCGCCGTCCGACAGCGTCACGCCGACGATGAACTCCAGACCCTCGGGCGCCAGTTCCTGGATCAGGACGCCGTCGGGGTCAGCATCAGCGAAGCGTGCCAGGAGTTCGACGACGGTGTCGGCGATCTGGCCCGGCCGGACACCCACCAGGACGCCGCCCAGATCGGACTTGTGCAGCACCTGATCGGACTGGATCTTGACCACGACGGGCTCGTCGAACTCGGTCGCGGCCCGCTCGGCCGACTCACGATCGGTGACCAGCACCGCGCGGGGCAGAGGCACTCCGGCCAGTTCCAGCAGAGCGCGCCCGCCCGCCTCGGTGACCAGGGCAGGCAGATCTGCGGCGATCGCGCGCGCCTCGCCGGCCCAGGACGGCGCGGCCGTCACCTGCGTGCCGGCCGGTGTGCGGAGCAGGGACGCCAGGGCTCGGGCGGCGGCGCCGACCGAGTCGTACACCGGCAGGCCGACGGATCGCAGGTGCGTGCGTGCGCCGGCCGTCTGCTCGTGCGAGGCGGCCCAGGCGATCACGATCGGCTTGTCGGACCGTGCCACCAGCGCGGCGATCGCCTCGGCGGTGCGGGTCGCGAAGTCACCCGTGACCAGCGTGATCGCGATCATCAGTCCATCGACCTCGTCGAGGCTCTCGACCCGATGGCAGACGTCGATGAAGTCATCGGCCTCGCCGGTGCGGAAGATCTGGGCCGTGACGTCCACGGGATTCTCGACGGCGCCGAACCCGGGCACGACGTCGGCGAGGCTGGCGCGTGCCTCCTCGCCGAACTCCTCGACGAGGAGGCCTGCGTCGTCGAGGAGGTCGGCGGCCAGGCTTCCGGCCCCGCCCGAGGTGGTGACGATGCCGACCCGCCGGCCACGCATCGACGGCAGCGCGGTGCTCGCATGGGCGAAGTCGATGAGCTGGTCGATGTCGTGCGCCTCGACCACGCCGTACTCGACGACGGTGGCGTCGAAGGCGGCGGAATCGCCGATGATCGCGCCGGTGTGGGAGGCCGCTGCTCGAGCTCCCGCCGCGCTGACCGCGGATCGGAGCACGATGAGCGGCTTGTCCAGTTCGGCCGCCCGTGCCGCCAGATCGAGGAACGCACGGTCATCGGTCGCGCTCTCCAGGTACATCGCGAGGGCCGACGTGTCGTCCTGGTCGATGAGGTACCGACCCACCGTCACGCTGTCGAGGTCGGCCTGATTGCCCGTGCTGACCCAGGACGAGATGCCGATGCCGCGTTCGTTGGCAAGGCTCAGGATCGATCCGCCCACCGCTCCGGACTGACCGACGTAGGCCAGTGAGCCGCTGGTGATCGGACCGTTCTCGAGCGCAGCGGTGAACGTGCCGAACATCTTCGCGGTCGTCGACAGGACACCCTGACAATTCGGTCCGATGAGCCGCACGCCGTGATCGCGCGCGGTGGAGACCAGATCGCGTTGCAGCTGTTCACCATCCTGCCCGGCTTCGCCGAAGCCGGACGCGAAGATCACGGCTGCGCGCGCTCCGGCCTTCGCGACATCGGGCATGAGGTCGATGGCGGCCTTGGCGGGCACCATCATCAGGGCGAGGTCGATCGTGGCCGGCAGGTCGGCCAGCGAGGGATAACACGGAACGCCGCAGAGCTCGGTGTAGCCGGGATTGATCGGGAAGACCGAGCCCTCATAGCCGTACGAGGTCAGATACTCCAGAGGCCGGGCGAACGGATTGCCGGCACGACCGGAGGCGCCGACGATGGCGACGGCTCGGGGGTGGAACAACGCATCGAGTGCATCGTGGAGTCCGTCCGCATGCGGCTGGATCGTCGCCATGTTCGACTGGTGCCTTCCGGGTGGCTACTTGACAAAAACGTCAGGAGAATGTGTCCTCGTTCACAGAGAAAACATGAATCTGGCGCCAATGTCAACATCTGGTCGGCCAGTGACTCCGAGGAGAACCATGACTGCCACCATCCCCACGATCCGCGGGAACGCACTGTCCGCGGACGAGCTCGGGCACACCTTGATGCACGAGCACGTGTTCGTGCTCAACGCCGAGATCGAGCAGAACTACCCGTGGGAATGGGACGAGGATCGGCTCGTCGAGGAGGCGGTCGCGAAGCTCGAGTCGGCCTACGACGCGGGGGTCCGGACGATCGTCGACCTGACCGTCATCGGACTGGGCCGAGACATCGGCCGGGTACGCCAGGTGGCCGACCGGGTGCGAGTCAACATCGTTCCCGCGACGGGTCTGTACACCTACGACGACGTCCCGATGTTCTTCAAGTTCCGGGGTCCCGGCCTGCTCATCGACGGGCCCGACCGTCTGATCGACTACATGGTGCGCGATGTGACCGAGGGCATCGCCGGTACCGGGATCCGGGCCGGCATCATCAAGTGCGCGACCGACGCGCAAGGGGTCACGCCTGGCGTCGAGCGTGTGCTCCGGGCGGCAGCGCGGGCCCATCGCGAGACCGGAGCGCCGATCACGACCCATACGCACGCCGGCACGGAGCGGGGCCTGGAGCAGTTGGACATCTTCCGCGAGGAGGGAGTCGACTTCGCCAAGGTCGTGATCGGTCACTCCGGCGACACGACCGACCTGGACTACCTGCATCGCCTACTGGACCAGGGCATCACGATCGGCATGGACCGGTTCGGACTGGACCTGATGCTGGACTTCGAGAGCCGGGTGGCCACGCTGGCGGCGCTGGTCGAGGAGGGCTTCGCCGGGCAGATCGTGTTGTCGCACGACGCGTCGGTCTACACACAGAACTTCGACATCGAGGCGAAGGCGCGGCTCCTGCCGAACTGGCACTATGAGCACATCCACCGCGACGTCCTGCCGGCGCTGGCCGAGCGAGGGGTGACCGAGGATCAGGTCGAGCAGATGCTGACCCGCAATCCGGGCCGGATTCTGGGCTGAGGTCCGCCGCTCAGCCGGGGTGGGTCGACTCGGCCGGGGCCATGCCCAGCGCATTGGCCCACATCCGGCTGAGCGTGGAGATCACGAGGTCCTCCTCGTAGTCGCCGTCCATGGCCAGCCACATGTAGCAGAAGTTGCTGACCATCGATGCCAGGGCGGCAGCGGCGTAGCGCGGGGGCAGTTCCGGATCGACGATGCCCTCGGCCTGCCAGCGCCGGATGGATCGTTCGCTGCGAGCGGTGAACTTGCGCCGGGTCTCCAGGCGCACCTCGCGGAACTCCGGAATGATGCTGGAGACCTGCTCCAGCAGAGCCACCATCATGGCCTGGGACTTGTAGGCGTCGACGTACTGCCGGGTGGCGTGCTCGATGCGTTCGCGAGGACTCGCGTCGGGCCCCAGCCGGTGGTCGAGCGTCTCGCGCATCTGGTCGTTGACGCGCGAGATGACCTCGCCGAAGATCTCTTCCTTCGACTCGAAGTAGGTGTAGAAGCTGCCATTGGCCGATCCGGCCTCGGCGGTGATGTCGGTGATCTTGGTGTCGATGAATCCCTGACGTGCGAACACCACGCCCGCTGCGTCGATGAGTCGCTGGCGCGTCCGTTCGCCGCGGGCGGTCAGGTTCCTGCCCATGCTCGCCTCTCCCTGATCCGTCGAGTGATCCGTCGAGTCCTCTCGAAGCGCCATGTCGTCATCATACTGAAATGAATTCTACTCCAAGATATTGACTATGGCGCCAGATTCATCTTAGCGTGATGGAGGCCACTTTCCTAGCGCCGGGAGGATCAATGTCGGACGCCGCCGTCTCGCAGCAGGTCGAGGCTTGGATCGGGGACTTCGTCGCAGCCCTCGAGAACGAGTCTCGTGAACGACTGGAGGCGCTGTTCCTCGACGACGCGGAATGGCGCGATGTCGTGGCATTCACCTGGGACCTGTCGACCGTGTCCGGTGCGAATGCCATCGCCGAGGCGCTCGTGCGGCTCAATCGCGAGACGAGGATGACCGATCTCCGGGTGGCCGAGGGCCGCACGGCGCCGGCCCGCGTCCCCCGGGCGGGCGAGGACGTGATCGAGGCGCTGCACGAGTTCGACACCGCCGTGGGCACGGGCGCGGGCGTGGTCCGGCTGGTGCAGCAGGCCGACGGGTCGGTGCGCGCCCGCCTGATGTCGACCACGCTCCAGCAGTTGACGGGTCACGAGGAGCGTCGAGGCGCGAACCGGCCGAAGGGCACGGCGTATTCACGCACGTTCGGCGGCATGAACTGGCTGGACCAGCGGATCGCGGAGCAGCGCTACGACGACCGGCAGCCCGAGGTCGTGGTGGTCGGCGGCGGCCAGGCGGGGCTGGCGGCCGCGGCACGCCTGAGGGTGCTCGGGGTCGACGCCCTGATCGTGGAGAAGCTGCCGCGTATCGGAGATGTCTGGCGCCGGCGCTATCACTCGCTGACACTCCACAACGAAGCCTGGGTGGCCAGCTTCCCGTACCTGGAGTTCCCCGACACCTGGCCCACCTTCCTGCCGAAGGACAAGCTCGCGGGCTGGATGGAGTACTACGCCGAGGCGATGGAGCTCAACGTCTGGACGGACAGCACGGTCGTCGGCGGGACGCGCGACGAGAGCGCCGGCACGTGGAACCTCGTGATCGATCGGGGCGGAGAGGAAGTCGTCCTCACGCCGCGCCATGTCGTGTTCGCGACCGGCAGCGTCAGCGGCCAGCCGTTCATGCCCGACATGCCCGGTCTCGACGAGTTCGGCGGCGAGGTCCTGCACTCCAGCCGGTACACCTCGGGGTCACAGTACGAGAACTGCCGTGCCCTGGTGATCGGCACGGGCACCAGCGCCCACGACGTGGCCCAGGACCTGCACGCCCTGGGTTCGGACGTCACGATCGTGCAGCGCAGCTCGACCACGGTCGTGAGCCTGGAACCCAGCGGCGTCATGGTGTACGCCCTGTACTCCCAGGGCCTGCCGTTGGAGGACGCCGACCTGATCTCGGCGTCCAACACGTTCGACACCCTGATCCGCGCCAACAAGATCATGGCGAAGCAGATGGTGGAGGCCGACGCCGAGCTGCTCGACCGACTCGAGACGGTCGGGTTCCGCACCGACATCGGTGAGGACGAGACCGGCTTCCACCTCAAGTACAACCGCCGTGGCGGTGGCTACTACATCAACGTCGGCTGCTCCGACCTGATCGCCGACGGCGAGATCGAGCTGATGCAGCACGACCGGATCGAGCGCTTCACCAAGGACGGCATCCGGTTGACGGACGGCGAGGAGCGGCACTACGACGTCGTGGTGTTCGGCACCGGCTATCGCAATCAGCAGGAGGACATCCGGGCACTCTTCGGCGATCAGGTCGCCGACCGGATCGGGCTGATCTGGGGCGTGGGCGACGACGGCGAGATGAACAACATGTGGCGGCCGACCGCGCAGCCGGGCCTGTGGTTCAACTCCGGCAGCCTCGCGGCCAGCCGGATCAACTCCAAGTACCTGGCCCTCCAGATCAAGGCCGACCTGGAGGGACTCAATCCGCGGACCGCCGCCGACCGCGCGGCCCTCACGACGCAGGCGGGTGTCGCGTGAAGATCGCGATCGAGGACGCGCGTGCGCTCATCGCCGATGTCATGGCCACCTACGGCTATGACGACGAACAGACGGCGACGATCGCCGACCACCTGATCGACACCGAACTACGTGGATTCCATCAAGGTGGGCTGGCGCGTGCCGCGACCCTGACCGAACGACTCGAGCGTTCCGAACCGTTCGGGCCGATCACGACGATCAAGGAGACGGCGTCCTCACTGGCTCTCGACGGTGGCGACCAGCTCGGATACATCACGGCACTCGAGCTGACGAAGCGCCTGATCGAGAAGGCCGAGTCGAGTGCGGTCGTGGTCGGCACCGTCCGGAACACGTGGGTCACCGGGATGTTCTCCTACTACCTCGAGCGCGTCACGGCCGCGGGCCTGATCGGATTCGTCGCATCCGGCGGTGGACCGTACGTTGCTCCGTACGGCGGCAGCGAGGCACGCTTCGGCACCAATCCGGTCGCCTTCGGCTTCCCGGCCGGAGACGCTCCGGTGATCTGGGACATCGGCACCTCGTCGTTGATGCTGGCCGATCTCACGCTGGCGAAGAAGCTCGGCGAACCGCTGCCCGACGGCGTGGCCTTCGCAGCCGACGGTGCACCGACGACCGACGCGGCCGAGGTGCTCGACGGCGGAACCATCACGACGTGGGGCGGACACAAGGGATCGGGCCTGGCCCTGTCGGCCCAGCTGCTCGGCATCCTGGGCGGTTCGGCGATCGCACCCCCGTGGTTCACCGACATGGGATTCTTCATGTACGTGATCGACCCGGCGGCCTTCTCCGACGACTTCGCCGAGCGCACGGCGGAGTTCGTCACCACGATGCACGCGACCCGCCCGGTCGATCCCGCCCGGCCGGTACGCGTGCCGTTCGAGGGATCGATCGAGCGGCGCCGCCAGACGCTCGCCGACGGCGAGTTCGAGGCCGAGGACCGGTTCGTCGAGACTTTGCGCGACGTGCTCGCCCGGCGGAGCGCCGGCTGATGGACGTCCATCGCCTCAGTGAGCACGAGGATCCCGGGGTCCGTGCCGGCCTGGCCAGACGCCGCGAGGTCCTCGGCGACGAATACACCCTGGCGGCGATCACGCAGGCATCTCCGCTGGCCGAGGAGCTGCAGACGTGGGTCACGCGCGACGTGTGGGGTGCGACCTGGGAACGCGAGCAGCTGGATCGGCCGTCGCGCAGCCTCATCACGATCGCTCTGCTCGTCGCCGGCGGTCATCAACAGGAACTCGCCGCGCACGTGCGTGGCGGCCTGCGCAACGGACTGTCACGCGATCAGATCCTCGAGGTGGTCCGTCATTGCGCCGCCTATTGCGGGGCCCCGGTCGCACTGAGTGCGATGCGCACCGTCGCGTCCGTGCTGGACGACGACCCCGCGTGAAAGGCAGGCGACGATGAATCAGGCCGCGCTGGACGAACTGCAGGCCAAGGAGGAGATCCGCAGCCGCATCATCGGGTACTGCCGGGGAATCGACCGAGCCGATCGGGACCTGATCCGCGCGACGTATCACGACGACTCGGTCGAGGACCACGGCGACAAGTACCGCGGGGGACCGGACGGCTTCGTCGACTGGGTGCTCGGCCATCTCAGCCGGATGAACGGCTCCATGCATGCACTGCATCAGATCCACGTTGAGCTCGACGGCGATGTCGCCCACGCGGAGAGCTACTGCACGGCCCGGCACGTTCTACCCGGTGACGCGGGCGACGGCGAGATCCTCGAGACCCTCGGCGTCCGGTACGTCGATCGATTCGAGAAGCGAGCGGGATCGGGCTGGCGGATCGCGCGACGGGTCGTCGTGCTGGAGTTCCACGCCCAGGAGCCACTGATGGCTCGGTCGGACTGGCGCACCGGTTTCGCGTCGCCCCGGCCGTTCCCGGACGACGCCAGCTACGTCCGGTAGCCCACGGACGGGCACTGAGCTGACGGCCCGGTGTCGGCGTCGGTCTCTAGCATGCAGAGCATGACGCGGTTCGTCGACGAGGACCTGCACGATGCGCAGTTTCGCGAGTGCGACCTCACGGGGGCACGCATGATCGGCGTCGTGATGCACGACGCGGTGATCGACGGTCTCGTCACGAATCTGGTCGTGAACGGCGTCGAGGTCAGTGGATATGTCGAGGCAGAGCTCGACCGGCGCCATCCCGTCCGGATCCTGATCCGCTCCGACCAGCCGACCGATCTGCACGCGGCGGCGCGCCAGCTCCACGCTGCCTGGGCCGCCACGACCGACCGGATACGGCGTCGACCCGGCGTCGAACGCGTCAGCGTCAACGACGAGTGGACGGCCGGGCAGACGATGCGCCACCTGGTCTTCGTCCACGACTCGTGGTTCCGGCGCTGCTGCCTCGGTTCGACCGACACGTTCACCCCGATGGGCATCGGACCGGCCGTCGAGCCGTATCGCGAGGCACATGGCCTCGACCTGTCGCTCGATCCGGCCTTCGACGAGATCGTGATCCGGCGCGAGGACCAGGCCGCCGAGCTCGAGCACTGGCTCGGCGCGGTCACGCCCGAGCGACTCGCAGCGCGAGCGCCGGTACCCGATGACGACGCCTGGCCGCCCTACGCACGGGGCCGTTCGGTGCGTGAGTGCCTGCGCACGGTGCTCAACGAGATCTTCGAGCACCATCGCTTCTGCGTTCGCGACCTCGATCTGATCGAGGCGCAGGACGGCACGGATGGGTCCGGAACGCTAGCGTGAACAGGTGAGCGAAGAACGCTATTACGCCGATCCCGTCCCCGAACTGCACCAGCCGTACGCGGCTGCCGAGGCCCGATACACCCGGCACGACTATCGCCGCGTGGGTGACTCCGGTCTGCTGCTGCCCCCGATCTCGCTCGGCCTGTGGTGGAACTTCGGCGACTCCACGCCGTTCGACTCCCAGCGCGCCGTGCTGCGGCACGCGTTCGATCGCGGCGTCACCCACTTCGACCTCGCCAACAACTACGGCCCGCCATACGGATCGGCCGAGGAGAACTTCGGTCGCATGATGCGGGGCGACTTCAAGCCGTACCGCGACGAGCTGATCGTGTCGTCGAAGGCCGGCTGGGACATGTGGCCCGGGCCGTACGGCAAGCTCGGCTCGCGCAAGTACCTGCTGGCCAGCCTCGACCAGTCGCTGGCGCGCATGAGCGTCGACTACGTCGACCTCTTCTATTCGCATCGTGCCGATCCCATGACGCCCGTGGCCGAGACCATCGGCGCACTCGATACCGCGGTGCGACAGGGCAAGGCGCTGTACGTCGGCATCTCGTCGTACTCGCCGGAGCGCACGGCCGAGGCGGTGCAGGTGGCCCGCGAGCTGGGCACTCCTCTGGTGATCCACCAGCCGTCGTACTCGATGCTCAACCGGTGGATCGAACGCGGCCTGCTCGACACGCTCGGCGAGTACGGGCTCGGGTCGATCGGGTTCTCCCCGCTGGCGCAGGGCCTGCTGACCGGTCGGTATCTCGACGGCTCGGCCCATGACCGCGCCGGTTCACGGGGCTCGTTCTCCGATCAGGTGCTCACCGACGACAACGTGCGGCGCCTGCGAGGCCTGGCCGATATCGCCGAGCAGCGCGGCCAGACGCTCGCGCAGCTCGCGATCGCCTGGACGCTGCGACCCGGCGGCGTGACCTCGGCTCTCATCGGAGCCTCGTCGGTCGAGCAGTTGGACGAGAACCTGGCCGCGGCCGACCACCTCGAGTTCACCGACGATGAACTGGCCGCGATCGACGAGTACGCCGTCGACGCGTCCGGCGTCGACATCTGGAAGGTGAGCGTCGACGCGTGAATCCGTCCCTGCGGATCGAACTGTTTCCGGGCGATCTCGACGCCTCGCTCGCGTTCTACGCGGCACTCGGCTTCGAGGTGACCGGGCGCAACGACGGTCCCCCGAGGTACGCCTCGATCCGCTGGGGCGGCGTGCGGATCGGCCTGCTGGAGTCCGAGCCGATGCACCCCGTCGTGCGCTCGGTGCCAGCCGGCACCGAGATCGTGATCGAGGTCGACGACATCACGGGCGTCCGCGATCACGTCGTCGCGCAGGGACTGAGGCTGGCCGAGGACCTGCAGCAGCGTGCCTGGGGCCTGACCGACTTCCGCCTCACCGACCCCGACGGCTACTACCTGCGCCTCACCGACCACCGCGGTTCAGGCGGTCACTAGCCCGGTGTGGCGGGCGAGGGCGTCGAAGTCGGCGTCGGCGTGCAAGATGGGAATCTTGGTCCGGATGGCGTGAGCCGCGATGAGGCAGTCGATCATGCGGCGCACCGTCTCTCCCTGACGTCTGCACGTGCGGTACAGCTGCGCGGCGTCGTCGTAGTCGGTCGGTTCGGTCGCGATCAGCGACGCGCGAGCCAATAGCCCGCGCAGGTGCTCCAGGTGGATGTCGTCGCGCGCGCCGGCCAGGATCTCCATGCGCACGGGCGCGCACGTGGCGATGTCCGAGGACAGCAGGTCGTCGACACGCTGGCAGGCCGGTGACCCCGTGTCGCGCAGATACTCGATCCAGGCGGACGAGTCGATGAGGATCACGAGGTCCGGTCGGCGCGCATCTGATCGAGGTCGCCCTCCCAGCCCGACCCGCGCAGGGCACGCGCCTCGTCGAGGCTGAGGGCTTCGGCGGCGACGGCACGTAGGGCGAAGTTCACGGCGTCGCGCTTGGTCGTGAGGTGGTAGCGCCGCATCACCGCACCACACGCGTCGTCGTCGATGTCGATGTTGGTGCGGGCCATACACCAAGAATACACCTCGTGATAGTCATGGGATGACCATGCCACGGACAGCCCGGGCATCACAGCTGACTTTCCACAAGACGTCTCGTCTAAGTTGGTCGCCATGGCTGAGCAGTACGTGATGGCGATCGACCAGGGCACGACGTCGACGCGGGCGATGATCTTCGACCATGCCGGTGCGGTCGTCGCGGTCGATCAGATCGAGCACGAGCAGATCTTCCCGAAGGCCGGCTGGGTCGAGCACGATGCCCTGGAGATCTGGGAGAACACCCGCAAGGTCATCGGCGGCGCGCTGGCCAAGGCCAACTTCAACAGCGGTCACATCGCCGCGGTCGGCATCACGAACCAGCGCGAGACGACGGTCGTGTGGGAGAAGGCGACAGGTCAACCGATCCACCACGCGATCGTCTGGCAGGACACCCGCACCCAGCAGATCGTCGACCGCCTCGCCGGCGAAGCGGGCCTCGATCGATATCAGGACACCGTGGGCCTCCCGCTCGCGACGTACTTCGCGGGCCCCAAGATCGCCTGGATCCTCGAGAACGTCGAAGGTGCACGGGAGCGCGCCGAGGCCGGCGAGCTGCTGTTCGGCACGACCGACACCTGGGTCCTGTGGAATCTGACGGGTGGCGCCGAGCACGACGGGGTGCACGTCACCGACGTCACCAACGCCAGCCGCACGATGCTGATGGACCTGCGCACGTTGCAGTGGGACGAGCAGATCGCGTCCGATCTGGGCGTGCCGACGGCGATGCTGCCGGAGATCAGGTCGAGTTCGGAGGTGTACGGCGAGTGCCATCCGGGCATCCTGAACGGCACCCCTGTGGCGGGTATCCTCGGCGACCAGCAGGCGGCCACGTTCGGGCAGGCCTGCCTGGAGCGCGGCGAGGCGAAGAACACGTACGGCACGGGCAACTTCATGCTGCTCAACACCGGCACCGAACCGGTGCATTCGGGCAACGGGCTGCTCACCACGATCTGCTACAAACTCGGCGACGAGCCGGCGGTCTACGCGCTCGAGGGCTCGATCGCGGTGTCGGGATCGCTGGTGCAATGGATCCGCGACAACCTCGGCCTGATCAAGGAGGCATCCGAGATCGAGGACCTGGCCAAACAGGTCGACGACAACGGCGGCGCCTATTTCGTGCCCGCGTTCTCGGGCCTGTTCGCCCCGCGCTGGCGTCCCGACGCTCGCGGCGCACTGGTGGGCCTGACGCGCTATGTCAACAAGTCCCACATCGCCCGAGCCGTCCTGGAATCGACGGCCTATCAGACGCGTGAGGTCCTCGACGCCATGAACGCCGATTCGGGGGTTCCGCTCACCGAGCTGCGCGTCGACGGCGGCATGGTCGTCAACGAGACCCTGATGCAGTTCCAGGCCGACATCCTCGGCGTCGACGTCGTCCGGCCGAAGGTCGCCGAGACCACGGCACTGGGCGCGGCCTATGCCGCCGGCCTCGCGGTCGGGTACTGGAGCGGCACCGACGAGATCCGCGCCAACTGGGGCGAGGACAAGCGCTGGTCGCCGCAGATGCCCGAAGCCGAGCGCGAGCGGTTGTTCCGTAACTGGAAGAAGGCCGTCACCAAGACGCTGGACTGGGTCGACGACGACGTGAAGTAGGAGGGCACGTCTTCTCGTCGGCCCCTCATCGTCATGCCGCCCGCGTCAGCGGCTTGGTCGCCGCGGGGGCTGGGGACGGCAGCGGGCGGTCGAGCCAGCCGGTCGGCTCACTTCCCTAGGCAATCCGCCACGGTCATGGGCAAATTTGCCTGGCCCGGTGACAGTTTGCCCAGTGAAGCAGTGACCAACGTGACGAAGGTGGCCGGCGATGCTCACGTGACCACCGGCCGGGCCCCGCCGTGGTCCACAGCCTCATGGGCGGCCACGTGCCGAGCAGTGGCCGGACGAGCCGCGTGAGCGGGGGAGAAATCGGCCGATTTTCATTGTGATGCAGGTGTCCCGTAGACTCAGCAAGTTGCCGATCGGCAGCACGCTCCTGCTACGGAGGTCCCGTAGCCGCTCAGTCCGAAGGAGACGCAATGTCATTGCGCCCGTACGAAGTCATGGTGATCCTCGATCCCGACCTCGACGAACGCACCGTCGCTCCCAGCCTGGAGACGTACCTGAACGTGGTGCGCCAGGACGGTGGCACGGTCGATGAGGTCGACGTCTGGGGCAAGCGCCGTCTTGCCTACGAGATCAACAAGAAGAACGAGGGCATCTACGCCGTCGTCCAGCTCCAGGCGGAGCCGGCCACGGTCAAGGAGCTGGATCGTCAGCTCACCCTCAACGAGTCCGTCGTCCGCACCAAGGTCACGCGTCCCGACGTCCGCTGACCGCGGCTTGTGGACAACGGCTTCACGCCGTTGATCCACTGCGGTTGACTGGAGTCAGACCGAACCTCCACTGGGAAGGCAAGTGCCATGGCTGGCGAAACCAACATCACGCTCGTCGGCAACCTGACGAACGACCCGGAGCTGAAGTTCACTCCGTCGGGCGCCGCGGTTGCCAACTTCACCGTCGCGTCGACGCCTCGTACGTTCGACCGGCAGACCAACGAGTGGAAGGACGGCGACGCGCTGTTCATCCGCTGTGATGCCTGGCGCCAGCTGGCTGAGAACGTCGCCGCGTCGTTGCAGAAGGGACAGCGCGTCATCGTGACGGGCGCCCTGAAGGTGCGCAACTACGAGCGACAGGACGGCTCCAAGGGCACCAGCGTCGAGATGACCGTCGACGAGATCGGTCCCTCGCTGCGTTTCGCCACCGCCTCCGTCACCCGCGCCAGCCGCGGCGACGGCCAGGGCGGTGGAGGAGGAGGCGCCGCTGCCAACCCGTGGGGCAACAGTGCTCCCAGTGCCGCGCCGGCTCAGCCGGCCGGCGGCTCCAGCGGCTGGGACAGCGCCGCGTCGAACGACGACCCCCCATTCTGATCAACACTCATCTCTGAAGGAACACCATGGCCAAGCCTGTTGTCCGGAAGCCGAAGAAGAAGAGCAATCCGCTCGCGGCCGCCGGCGTCACCGTCATCGATTACAAGGACACTGCGCTCCTGCGCAAGTTCATCTCCGACCGCGGCAAGATCCGTGCGCGCCGCGTCACGGGTGTCTCGGTCCAGGAGCAGCGTCAGATCGCCAAGGCGATCAAGAACGCCCGTGAGATGGCCCTGCTCCCCTACACCTCGACCACGCGCTGAGGGAGGACTGACACATGAAGCTCATCCTCACCCAGGAGGTCACCAACCTCGGTGCACCTGGCGACATCGTCGAGGTCAAGGACGGCTACGGCCGTAACTACCTGCTGCCGCGCAACTTCGCGATCCGCTGGACCAAGGGCGGACAGAAGCAGGTCGACTCGATCAAGAAGGCCCGCGAGGCCAACGCGATCCACGACCTCGAGGACGCCCAGTCGCTCAAGGGCCGGCTCGAGGCCTCGCCCATCAACGTGTCGGTCCAGGCCGGCCAGGGCGGCCGCCTGTTCGGCGCGGTCACGGTCCATGACATCGCCGACGCCATCACGGCGACCGGCGGCTCGGTCGACAAGCGTCGCATCGAGGTCGGCAACCCGATCAAGTCGCTCGGCGCTCACGAGGTCTCGGTGCGTCTGCACCCCGAGGTCTCGGCCCGCGTCAAGCTGAACGTGGTCGCGTCCAAGTAGTCGGACCCATCATCAGCACCACCGTGTACGACCGGCACTCGCTCCTGCGAGTGCCGGTCGTCGCGTTGTTGCTGACGTGCCTGACGGTGGGTGGGTGCTCGCTGCTCGGCGGCGGCTCCGACGAGCCGTCCGGTGGCGGCACGACGCCGCGGTCGCTGCCGAACGTCGCGTGGAAGCAGGCGTCAGCAGCGCAGGTGCGTGACGGCGGGACCTTGCGCCTCGGTATCGACGTGCTGCCCGCGAACCTCAACCCCGATCACGCCTCCAACAGCGACTCCGATCTGCCCCGGCTGCTGTCTCCGACACGGGGATCGGCCGTGCGTATCACGGCCGACGGTGGCTGGGAGGTCGACCACGCCTACGCGAAGTCGGTCAAGGTCGTCAGCCGTGACCCGTTGACGGTCGAGGTGGTGCTGAACCCGAAGGCGGTCTGGCAGGACGGCACGCCGATCCGGGCCGCCGACATGGCGGCGTACGCCAAGGCACGCGACGGTTCGAGCCAGGCGTACGAGGTCAGCAGTACCCGTGGCTACGACGACATCGAGTCGGTCACGCCCGCCGGCGACGACGACACGTCGTACACCGTGACGTTCGAACGGCCCATCGCCGACTGGCCGCGGTTCGTCTATCCGGCGCTGCCGGCGAAGATCGCCGCGAAGGCGAAGACGTTCAACCGGGGGTTCACCGACCGTGCAGTGCCGTCGAACGGGCCGTTCGTCGTCAGCGCGATCGATCGCGACCAGGGCCGCCTGGTCATGGAACGCAATCCGCGCTGGTGGGGCGCCACCCCCAAACTCGAGTCGATCGTCTGGCAGGCCGCGAGCCCCCAGGTTCAGCTGAAGGCCGTCGCCGCCGGGGAACTCGACGTCGCCCGGGTGCCCGCCACGCTGCTGTCGCCCACGCCCGAGCTCGGTGACAAGGCGGGCCTCCAGATCGCCTCCGGCACCGAGTGGACGCAACTGACGATGAACGGCGCCAGGGGCCCACTCAGCGACGTCGAGGTCCGGCGCGCCGTCGCCGCGGCGCTGGATCGCGCCACGTTCGCGCGCCAGGCCGCTCGTGGCACTGACGCCGGCCCCGTCGTGATGGGCAGCTTCATCCACGTGCCGGGGCAGGCAGGCTATGTCGACGAGTCCGACCGGCTGAAGCACGGCCGGGCCGTGGCAGCCGATCTGTTGGACGAGGCCGGCTGGACCCTGGCCGACGGTGCCAAGGTGCGTGCGCGCAAGGGCAAGTCGCTGCGCCTCGTCATGCCGGTCCCGGCCACGACTCGCACGAGCCAGGCTCGGGCGGCCGCGATCGTCAAGCAGCTGGGTGCCGTGGGGATCGGGGTCGACCTGCAGTCGGTTCCCGATCGCGACTACTTCACCGAGCGCATCATCCCGCTCGACTTCGACCTGGCGTCGTTCTCCTATGTCGCGACACCCTTCCCGATCGTTGAGACCGAGGCCCTGTTCCACCCGATCGACTCGGGCCAGAACGTCACGGGCCTCGACGACTCCAAGCTCGGTGATCTGTGGGACAAGGCGAACCGGGCGCTCAGCGAGAGCGACCGTGCCAAGCGCGTGCGGGCCCTCGACCGGCGGCTGTTCCGCGATGTCCCGATCGTGCCGCTCGGTGTGGCACCCACCGTCGTGGCGGTCCGGACGGGTGTCGTGAACGTCGGCGCGGCCCAGTTCCTGAGCCCCGACTGGACTGTCGTGGGCTTCCGGGTCGCAGCGAAGAAGGACTGACGCCGGCGCGGAAGATTCTGCCGGGGATCTTCTGTCCACAGCGGTGGACCGGTATTTCCGCAGGTCAGAGACGTTACTGACCGGTACCCACAACCTCTGTCCACAGGCGCGTCCACTGTGGATCCACACCCTTCACCGCGTTTCCCACATGTAGGCCGGGGTTGCGCACAGGGGCTGTGCGGTTTCGAGTATCGCCGGGCGCTCCACCAGTCCTAAGGTGACGTGTCCGGGGTTGAGAATCACCGGAATTGTCCGACCCAGGTTCGAGTGTGAGGGGTATGGTCCAGGTGGTCGTCCGGTGAGCGCTGAGTTCTCCTACGGGCCCGAGCCCGACGACGCGGGCGAGGCGTTCGCGCCGCCCCAGGATGTCGCCGCGGAGCAGAGCGTGCTCGGTGCGATGCTGCTCAGCAAGAACGCCATCGACCCCGCCAACGACCTGCTTCAGGGCCGCGACTTCTATCGCCCGGCTCACGAACTGATCTTCGACACCATCATCGATCTGTCGAGTCGCGGCGAGCCGGCCGATGCCATCACGGTCGCGGCGGAACTGCAGCGCCAGGGCGAGATCGCTCGCATCGGCGGTGCCCCGTATCTTCACACGCTGGTCTCGGGCGTCAGCATCGCGGCCAATGTCGACTATTACGCCGAGATCGTCCACGAGAAAGCGGTGCTGCGGCGCCTCGTCGAGGTCGGCCAGCGCATCGCGCAGCTCGGGCAGGCGGGCCAGGGCGAGCTCGCCGACATCGTCGACCGTGCGCAGTCCGACGTCATGGAGGTCGACGGCTCCAAGGGCGCCAGCGACTACCGGGTGATCTCCGAGCTGATCCCCGCCACGATCGACGAGATCGAGATGCTCAGCCAGCGCTCGGGCGAGATCCACGGCGTCCCGTCCGGCTTCCCTGATCTGGATCGCGTCACTACCGGCTTCCGCGGCGGCCAGATGATCGTCGTGGCGGCGCGACCCGGCATCGGCAAGTCCACGCTGGGCCTCGACTTCTGCCGGTCGGCGTCGATCAAGCACAAGATCCCCAGCGCGATCTTCTCCTTGGAGATGACGGCCGCCGAGATCACCACTCGTCTGCTCTCGGCCGAGGGCCGGGTCAATGTGGGGGCGATGCGCGGCGGCCAGATGTCCGACAGCGACTGGCGCAAGATCAGCAATGTCGCGTCCAAGGTCAACGGTGCTCCCATCGTCATCGACGACAGCCCGAACATGACGATGCCCGACATCCGTGCGAAGGCGCGCCGGATCCAGAAGGAGCATGGTCTCGGGCTCCTGGTCATCGACTACCTGCAGCTCATGACGTCGGGCAAGAAGGTCGAGAACCGTCAGGTCGAGGTCTCGGAGTTCTCGCGCCAGATCAAGTTGCTGGCCAAGGAGCTCGACGTCCCGGTCATCGCGATCAGCCAGCTGAACCGCGGTTCGGAGCAGCGCACCGACAAGACGCCGATGCTGTCCGATCTGCGTGAGTCGGGCTCGATCGAGCAGGATGCCGACATCGTGTTGTTGCTGCATCGCGGTCAGCGATCGGGCGAGGAGGCCACCTCGTCCACGGGCGAGGCCGCGACCGACCGGCTGGGCGAGGCCGACATCATCGTGGCCAAGAACCGCTCGGGGCCCACCAGCAAGGTCGCGGTCCTGTTCCAGGGCCACTACTCGCGCTTCGCGCCCATGGCGCACACCGAGGCCCCACCGGCTGCCGCGGCCGGCGAGTTCTACTGACGCGACCGAGCGAGGCGAGGGAGTGTCAGGAACGCCAGCGACGAAGGAGCGGGAGCCGCTCGCCGCGATGCGGCCCGACGTGAGGCGTCTGGCGAGGTGGAGTGCCTCCGTAGCCTTCGTCTCGCCAGCGCCTCCCCGCCGCTCGTTCCTCGCGGCTGGCGACCGATGGTTCGGCCGATAGGCTCACGTCCGTGATGATCCTGCCGCTCGTCGATGGTGCCGGCGTCCCCGACTCCGGGCTTGCCGGGGCGATGGTCGACCTGATGGACGCGCTCGGGCTGGTCGGCGCGGCCATCGCGGTGGGCCTGGACAATCTCTTCCCGCCGATCCCCAGTGAGATCGTGCTGCCGCTGGCCGGCTTCGCGGCCAGCCAAGGCACGTTCTCGCTGGCCGGCGCGCTGATCGCGACGACGCTCGGCTCCGTCATCGGCGCCAGCATCCTGTACGCGATCGGAGCGGTGTTCGGGCGCGAGCGCAGCCTGGCGATGTTCGACAAGATCCCCCTGCTGAAGATCAGCGACTTCGAACGCACCGAGGCCTGGTTCGCCAAACACGGCAGCAAGGCCGTGTTCTTCGGTCGCATGGTGCCGATCTTCCGCAGCCTGATCTCGTTGCCGGCCGGCGTCGAACGGATGTCGATCGCGATGTTCCTGCTGCTGACCACGACCGGGAGCCTGATCTGGAACTCGATCTTCGTGGTGGCCGGATATCAGCTGGGTCGCGACTGGGACAAGGTCGAGCCGTATGCCGACGTATTCCAGAAGCTGGTGATCGCGGCGGTCGTGATCGTGGTCGTCGGATTCGTCGCCGTCCGGTTGCGCGAGGTGCTGCGCGAACGACGCGCCCATTAGGTGCGTCCTACAGTGACGGTATGAGCGCACAGGACGAAGCACGGGTCGTCGACGAGGTCCACCCGCAGCTGCTGATCGGCGGTCGATGGCGCGATGCCGAGGGTGGTGCCACATTCGCCGTCGACGATCCGTCGACCGGCACGGTGCTGGTCGAGGTGGCCGATGCGTCGGTCGCCGACGGCAAGGCGGCCCTCGATGCGGCCGTGGCCGTGCAGGTCGAATGGGCCGCTACCGCGCCGCGTGACCGGGGCGAGATCCTGCGGCGTGCCTTCGAGGCGATCAACGACCACGCCGACGATCTGGCGCTGCTGATGACGTTGGAGATGGGCAAGCCGCTGGCCGAGGCGAAGGCCGAGATCGCGTACGGTGGGGAGTTCTTCCGCTGGTTCGCCGAGGAGGCGGTCCGGATCTCGGGCCGCTATTCGATCGCGCCCAACGGTGCGACGAGACTGCTGACGCTCAAGCAGCCGGTCGGGCCGTGCCTGATGATCACGCCGTGGAACTTCCCGCTCGCGATGGGCACCCGCAAGATCGGACCCGCGATCGCGGCCGGCTGCACCATGGTGGTCAAGCCGGCCGGACAGACGCCGCTGACGATGCTGCGACTCGCGGACCTGCTGGTCGAGGCCGGCGTGCCCGACGGCGTGCTCAACGTCGTCACGACGAAGCACACGGGCGAGGTCATGGAGCCGTTGATCCGCGATCCGCGGCTGCGCAAGCTGACGTTCACCGGCTCCACCGAGGTCGGCCGCCGGCTCGTCGAGCAGAGCGCCGAAGGTCTGTTGCGTGTGTCGATGGAACTCGGCGGCAACGCGCCGTTCCTGGTGTTCGACGATGCCGATCTCGATCGTGCGGTCGACGGTGCGATGCTCGCCAAGATGCGCAATATCGGCGAGGCTTGCACGGCGGCCAATCGCTTCATCGTGCACGAGTCGGTCGCCGATGAGTTCGGACGCCGGCTCGCCACGCGCATGGGCGCGATGTCGGTCGGCCGCGGTACCGACGACGGCGTGGAGGTGGGCCCGTTGATCGACGGCACCCAACGCGACAAGGTCGCCGAACTGGTCGACGATGCGATCGCGAAGGGCGCCGACGTGCTGTGCGGTGGGCAGACGCCCGAGGCGCCGACCTACTATCCGCCGACGGTGCTCGCCGGCGTCTCGACCGATGCCCGCCTGGCGACCGAGGAGATCTTCGGGCCGGTGGCACCGATCTTCACGTTCGCCGACGAGGCCGAGGCGCTCCGTATGGCCAATGCCACCGAGTTCGGGCTGGTGGCCTACGCGTTCACGCAGGACGCGAGCCGGATGATCCGCGTCTACGAGGGCCTCGAGACCGGCATGGTCGGCATCAATCAGGGCATCGTGTCGAATCCCGCGGCGCCGTTCGGCGGGGTCAAGGCATCCGGCTTCGGCCGCGAGGGCGGTGCCGAGGGCATCGAGGAATACCTGGAGACCAAGTACGTCGGCATCGCCCCCTGAAGCCCGAGATTTGCGTCGTTGTCGTTCATCGTCACGGGGTGAAATGAACGACAACGACGCAAATCTCGGTCAGACGCAGACGTCGGCTCGCCGGTCGTCGCCGGGCGGCTCGGGCTCTCGCACGTTGCTGAACTGTTCCACGTAGAGGCGGGCGTAGAGGCCGCCGAGCGCCATCAGTTCGTCATGGGTG
>Ga0182737_1000597_pt1 | contig 48117 bp, 44 predicted proteins | sample eDN5th30CBELigOP_FD_128878 | JGI IMG/M metagenome (GOLD analysis project Ga0182737, IMG submission 128878) | Enriched Organic Plus compost microbial communities from Emeryville, California, USA - eDNA 5th pass 30_C BE-Lig OP (version 2) (version 2) ...
CATACGACGACATCGTCGATCATTGCTGCGATGCCTGGCGGCGGCTCGAAAGCCAGCCATGGCGCGTCATGTCGATCGGACGCAGAGAATGGGCCAATGGGTTTTGATCAGTGAGGGGCCGTAGAAGACATGCTGGCCGCTCGTGGCATCATTGTCTCGCATCAAACGATCCGGCTGTGGGCAGAGAAATTCGGACGAACTTTCGCCAACCAAATCCGTCAACGTTCGCGCGGCCGACTCGGCGATAAATGGCATCTCGATGAGGTCGTTATTTCGATCCGGGGCAAGAAGCATTGGCTATGGCGCGCCGCGGATCAGGACGGTTTTGTCCTGGAGGTTCTGGTGCAAAGCCGCCGCGACGCCAAGGCGGCCAAGCGCCTGATGCGCAAGCTTTTGAAAGGCCAGGGACGATCGCCGCGCGTGATGATCACCGACAAGCTTCGCTCCTATGGCGCCGCAAAGCAGGAAATCATGCCCGGTGTCGAGCACCGCTCCCATAAAGGCCTGAACAATCGGGCGGAGAATTCCCACCAGCCGATCCGACGGCGAGAGCGGATCATGAAGCGCTTCAAGTCAAAGCGACATCTGCAACTCTTCGTTTCCATCCATGATCCGATTGCCAACCTCTTCCACATCCCGCGCCACGACATTCCCTCCAGCCATCATCGCGAACTGCGCACAGCGGCGACGAACCTATGGGCGAAGATCGCTCGCGCGTGAGCAGTGCACGTGGCGGGCGTCACGCTTTTGCTTCGCTGAAGTTAACTTTACGACCCCCCTTCACCGCCAACTAGGTCGCCCATTAGAGAGGGCGAATTGGCGAGCGCTGAACGGCGGGGGCCAAACTCACTCGCTTGATAATAGTTGATAAAGCTACTACCTTATCCCGGTTACCTCTGATGGAGATATATATGATCAGCGCTGATCTGGGAAAGCAGCTCGAAAGCTATATTCAGCAGCTCGTGGATGCAGGACGCTACGGCTCGAAAAGTGAAGTCCTGCGCGAAGGCGTGCGACTGGTTCAAGACCGTGAAACGCGACTCGCCGCTTTGGATGCTTCAATCATGCGCGGCATCTCTGATGCGGACAGCGGTCGGACTAAGTCGGCCAGCTCTGTGTTCGACCGTCTCGACGTTAAATACCGAGCAATGGCTGACAAAGCCGAAAATTCCGCATGATCCTTGAGTTTACTAGCGAGGCCGAAGGCGATCTTGAGCAGATCGCCGATTACATTGCCGAGCATAATCCACGGCGCGCTCTTTCATTCATTCGAGAGCTGCGGACCCGGTGTGAAGATCTTATCCTTCACCCCAACAGCTTCGCCCTCGTTCCTCGCTATGAACAGCATAGAATCCGTCGACGCGTTCACGGCAACTACCTCATCTTCTATCGCGTTGAGCTCGCCAAAGTGGTCATTATCCACATCCTCCACGGCGCCACGGACTATGGCGTATTCCTTTTTGGAGAATGATCAAATCAGGTCGATCTGAGGCGAAATAAAGCGCAACACGAAGGGAATAGCTGCATTTAGTGTAAACTCGCAGATCAGCGGAGAGCAGTCGTCTTGCAGTCGATCTATCTGCAGTTGACTGATTTATAGAGAAAATATACAGCCAAGCGGCATAAGGATAAATTATGGAACTTTGAACTATCAATAGCGTAGATTCAATTTGAGCCCTGAATGAGAATGCGCCCCTGCCGTAGCCGCGGCTTTGATGCGACACAAGCCTAGGAATCCCTCGTCGATTTGCATGACATCGGTCTCGCAGATGGATCAAGACGTTATGAGCCTAGGGCCGAGCTTCCTAAACGTCTCACACTTTGGGGTTTACTCGAATCAAGCCTTGACCCAGGCGCCATTGCGCTTGGACGAGGCGATGCAGGCCTCCACGAAAGCCACGCCCTTCACGCCGTCCTGGACGCTCGGATAGAGCACGTCCGGTTCCACTTTCTCGCCCCTTCGCTTGGCGATAATGGCGCGGGCGGCTTCGGTGTAGATGGTTGCGAAGCCTTCGAGATAGCCCTCAGGGTGGCCGCCCGGAATGCGGCTGACGCGGCCGGCGGCGGCATTGGCGCCGGCGCCGTTGCGGGTGATCAGTTGCTTCGGCTTGCCGAGTTCGGTGACCCAGAGATAGTTGGGGTCCTGCTGCGACCATTCGATGCCGGCCTTGGTGCCGTAGACGCGGACCTTTAGCGCATTTTCATTGCCCGTCGCCACCTGGCTGCACCAGAGTATACCCTTGGCGCCGCCCTTGAAGCGCATCATCACATGGGCGTTGTCGTCGAGCGCGCGGCCGGGCACGAAAGTGTGGACGTCGGCGGCGAGTTCTTCGAGTTCGAGGCCCGAGACGAAGCAGCCGAGATTATAGGCGTGGGTGCCGATATCGCCGGTGGAGCCGCCCGCGCCGGACTGCTTGGGATCCATGCGCCAGGCCGCCTGCTTCTGGCCGGACTCTTCGATCGGCTCGGCCAGCCAGTCCTGCGGATATTCCATCTGCACCAGCCGGATCTCGCCCAGTTCGCCCGACTTCACCATTTCCCGCGCATGCCGGATCATTGGGTACCCGGTATAATTGTGGGTGAGGATGAACAGCGCGTCCGATTCCTGGGCGACCTTCAGGAGCTTCTTGGCGTCGGCGACGTTAGAGGTGAGCGGCTTGTCGCATATCACATGAATGCCGCGGCGCAGGAATTCCTTGGCCGCCGGGTAGTGCAAGTGATTGGGCGTGACGATTGAGACGGCGTCGATGCCCTTCTTGATCTTGGCCTCGCGGATCGCCATCGACCGGAAGTCATCATAGATGCGGTCCGATGCGAGGCCGAGTTCGGCGCCCGACTGGCGGGATTTTTCCGGCGTAGAGGACAGGGCCCCGGCCACCAGTTCGTAATGATCGTCGATGCGGGCGGCGATGCGATGCACCACTCCGATAAAGGCGCCCGACCCGCCGCCGACCATGCCCAAGCGAATGCGGGCTTCGCGCTTTTCCGTGCTTCCTTCGATAGCCATGTCTGATCCCCTCAGATGCCCAGCATGCGGCGGTTAGCGGCGTCATCCGTGCCGGCGCCGGCGAAATCGTCGAACGCCTTCTCGGTGACGCGGATGATATGGGCTTTGACGAATTTCGCGCCTTCGCGGGCGCCGTCTTCGGGATGCTTCAGCGCGCATTCCCATTCGACCACCGCCCAGCCAGCGAAATCATTGGCGGCCATCTTGGAGAAGACAGCGCCGAAATCGACCTGGCCATCGCCCAGCGACCGGAAGCGGCCTGCGCGGTTCACCCAGCCCTGATAGCCGCCATAAACACCCTGGCGACCGGTCGGATTGAACTCCGCGTCCTTGACGTGGAACATCCGAATGCGCTCTTTGTAAATGTCGATGTTATCCAGATAGTCCAGGCATTGCAGCACGTAATGCGAGGGATCGTAGAGCATGTTGGCGCGCGCATGGTTCTTCACACGCTCCAGGAACATCTCGAAAGTGATCCCGTCATGCAGGTCTTCGCCGGGATGGATCTCGTAGCAGACATCGACGCCCTGCTCATCGGCAAAATCCAGGATCGGCGTCCAGCGGCGGGCCAGCTCGTCGAAGGCGGTTTCAACCAAGCCGGCCGGGCGCTGCGGCCAGGGATAGAGGAAGGGCCACGCGAGAGCGCCCGAGAAGGTCGCCATCGCGTCGAGGCCGAGATTTCTCGAAGCGGTTAGGCAGAGCTTGACCTGCTCGACGGCCCATTCCTGGCGCGCCTTGGGATTGCCCCGCGCCTCCGGTGCGGCGAAGCCGTCGAAGGGTTCGTCATAAGCGGGATGGACCGCCACCAACTGACCCTGGAGATGCGTGGAGAGTTCGGTGATCTCGACGCCGTTTTCCCGGGCGATGCCTGCAAATTCGTCGCAGTAGTCCTTCGAGGTCGCGGCCTTCTTGAGGTCGATCAGCCGAGCATCCCAGGAGGGAACCTGCACGCCCTGGTAGCCGATGTCGGCTGCCCATTTGGTGATGGACTTCCAGGAATTGAACGGCACCGCGTCGCCGGCGAACTGCGCGAGAAACAGGGCTGGGCCCTTGATCGTCTTCATCTCACTGGTCTCCATACGATGTGTTCAAGTCTATCTCGCACTTCGAGATGCGCGAGGTTCAGCGTCGATCGCTCAACCTGAGCAGTCGCTGTATCTCGATGGGCCTAGATAACAACGTGTCCGATTGACTTAACAACGGCTGCAAATGCGGCATTTGCAGATGTGCTTGAAAAGCATCCTCATCTATCCAGTTCTCGTAGAAAACGAAGATGCAGGGATCGATGGCATCGATATGCAGGTTGTAGTCCATGCAGCCATGTTCGGCGCGCGTGGGCCCGACCTGATCGGTGAGAAGGCGTAAAAGCTCCTCTCGCATTTCCGGGCGGGCCGTTAGCGTTGCGATGAGAGAGACGACCATGGCCTCAGCTCCGCTTCTGGCTAAGGGCGACGGCCAGGATGATGATGCCACCGCGGGCGATCAGTTGTTGGCTGAATTCGAGCCCCATTAGGATGAGGCCGTTGTTGATAAGGCCGATCATCAGGGCGCCGACGATGGTGCCGATCACGGTCCCCTTTCCGCCGAAGAGGCTGGTGCCGCCGAGCACCGCAGCAGCTATGACCGAGAGTTCATCCCCCTCCCCGAGCTGGAAGCGGCCGGATTGAAGACGCCCCGCATAGAGCATCCCGGCGAGCGCTGCTGCGAGTGACGAAATGACCAGCACCTTGAACTTGATCGCCTTCGTGTCGATGCCGGAATAGCGTGCGGCCGTCTCGCCTCCGCCGGTTGCCAGCACGCGTCGGCCAAAGCCCGAGCGTCGCAACACAATATGTCCAAGACCACCGAGGACTGCCATCCACAGAAGCAGCACCGGGAACGGCCCGATATTGCCACCGCCAAAGAGCCAGGAATAGCCGGGGGACAGGATCGGCACAGCGGCCGTCGCCGATATCCACATGGCGACGCCCTTGGCTATGCCCATCATGGCGAGCGTGGTGAGGAAGGACGGAATACCGATGCGGGTGGTGAGCCAACCATTGAACATGCCGACGGCAAGCCCCGTGGCGATGCCTGCACCGACGCCTACGATCGGCCCGCCTGCCGCGATGCCCATCGCGACGGTAACCGTGGCAAGACCCGCGACCGCCCCAACCGAAAGGTCGATCTCGCCCGCCGAGAGCACGAAGGTCATGGCGATCGCCATGACCGCGATCATCGCGGTCTGCCGGACGATGTTGAGCAGGTTGTTGGGGTTGAGGAACCCCTTGTCTGCCAGTGTTACCGCGAAGACGAGGAAGATGACGACGAAGCCGATATAGATGATGTTCTGGCGCCAGTTGGCGAAGAAGGCGTTAGCCATGGGAAACCTCCTGAACCGCAAGGGCCTTTTGGATTTCGATCTGAAGCCGCTGTTCGGCGGCCTGGAGACGGTGGGCAAGGTCATCGGCGGGCACGGATGAATCGTCCAGCGCCTCACGCGGCAGATCCTGGTGCACGCGCCCGTCAGCCATGACGAGAATGCGATCGCAGGCGGTCAGCAGTTCGGACAGCTCGGACGAGATCATGATGATGCCTTTGCCGGCGGCGGCGAGTTCCCGCACCAAACGGATAATTTCGGATTTGGAACCGATATCGATGCCTGCGGTCGGCTCGTCGAGGATGAGGATGTCGGGGTCGGTGGCAAGCCACTTGCCGATGACGACCTTCTGCTGGTTGCCGCCCGAAAGCGTCGAGACCGCATGGTCACGGCTCGCCGTCTTGACGCGCAGGCGCTCGATTTGTGCGTCCGTCAGGTCGTTAGCTGCCTTGGTGTCGACAAGGCCACCCTTGGACAGCCTGTCGATGACGGCAAGGATCATGTTGGACGCGACCGAATGGTCGGGGATGATGCCCTGAGTGGCGCGCGCTTCCGGCACCAGGGCGACACCGGCGGCAATCGCATCGCCCGGCTTTCGGATTATGACGGCGCGGCCCTGGATACGGATTTCGCCGTTGGCCACCGGGTCGATCCCGGCCATGACCCGCGCCAGCGACGAACGGCCCGAGCCGAGCAGTCCCGCGAGCCCCAGGATTTCGCCACGATGCAGCGTCAGGGACACGTTTTCCGGCTTGTGTCGGCCGCTGACATTGTCAAGTTCCAGGAGCACGTCACCTTTCACGGCCACGCCGCGCTCCACGTCCGACAGCCCCTTCGAGCGCCGCCCGACGATGTGTTCGATCATCGTGTCGATCGGCAATTCACTGAGCGGTGCGGTGATGACATGCCGTCCGTCGCGCAGGATCGTCGCGCGGTCAGCAATGCGGGCGATCTCGTCCATGCGGTGGCTGACATAGATGATCGCCACGCCCTTTGCCTTCAGCTTGCGCAAGAAGACGAAAAGGCGCTCGACATCGGAGACGGCGAGCGCCGTCGACGGCTCGTCCAACACCAGCACCTTGGCATCCTGCGATATGGCCTTGGCGATCTCCGTCAGCTGCTTCTGGCCAGCACCTAGATCGCCAACCAGAGCCTTCGGATCGACAAAGACGTCGAGCATTGCGAAAATGTCCGCCGCACGCTTCTCTGCCTCATGGTCGTCGATAAGCCCCGTGCCGGCGCGATACTCCCGCGTCAGAAAGATGTTCTGCGCCACCGTCAGCGTCGGGACGAGGCTCATTTCCTGGTAGTTCATGGCGATCCCGGCAGCCCGGGATGCCTCCGGTGAATGGGTGGACAGAGGCATACCGCCGACCTCGATTGCGCCCTTGTCCGGGTGGTGAACCCCGTTCAACACCTTGAGGATCGTCGACTTGCCGGCGCCGTTGCCGCCCAGCAGCGCATGGACCTCGCCGGGCATGACCTCGAAGGACACCTCGTCCAGCGCACGCACGCCGCCGAAGGTCTTGGATATGCCGGTCATGCGGACCGCAGCGGCGCTCGTGCTCATCCCACCTTCTCCCACAGTCCGGTCTCGCCGGAACGGATAAGGGCGTCGGCGACGAGTTCCGTCAACAAGCCGTCCTCGAAGTTCGGGCTCGGCTGCCGGTTCTTCGCGATGGCCGAGAAGAAATCGTAGCACTCGACGATCTTCGTTTCCGAATAGCCGATACCGAGGCCGGGAATCGGCCACAAACCGTTGCCATATGGATGGGCAGGACCTGTATAGACGGTGCGGAAGCCGCGCGCATCCGCCGGGTCGTCGGCAAACATCACCTGAAGCTCGTCACGGCGTTCGTAGTTGAAGTGGATCGAGCCCTTGGTGCCGTGGATTTCCAGCGTGATGAAATTGTTGCGGCCATAGGCGTTTCGGGTGGCTTCCAGGCTGCCGATTGCGCCGCCCTCGAATCTCAGCATCGAGACGACCTCGTCGTCGACATCCACCTCGCCGCGTTCGGCATCTGTGGCCTTTTCCGCCGCACCGAGCTTATCGACGCCGCCCTGCTGCAGCGGTCGCGTCTTGTTGTAGGTCGTCGTGATCGCGTTCACCTCGGCGATCGGGCCGACGAGATAATGGGCGAGATCGACGACATGGGTGGCGATGTCACCGACCGTGCCGGAGCCGGCGATCTTCTTCTGGAAGCGCCAGGACAGAGGTGAATCCGGATCGGCCGACCAGTCCTGCAAGTAGGTGCCGCGGAAATTCAGGATCCGGCCGATGCGACCCTCGTCGATATACTTCTTTGCGAGAGCCACGGCCGGCGTGCGGCGATAATTGAAGGCCACCATGTGAATGACGCCGGCGGCGTTCACCGCGTCATGCATCGCCCTAGCCTCCTCGACGGTGCGGGCAAGCGGCTTTTCGCAGATGATGTGCTTGCCGGCCTTGGCCGCTGCAATGGCGATCTCCGCATGCACGTTGTTCGGCGTGCAGATATCGACGACGTCAATATCCGGCCGGTTGACGACGGCGCGCCAATCAGACGACGCTTCGTCGAAACCGTAGCGAAGGCGCGCCTCCTCGGCCATGCCGTCGGTTACGTCGACGACAACCTTGCGGTGGGGAATGGCCGGTGCGGGCCAAAAGAACATTGGCATGGAGGCATAGGCCATGGCATGCGCCTTGCCCATGAAGCCGCCACCGATCATGGCGACGTTCATCACTTTGGTCATCGGTTTTCTCCTGAAAAAGCTCGCCCCTTGGGCGCCAAGTTCGACTGCCGGCAAAGGCCGGATCGTCTCGGACACGGGGCGCGAGAAGCACCCCGTGTCCTGCAGATCACTGTCCGAGGCTCGTTTTGATGTTGTCGGTCGCCTCAGTGGAATAGACCGCCTTCCAGCCGTCGAGCAGTGTGTCGCGTGTCACCGGAAGGGCGGACAATGCGACAAAGGCCGGCGCTTCCTTGCCGAGCAGCGCATAGCCGGCCAGCTTGGCTTCGACGACACCGGCGTCATAGGGCCGCTGCGCGCCAAGCCCCTTGACGAAGCCGCCCTGGGCCATTGAGATCGCCACGTTTTCCCCGAGGTCGATCGTGGTGATGACGAGATCGTCGCGACCCGCGACACGCGCCGCCGAAATCACACCTTCGGCCGGCACGTCCCAGACCGCCCAGATACCCTTGATGGTCGGATTGGAGGTGAGGATCGCAGACGCCGCCTTTTCCGCATCGCCCGAGAAATCAGGTCCGCCGATGCCCTGCTCGGCCACGATCTTGATATTGGGATAGTCGGAGGCGATGGTCGCCTTGAAGGCATCGTAACGCTGCTTGGTGACGAAGAAATCGGCGGCATGGAACACGAGCCCGATATCACCTTCCCCGTTCAGCGCCTTGGCCATCAGGTGCGCGGAGGCCACGCCATTGCCGTAGTTGTCGGCAGATACGACCGACACATAATCCTTGCCGGCTTCAAAGCCTGTCGGCACATTGTCCATGAAGACGAGCTTGGTGCCAGCGTCTGCAGCTGCCTTGTAGGCCGCGGCCGTCGCTGTCGGATCCGTCGGGATCGAGACGATGATATCGGGCTTCTGCGCCATGATGGTCTCCAGGTCGGAGACCTGTTTTTCCGGCTTGAAGCCGGCGTCGGTCACCGCAAGTACCTTGACGCCCATCGCGGCGAACTGGGTTTGGAGACCGTTTATCTGGGCGCGGGACCAATCGTTGCCACCGTAGTGCATGACGATCGCGGCCGTCGCATTCATGGCCTTGATCTTCGCCAGTTCCTCGTCGGTCAGGGTGACGTCGGCGGCTGGCGAGGGATCTTCGCCCGACGGTCCCTTGGACAGGACCGTCTGCTGGAGCGCGGCCAGGGCGCTGTCAGGATCGGCCAAGGCCGGCGCTGAATAGGTGCAGGCAAGCGCCAATACGGCGGCAGTGCCCAACAGGGTTCTTCTCTTCATCATCACTTTCTCCTCCCGAAAGTGGGGCATGCGCCCCGGTCGCGGCCGTCAGGCCGATTTGAGATAGGTCATGCTCGCCTTCGCACCTTCGAGTGGGTCAGACCACGAATCGAGCTCCGTGCAGACCCAGCCATCGAAGCCAACCTCCCGAAGGGCCGCGATGATGTCGTCCGTCGGCACGTCGCCGCGATCGATCGGTGTGAAGGCGAAGGGCTCCTTCTGAAAACCCTTGAGATGGACATAGGAAATGCGGGCCGCATGCTCACGGATGAGTGCGGCGGGGTCCGCGCCGGCAGCGGCCAGATGGGCCGTGTCCGGGCAGAAATGAATGCCGGTGAGCGCAAAGATCTTGCGCACCTCAGCCGGCCCTTCGACGATCGTTGAAAGATGCGGGTGGTAGTGGGCGGTGAGGCCGCGCGCCTCGGCGATCTCCTTCACTCGGTCCAGTGCTGCGGCAAGCTTGTGGTAGTCGGTCTCGCGAATTCCGTCGAAGCGTTTGGCGCCACCGCCGACGACCAGATGCGGGGCGCCGAGTTCGGCAGCACGATCCGCCGCGCGGGTCACCCGGGCCAGCTCCTCCGGCAGGATATCGTCGAAGATGAAATTGCCGCCGGCATAGGTCGCCACGAGCGCCAGCCCGCTGTCTGCAAGCAGGGCCCGCATCTCTTCCACGCTGAAATCGAGAAGGTTGCCGTCGAAGAGCTCGACGCCTTCGTAACCCGCCGTTGCGATGTCTGCGAAGGCCCGGCGCATGTCGCCAAAGGTGCGGTAGGCGAGATTGGTGATCGACGTGACGCCGACCGCATCCCCGCCAAGACTACCCCAGCAGTTCGCATGATAGGCGAGCTTGAAGTTCGACATCGGCGCCTCCTCCCAGTGACCGTGTTGATGTGCGAGCTGTCTTACGTCCATAAAAAGTGTATGTCAATTAATTATCTGCATAACGACGCTGACTTTTGCTGATTTAATGCAAAAGATCGATGTTGCCAGTCGGAAGCCTCCGCCTTAAGAAGGAGAGAGAGGGCGAATCCGCCGGAAGGAAGAAGTCATGGCGACGACGGCAACTGCGGCAAATGATGCCGCTCCCCGCCGCAAAGGCCGGCCGCGCGTCACCGAGACCGCGGCGCCGAGCCTTGTCGAGATTCTCAATCTGGTGCGGACAGAGCAGGCCACCACTCGCCAGGAGATCGAGCGGCAAAGTGAACTCGGCCGCGCGATAGTCGCAGATCGCCTCAACACGCTCGGCGACCTCGGCCTTGTCGACGAAAGCGAACTCGGCGCCGCAACCGGTGGCCGGGCACCGCGCCGCGTGCGTTTTGCCGCAGATCGTGGCCGCATCCTCGTTGCCACGCTCGACCAAACCGCGCTCGGCGTCGGGATTGCCGATCTCGGTGGCTCCCTGCTCATGGAGCATCACGAGGCGACCGAACTCAGCCAACCTGTGTCCGCCCTCGCCGATCGTCTGGTCACGCTTTTCCGCTGGATGCTGGAACGGCATTCGGACATCCAGCTCTACGGCATCTCCATTTCTGTTCCAGGCGCCGTCTCCGACGGTGCGGAGACACTTTTCCAACGCGCCACGCCTGGCGTCCTGCCGGGATGGGAGAGTTTTCCGCTTGTCGAAACACTCGTTGCGGCCTTCGACGCACCCGTCTGGCTCCGTTCCAGCGTCGAGACCATGACGATGGGCGAACTACATGCCGGAGCCGGGCGCAATCAGCGCACCATGATGTTCGTCAAGGTCGGCAAACGCATTGGGGCCGGCCTCGCAAGCGACGGAGTTCTCTTTCGCGGCGCGCAGGGAGCCGTCGGGCTCATCGGTTCCGTACCTGTGACCATCGGCGACAGGACGGGCACGCTGGATGCCATGGCGGGGTCGGACCACATTGCCCAGGATGGGAGGCTTGCAGCAGAGAACGGCACCAGCCCGATACTTGCCGAACTCGTGCGGCGTGGCGCCGAGATCACGGCGCTCGAAGTCGCCCAGGCCGCACAAATGGGCGATGCCGCCGCCATCGATATCCTGGCCCAGAGCGGCCGGCTGATCGGCCAAGTGGTCGCAACGCTCGCCAACATGCTGAACCCCGCGCTCATTGTGTTGTCCGGCTCGATCGCGCAGACCAATGACATTCTTCTCGCCTCCGCGCGAGAGGCCATCTACGGTGCCTGCCACCCCCTCGTCAGCCGCGACATGCAGATCATCCGCTCCCAGATGGGCAGCTCTTCAGGTCTTGTCGGGGCCGCCATCGTTGCGTCCGAGGGGCTATTCGCACCACCGATGCTGAAAGACTGGATCATGACCGGGCAGCCTCAGGCGCATCCGCTTTTCCAGGAGATGAAAAAAGAAATTGCCCGGCGAAAGGTTACCAAGGGGGACATGGTCCGGCCGCCGGATATGTGAGGAGGATTGAATGACGATTGCGGGTCTCGGCCCTCATGGGGAGCGGGCATCGGCGCCCGAGCGGGTTCTGCTGCTGCCGGAGGACATGGAGCGGGCGCGAGCCAGCGGCTTGCGGGTCGCGGTCGTGCTGCACACGCTTGAGAGCGACTGGGCCAAACAGCAGCTTTCCGGCATCATCGGCATGCTCGGCAATTGCGGGGTCGCTGTCATTGACGTGATTGACTGCGCCTTCACGCCGGAGGTCCAGATCGAGGCACTCGGGCGACTGATCGAGGAAGCGCCGGATGCCGTCATATCCCTGCCCGTCGCCAATTCGAAAGTGGCCGCGGCCCATGCGCGCGTGTCTGCGGCAGGCATCAAGCTCATCCTGCTCGACAACGCACCGACCGGACTTCTGCCCGGGAAAGACTACATCTCCCTCGTCTCGGCAGACAATTTCGGCCTTGGCAAGATCGCGGCTGAAGGCCTGTCGCCGCACCTGCCTGATGGCGCGGAGGTCGGCGTCCTCGGCTACGACGCCGATTTCTTCGCGACCAACGAGCGGGAAATCGCCTTCGTCAATTGGATGCAGATCCACCGTCCGGACGTTACGCTGCGCGTCCAGCGGTTTCCTGCACTGTCGGCAGTTGCCGCAACTACGCGCGCTCTTGCCGAAGCCCATCCGGATCTCGCCGGCCTCTTTGTCGTCTGGGACACGCCGGCAATCATGGCCGCCGGCATTCTCAAAATGCTTGGGCGCAAGATGCCGATGACGACTGTGGATCTCGGCCAGGAGGCGGCCATCGGGCTTGCTGCCAGCGACCCCCTCGTCGCGATTGCCGCCCAGCAGCCGTTCCGCCAAGGTGAGAGCGCAGCCTCCATTACCGTCACCGCGCTTCTCGGCAGGCCGTCCCCCGACTGGGTCGCGCTTCCCGGACTTGCGGTCACCGCAAGCAATGTGGTGGAGTGCTTCCAGACTGTGTGGCGGGCGCCCGCACCCCAGGAAGTGCTCCGAAGGCTCAGGCTCGTCGGTCTGAAGACTTCCGATCAACACCCGTCTTGAGGGCGAAAGCTCTTTCGAACTTGTAGTTTCTGCGGAACAGCACAATATTTAAGCAATGTCGAATGCTTTACGCATCGCACGTGGTCGCTTCGGGAGAGTGGCGCTGCTGGATATGGATCGGCCCCTGGTGCGGCACGCGCATCCGCATTGCCATGTGCTGTTAAAAGTCGAGGGTGCAGACACGCAGTTTTCGGTGCGCGACCGGCTCGTACCCCTCACCGACGAAAGCGCCGTTCTGATCAATGCCTGGGAGCCGCATGCCTATGCGCATGATCAGGCGCGGCCGAAGACGGTGATCCTGGCGCTCTACATCGAGCCGCAATGGCTCGGCCATTTCCGGCCGAATTGGGCGACAAGCCACGCACCCGACTTCTTCGCCTCGAATGTCGGCTCGATCACCCCCAACATCCGTTTGCGCACACGTACGCTTGCGGAGGCCATGGTAAAGGAGCCGAACAGCGCCGAAGTGCATGAGGTGCTTCTCGGTGAACTGATGGTCGCCGTCATCGAACGCTTCGCCGACTGGCGGGCCGTGCCCAATTCGATCCGCGACCTCGCAACGCGTCCGCTGCTCGACTTCCGTATCCGCAAGGCCGTCGAGCGGATGAAGGCGGCACCCGGAGAGATCGCCGATCTTGATCTTCTGGCGAGTGAAATCGGTTTGTCGAGGGCGCATTTCTTCCGACTGTTCGAGGCCTCGATGGGTGTGACACCGCGGGTCTTCCTCAATGTGCAGCGCCTGGAACGGGCTGTGGCTGCCGTCGCAGACGGAACGGAGAGCTTCGCGGCGATCGGCGACCAACTCGGCTTTTCCGTGCCGGCCCACTTCTCGCGCTTCTTCCACGATCATGCCGGCTCCTCGCCGAGCAACTTTCGCACAGTCAGCCGCCTCTCAGGCGACGATTTTGAGACTCCTCGGTAAGGTCTGATATCCGGCGGTATCGCCCGATTGCGATCCCTTCTTCACCTTTCTCCCACGGCACCCGACACCAACGGGTGCGGGAGGAGCACATGAAGAGTTTGGAGACAGCGGGCGGCCTGGTCGGCCGGACCGTGGAACGTGTCGAGGATGCCGGACTTCTGACCGGCCACGGACGCTACATCGACGACCTGCCCGTGCGGCGCGACACCGCCCATCTGGCGATCCTGCGCTCGCCACATGGCCATGCCGAAATTCGTGCGATCAATACGACGGCGGCCCGGGCATTGCCCGGCGTCTCGGCCGTACTAACCGGCGACGACGTTGCGCGGCTCACCCGCAGCATGACCGTCGGGGTCAAGGCAAATGTCGAATGCTGGCCAATCGCCCGGGACCGGGTCCGCTATGTCGGTGAGCCCGTCGCCCTCGTCGTTGCCGAGAACCGCTATGTCGCCGAGGATGCGCTCGATCTGATCGAGGTCGAGTACGAGACACTGGCCGCCATTGTCGATCCCGAGAAGGCACTCGCCGCAGACGCACCAGTCTTGCATCCGTCGCTCGGCACCAACCTAATCAACGAGCGCAGCTTTCGTTACGGGGACCCTGAAGCAGCACTTGCGACTGCCGACCACCGCATTTCCATCCGCATCGCCTATCCGCGCAATTCCTGCACGCCGATTGAGACCTACGGGGTCATCGCGGAATACGATCCAGGTGAGGACGCCTATGACGTCACAGCGAATTTTCAGGGACCGTTCTCGATCCATGCCGTGATTTCCCGCGCGCTGAACGTGCCCGGCAACCGCATGCGGCTGCGCACGCCGCCCGATTCCGGCGGCTCCTTCGGCATCAAGCAAGGCGTATTTCCCTATGTCATCCTTGCCGCCGTCGCCGCCCGCGTTGCAGGACGGCCGGTCAAGTGGATCGAGGACCGGCTCGAGCACCTGACGGCCTCCGTTTCGGCGACCAACCGTGTCACGACGCTGGAGGCGGCCGTTGCCGCCGACGGTCGCATCACTGCACTCTGCTGGGATCAACTGGAGGATTGCGGCGCGCATCTGCGCGCTCCGGAGCCGGCGACCCTCTACCGCATGCATGGCAACATGACCGGCGCCTATGCGATCGAGAACGTTGCCATCCGCAACCGCGTCGTGCTGACCAACAAGACGCCGACCGGGCTCAACCGCGGCTTCGGCGGACCGCAGGTCTATTTCGCGCTCGAGCGGCTCGTGCACAAGATCGCCGACGAACTTGGCCTCGACAGGCTTCAAGTCATCCGCCGCAACCTCGTGCCGGCCGACGCCTTTCCCTATCGCACAGCGACCGGCGGGCTTCTGGATTCGGGCGACTATCAAACCGCAATCGACCGCGCCTGTGCCGAAGGCGGTCTAGATGCTCTGCGGCTGCGAAGGGATCAAGCGCGTGCCGAAGGGCGCCTTTACGGCATCGGCTATGCGACGGTTGTCGAGCCGAGCGTCTCCAACATGGGTTACATCACGACAGTGCTCACGCCGGAGGAAAGAGCGAAAGCGGGTCCGAAGAACGGCGCCCAGTCCGTCGCAACGGTGGCCATCGATCCACTCGGCTCCATCACCGTCAAGGTCGCGTCAGTACCGCAGGGCCAGGGCCATCGCACCGTTCTGGCGCAGGTCGTCGCCGAGCGGCTCGGCCTTCCCCTGGAGGCCGTGCGCGTCAATACCGAACTCGACACGGCGCGCGACGCCTGGTCGATTGCCTCGGGCAACTATGCAAGCCGGTTTGCTGCAGCCGTCGCCGGCGCTGCGGCCCTTGCCGCCGACCGTATCAGGGAGCGTCTTGCAGCGATCGCTGCAAGCCAGCTCAATGTCACGGCGGATCGCATAGACTTCAAAGCCGGAAAGCTTTTCGATCGCGACAATCCGGACAATGCCATCTCCTTCGGGCGTGTGGCGGCTGCAAGCCACTGGGCGCCAGGCACCCTGCCTGATGGAACCGGCCAGACCATCCGCGAGACGGTTTTCTGGACGCCGGAGCAACTCGAGGGGCCGACCGCTACGGACGGCATCAACTCCTCGCTTTGCCATGGCTTCATCTTCGACATATGCGGCGCGGAAATCGACCGGACGACCGGCCAGGTCCGCATCGACCGCTACGTGACGATGCACGACTGCGGCCGCATCCTGCATCCCGGCATGGTCGACGGCCAGGTCCGCGGTGGCTTCGCCCAGGCTATAGGCGCCGCACTCTACGAGGAATATGCCTATGGCGGCGACGGAAGTTTCCTGACTGGTACGCTCGCCGACTACCTCATCCCGACCGTCATGGAGACGCCGGAGCCGCTGATCCTTCATCACGAGACGCTATCGCCCTTCACGCCGCTTGGCGCAAAGGGCGTCGGCGAGGGCAATTGCATGTCAACGCCGGTCTGCATCGCCAATGCCGTCGCCGATGCGCTCGGGGTCGAGAATATCCGGCTGCCGCTCTCACCGCGCCGAGTCAGCGAATGGCTCTATGGCGAGGAGCGCCCGCCGTCGAAACCTCAGGATTCGACCCCCGTCGCCACCGGCGCTTCCGGAGAACGTTTGCTGACGGGCTCGGGCTCGGCCGACGTCGTGGCCACGCGTCAGTCCGTCTGGACGATGCTGCTCGACCCGAACACGCTGAAGGCCATCATTCCAGGCGCACATGAGGTCCGAAAGGTCTCCGACTCGCATTTTCGCGCCGAGGTCACGCTCGGCATCGGTCCGGTCAAGGGTCGATACCGCGCCGACATCCGCCTCTCCGACATGGTGGCACCTCAAGCGGTCACGCTGTCCGGTGGCACGGAGGGCGCACTCGGTTCCGGTCGCGGCACGGGCCGCGTCACGCTGACGGAAACAGCGACCGGAACCCGCATCGACTATCGATATGAGGCCGCGATCGGCGGCAAGGTCGCCTCTGTGGGTGGCCGACTTCTCGACGGCGCGGCGCGCGTGGTGATCGGACAGTTCTTCCAGGCGCTCGCCCGTCATGCCGGCGGCGGAGGGCCTCCCAGCGCCGCCGCCGGCTTCACTCAGCGGCTTTTGAGCCTTTTCAGGAGGCGCAGATGAAGCCCGCATCCTTCGATTTCCTCTGCCCGGACACGCTGGAGGAAGCGCTTGCCGCGCTCGCCGAGGGCGGCGGTGAGGCGCGCGTCATCGCCGGTGGGCAGTCTCTGGTGCCGATGCTCAACATGCGGCTCGCCCGTCCCGGTCTGCTGGTCGACATCATGCGGCTCGAGGCATTGCGCCGGATCGAAACGTCAGGCGACGAGATCACCGTTGGCGCCGGCGTGCGGCAGGCCGAACTGGAAGCCTGGACAAATCTTTCGCGCGACCTGCCGCTTCTGGCCGCCGCCTTCCCCTGGCTCGGCCATGTGCAGACCCGGGCGCGCGGCACGGTCTGCGGCTCTGTCGCCCATGCCGACCCGAGCGCAGAGTTGCCGCTTTCCCTGGTGACGCTTGGCGGTGCCGTGACCCTCCGCAGCCGCAAGCAGAAGCGCAAGGTCAAGGCGGACGACTTCTTCATCGGCATGATGGCGACCGATCTCGCCGAGGGCGAGATGATCGAAGCTGTGCACTTCCCCAAGGCCCGGACCGGCAACGGTTATGCCTTCCGCGAGATTGGCCGAAGACATGGCGATTTCGCCATCGTCGCCTGCGCTGCGGTCGCCGACGAAAAGGGGTTGCGGCTCGGCATTGCCGGGGTAGATGACCGGCCGCGCGTCTTCGCGCTGCCCGCGCTCAACGACGACCAGTTCGACGATGCCCTCAACGATATCGCCTGGTCGCTGAACGCCCGCGACGACATTCACGCCAGCGCCCGCTACCGGCGCGAACTGGTCCGCAATCTCGGTCGCGAGACCCTGAAGGAGGCAAGCCGATGCCGCGCATGAACGCTGCCCAGAGGCATGTGGTCGAATTCACGCTGAACGGCCAGAAGATCCGTGCAGAAGCCGAAAACCGCATGCTGCTTTCGGACCTGCTGCGCCACGAAGTCGGGCTGACCGGCACCCATGTCGGCTGCGAGCACGGCGTCTGCGGCGCCTGCACCGTGCAGATCGACGGAAAGCCGGCACGCGCCTGCCTGACGCTTGCCCAGCAGGTGCGCGGCAGCGATGTACGGACCGTAGAAGCGCTGGCCCCCGGAGCGGCCGAACTTTCCCCGCTTCAGGCGGCCTTTCGCCGCCATCACGGCCTGCAATGCGGCTTCTGTACGCCCGGCATCCTGATGTCGCTCGACGCGCTCTTGCGTGAGCAGCCGGACGCCGGCCGGGAAGAGATACGAGAACACCTCTCCGGCCATCTCTGCCGGTGCACGGGCTACGCGACCATCGTCGAGGCGGCGCTCGCCGCCGCGGAGGAACAACGGAAGGAGGAGACACCCAATGCTTGATCTAGGAACGAGCTTCCTCGCGAGCGTGGAGCGCGACCCGGACGCGCTCGCGATCGTCGACGGGGAGATGCGACTGAGCTATCGCCAATGGTACGACAAGATTTCGGGCCTTGCAGCGGCCCTTCGCGAGACCGGCCTGAAGCGCGGAGATCATGTGCTGACTGCCATGCAGAACCGTTGGGAGAACGCGTCGCTGCACTGGGCCTGCCAGTTTCTCGGCCTGGTCGTCACACCGCTCAACTGGCGGGCGAAGGCCGATGAAATCGACTTCGGCATCGAGGATGCCGACGCGAAGGCCGTGTTCTACGAGGCATCGACGGAAGAGGCCGTGCGCCTGTCGCGGCTCGCGCAGGACTTGCCGCAGTGTTCGGCCGAGGCGCTGGCCGATATCATGACAGGCAAGGCACCCGATGTGGTGCCTGTGTCTGACGCTGCAGACTGGTCGCTGATGCTCTACACGTCAGGCACGACCTCGAAGCCGAAGGGGGTGCCACGCCGTCACCGCGCCGAACGCGCCGGCGCCGTCGCCCATGTCGCGCAGAACCTCTACCGGCATGGCGAGCGCACGCTCGGTGTCATGCCGCTCTACCACACGATGGGCGTGCGCTCCCTGATCGCATCCTCGCTGATCGGCGGCACCTTCGTCTGCCTGCCGCGCTTCGACGTGGCGAGGGCGCTCGACCTCATCGAAGAGGAGAAGATCACCAATCTGTACCTCGTGCCGACGCTCTACCACGACCTCGTGCATCACGAGGCGTTCTCGCCTGAGCGCGTCGCCTCCGTGACCAAGCTCGGCTATGCCGGCGCCTCGATGACCGATGGATTGCTGAAGCGGCTGGACCAGACCTTCCGGCCGGAGCTCTTCGTCAACCATTATGGCTCGTCGGAAATCTACACGTTCACGATCGAGCAGACGGCAACTGCGAAACCCGGCTCCGCCGGCCGCGCCGGCATCAACCAGACGATCCGCGTCGTCAGGCTCGGCAGTCGCAACCCGGACGAACGGGCGGAAGTCGGCGAAGAAGGCGAGATCATCGCGTTGATGAAAAGCGACGAGGCATTCGAGGGCTACTGGAAGCGGCCCGATGCGGACGCCAAGGCACTTCACGGCGGCTGGTACTTCACCGGCGACACCGGCTTCGTCGACCGGGACGGTGATCTCTTCGTTACCGGCCGGGCCGACGACATGATCATCACCGGCGGCGAGAACGTATCACCGGTCGAGGTGGAAAGCTGCCTATCGCTGCACGAGCGCGTCGCCGAAGTCGCCGTCGTCGGACTGCCCGACGAGCGCTGGGGCAAGATCGTCGTCGCCTTCGTCAAGCGACGGGGGGACATCACGGCCGAGGATCTCGACCGCCATTGCCGCGAATCCGGTCTTGCCAATTTCCGCCGCCCGCGCCGCTTCGTCTTCGTCGAGGCGATCCCGAAATCACCCGTCGGCAAGCTGCTGCGCCGCCTTCTGGTGGCCGGCGAATACACCGAGGAACGCATTCCCGAACACCAGTGAGCGACCAGACCGCCACAAGACCCATGAAAGGACATTCCATGCCTGAACACGCCACATTCCAGGACCCGCGCCTCGCCGAACTCGACGGCTTCACCGTCACGATCGATGCGGCTCGCCAGCGCGCCGACATCACGCTCGACCGTCCGCCTTACAACGTCGTCTCCATGCTGGCACGCGACCAGTTGCGCCTCGTCTTCGAGGCCCTCGACGAAGACGATCGCGTGCGCATCATCGTCGTTGCCGGCAAGGGCGAGCACTTCTCGTCCGGCGGCAACATCAAGGGCTTCCTCGAGGCGAGCCCGGAGCATGTCTCGCACCTAGCCTGGAACATCGCGGCACCCGCCCGTTGCTCCAAGCCGGTCATCGCCGCCAATCGCGGCTTTTGCTTCGGCGTCGGCTTCGAACTGTCGCTCGCCTGCGACTTCCGCATCGCGACCGAAACCACCCGCTACGCCCTGCCCGAGCAGAAGCTTGGCCAGATCCCAGGCTCCGGCGGCTCGGCCCGTCTTCAGAAGATGGTCGGCGTCACCCGCACCAAGAACATCGTGATGCGCTCGAAGCGGATCACCGGCCAGGAAGCCTATGACTGGGGCATCGCCTCGGAGATCGTCGCGGATGCCGATCTGGAAAAGGCCGTCGATGCGCTGGTCGAGGAACTGATCGGCTTCTCGCCGCTGGCCCAGCGCACGGCGAAGAAGCTTTTGAACGATACCGACGACGCGCTGCTGTCGACGGCCATCGAGCTCGAAGGCCATTGCTACAGCCGGCTTCGCACATCGGAGGATTTCCGCGAAGGCGTACTCGCCTTCCACGAAAAGCGCGCACCGGCCTTCGTTGGGCGCTGACCCACCGGACACTAAATCATCGGCCGGGCGGGAACCCGGCTTCATTTTCCATGAGGAGGAAGCGGCCTCGTCACCGCTTCGGGAGGATTGAGAATGGATACCACACAGCAGACGACACAGGAAAAGCGCCTTGTGGAACGGGGACCCGGCATCGTGTCGGGTCTGCGCGACCTGCCGAAACATCTCGGCATCAAGACGATGAGCGCCGGGCTCGTCGCCGCCATCTTCGGCTGCTCCGGCCCGGCCCTGATCGTCATCGGCGCGGCCGAGGCGGGCAAATTGACCAATGGGCAAACGGTCGCCTGGCTCTTTGCGATCTACGTGCTCGGCGGGTTTATCAGCATGCTGCTCGCGCTACACTACAAGCAACCTATCAACGGCGCCTATTCGATCCCGGGTGCAGCCCTCGTCGCCGGCTCGCTTGCGACCATTCCGTTCAATGAAGCGGTTGGTGCCTTCATACTGGCGGGGCTGTTGGTTCTGCTGCTCGGAGTCACCGGGCTCATCGGCAAGGTCATGCGCTGGCTGCCGATGCCGATCGTCATGGCGATGATCGCCGGTGCGCTGATCCGTTTTGCAACAGGTGCCGTGACGGCGCTTGGCACGGCACCGCTGATCGCCGGTGCCGCAATCCTTGCCTTCTTCGTCTCGATGCGGTTGACCAGGAGCATTCCGCCGGTACTGGCCGCCCTCGTCGCCGGCCTGATCGCAGCAGTCGTCACCGGTGCTGTCGGAGGCGGCGCCGCCAACATCGCCTTTGCGGCGCCGGAATTCACGATGCCGGTATTCACCATTGATGCATTCTTCGCGATCGCCATCCCACTCGCCCTTCTGGTGATCGGCGCCGAGAACGCGCAGGCGACCGGAGTCCTTATGGCCGAAGGCTATCGCCCTCCGGTCAACGCGATGACGATCATTTCCGGCATCGGCGGTGTCGCAGCCGGCTTCCTGGGTGGTCACAATGCCAATATCGCAGGTCCGATGACGGCGATATGCTCGTCCGAACAGGCCGGCGAAAACAAGGAAGGGCGCTATGCCGCGACGGTCGTCAACGGCCTGCTCTTCGCCGCCTTCGGCCTTATTGCGGGTGCTGCCGTTCCGATCGTGCTCAGCCTGCCGCCCGCTCTCATCGGCACGGTCGCGGGTCTCGCCATGATCAGCGTGCTCCTGTCGGCCTTCCAGAACGCCTTCGGCAAGTCGCTCGGCAATCAAACCGGCGCCTTCGTGGCGCTTGCCGTCGCCATGTCAAACGTCTCTCTCCTCGGCATAAGCGCCCCCTTCTGGGCCCTGGTCGCCGGCGTGATAGTCTCGGCCCTTGTCGAGGCCGGAAATCTTGGAAAGCAACACGCCACATGATCGCGGGGCAATGTTGAACAACGTCTACATGCGAGACGCTCCCATTGCTGATTTGTATGTCCACCAATGGGAGCGTCAGGTGTGGTGCTCTTTTGGCTACTGAAACTGAACATCTGATGTCGGGGGAGCGGAGATTATTACCGCTAAGCGGCCGTAGTAATACGCGAGACCTGTCGCAAATTTTCGTGGTTAACGCGCTGCTGACTACGACCGTGAAAATTCCGCTCCCGATGTAGCGGAGCGCAATCATGATTCTGAATGCCATTACCGAGAAGTTGAAGCGCCAGTCGAAGGATGATTTCAAAGGGCGGCACTCCGAGGCATGGCTGATAGTGCAGGCATTGACCTATTATCTGCGCTATCCGCTGAGCTACCGAGACTTGGAAGAGACGTTCCGGGAACGCGGCTTCCAAGTGGACCCCAGCACGATCAACCGCTGGGTCCACTTGCCTTTGCGCCAGCCATCGAGAAGCGGCTGCGCCAGTTTCAGGGCCTGCATTGCGGTTCGGTCCGGATCGACGACGATGGCGTCGCCTTAACCTGACGTAGGACGCAATCATTTCTTTGTCCTGAATTTCAGGCTTGGATCGGCCACGCGATCTCACGCCAGGTGGCGCTGGCGAGGGCGCGGAGTTGGCGATGATCAGCGGCATTCAGGTGTTTTGAATGAAGTTGAAAAAGATTGGCAATTTGGCCGTGGGTTGAGACGAAACGTTGGCATTGACCTGCCGACTTGAACCGCATCATGCGTCGCTCTCGTCGTCGAACGGGGAGGTGAGAATTTTCTGCGAGGTTGTTGAGCCCTTTGTGCTAACGGTGTTCGATCCCCAGCATGATCTCTCGCTTTGCGGCGGAATAAGAACGCAGCTTGTCTGTCACCCTCACGCGCGGCGCAACACCTTGTCTCTTCAACAATTTGCGCATCAGCCGAAGAGCGGCTCCCTTGTTTCTGCGGCTTTGCAGCAGAGCATCGAGAACGTGGCCGTTGGCATCGACGGCGCGCCACAGCCAGTATTTCTTGCCCTTGATCGATACGACCATCTCATCGAGATGCCATTTGTCTGCGAAGTTGCCGATCGACCGCCGCTTGACTTGGTGGGCGAATTTCAGACCAAACTTAGTCGTCCATTCTGAGACGGTCTGAAACGAGACGGCAATGCCGCGCTCGGCAAGCAGGTCTTCGATATCGCGCAGGCTCAGCGGGAACCGGTAATAGAGCCATACCGCATGCGCGATGATCTCGGCTGGAAAGCGGTGGCGTTTGTATCGGGCGGACGCATCGTCAGTCATGCCGATAGACTATTGCCTCGATCCGCACCAGCCGGTTAAGGCGACGCCTCCGTTGAGATTCATAGATTCAGCACGCAGAAATCCGTCTTCTGCGGAGGGCATCCCGCTGCGTTTGAGCATTTTCATTTCGCGTGGCGATCGAGTTCGACGAGCGTTGCGGCGGAGACGCTTGGATCGACATAGGGCGTGGTCGCAGATCGGTGTGTGTTGCCGAAAGGCCATTAATTGGAGCAATAAATCAATGGGTTAGTTCCATAAGGTATGTTATGCGATATGATATAACGTTACGATATTCGCCTTAAAGGCGGTATCGGTAATTGATCCGCCACCCGCATTACTCTATGTTTTTCATCGACAATGGAATTCGGAGAAGCGATATGACCGAAGCGACCAAAGACCTCCCGCGCGCACCCAGGTTCTGGTGGGAAAAGACCCTCTTCGCGTTGGTCATCCTTCTGCCTTCGACGATCTATCCTTTCGCGACCGCGTTCAACTCCTCGATAACCCCCTTCGGCACGTCGCTGGTTGTCGCGGGCACCCTGATCGTCCTCCTCCTGCTTTCGATTTTTTGGGATATCGGGCCGACCTTCGTCGAAAAGGCCGAGGCTAGGTTCCAGAACCGTTACGCGGCGGACATCTATTCGATCCCGGTGACCTTCGACGCGAAGCCGACACTCGTGCCGGGCTTCTCCCGGCTGACAGCAATACGCGCTGACAATAGCCAGGCCATCGGCGCCTGGGCGTTGAGGTTCAACCACGGACGCCAGGTGGCATGAGGCCTCGTCATGGGCGACGAGCCGCCGCCCGCTTTGACGATCCGGTAGAGCCGATTTCCTGAAGTTTCTGATCGACGAGTGATTCACACGGCGCTCATGGCCGTGGCGCAGAACCGTGGCCATGTGCGTTTTCGTGTGGACTGGATGGGGTTGATCGGCAAGACCGACTGGGATTTTATGCGGCGCAAATTAGGATTCGGATACTGGTTTCCAAATTGGGAATTTTGAGCTTGTTTCCAGATTGGGAACGCGATATATAGGAGCCAACGTGAACGTTATCGCCAAGTCCGCGTTGGTCAATTTCTGGAGCGACCTGCCGAAAGGAGCGCCAAGAGAGACTGCTGAAGCGGCGATGACGGAATGGTATGCCACCGCATCAAAGGCAAGCTGGAGCAACTTCAGTGAGCTGAAGAAAACTTTCAACTCGGCCGACATCGTCGCGGGCAACAAAGTGATTTTCGACGTGGGTGGCAATAAATATCGCATTGTGGGTTTGGTCGCATTTCGGACGAAGCGGATTTTCGTTCTGTTTGTCGGGACGCATGCCCAGTATGACGCGATTGACGTCGCAAAACTCTGATGTGAGGAAGTCAACATGCTGAATTTGAAAGCTTTCCGAACCCTTCAGAGCGAAGACGAGTACAATGCCGCACTGAAGGAAGTTCGGCCGTATTTCGAGAACGAACCTGAGGAAGGCACTGAAGAAGCGGCTCATTTTGACGCGCTCGTTCTTCTGATCGAACAGTACGAAGGCAAAAACTTCCCGATCCCGGCTGCGAGCCCGGTGGAGGTGGTCAAGTCGGTGATGGCTGCTAACAACTACACGCGCGCGGATCTGGTAGCCGTTATCGGCTCTAAAGCGCGGGCTGCCGATCTTCTGAACGGCAAACGCGAAATCAATCTCGAACAGATTCGAAAGCTCAGCAAGGAATGGAATATTCCTGCTGGGTCTTTGATTGGAGACGTCGCTGCCTAGTAGGTAAGGCCTACAAGGCTCCTCGGCATCCGCTGCAACTGTGCTCGACTCTTTCCGCGGGAGTCGGCTTGAGGCTGCAACTAATGAAAATTCCGGCTCTTGACCTTCAGTCGATCGATGAGGAGGTCGGGGACGTAGATGTCGCGCGCGGGCGCCGCCGCCTTCGGCCGTTCGCGCGGATCCGGTGCGCCATTGCCGCGCGCGAACTCGTCGCCCCGACCATGCGGCAAAGGAAACTGCTCATCCTGTTCTCCCAGCCGACCGAGGTCATCTGAGAGGTCGAACAGCCGCTGTGCAACAAGATGCACGACGTCCCCTTCCCGCTGGATTTTACCGTTGATCGCCATCATCGAAGCGGAGAGAAGAATGCGGCGCTGGCGCTCGAACAGCGTCGGCCAGACCACCGCGTTGACGATCCCTGTCTCATCTTCGAGGGTGAGAAACATCACGCCCTTGGCCGAGCCCGGCCGCTGGCGCACCAGCACGAGGCCGCCGGTCATCAGCCAGCGGCCATCGCGCTCGGCCATCGCCTCGGCGCATGTGACCATCCCCTTCTGGCGAAGGCCGTTGCGGAGAAAGGCGATCGGGTGCTGGCGGAGGGTGAGGCCGGTATGGGCGTAGTCCTCGACGACCTCGTGCCCTGCCCTCATCGAGGGCAAGGCGACCGAGGGCTCCTGCACTTCCGAGACCTGGCGCGTTTCGCGCTCGGCGGCCGCAGCCCAGAGTTCGAGCGGCTCGTCGCGCAGCCCCTTGATCGCCCATAGCGCATCGCGGCGCTGGAGCTGCAGCGACGGAAGAAACGCATCGGCTTCGGCGAGCTTCACCAGCGCGGCCGTGGGCACGCCGGACCGCCGCCAGAGATCGTCAGCGGAGGCGAAGGGGTCATCGGCGCGCGCAGCCACGATCCGGGCCGCGTCTCCGGTGGAGAGACCTTTTACCATCCGCATCCCGAGCCGGACGGCGCAAAGACGACTTCCTTCAATTGCCTCGAGCGTGCAGTCCCAGCGTGAAGCATTGATGCAGACCGGCCTAATCTCGACGCCGTGTTGGGCGCCATCCCTCACGATCTGCGCAGGCGCATAAAAACCCATGGGCTGTGAATTGAGGAGCGCGGCACAGAAGGCATCTGGATGATGGCATTTCACCCAGCTCGACGCATAGGCAATCAATGCAAAGCTGGCGGCATGGCTTTCCGGAAAGCCGTAGGAGCCGAATCCTTCGAGCTGCGAAAACGTCTGCTCGGCAAATTCGGCCGTGTAGCCGTTGTTGACCATCCCTGCCACGAGCTTGTCCTTGAATTTGCTGACCCCGCCGGAAAACTTGAAGGTCGCCATGGATTTCCGCAACTGGTCTGCCTCGCCGCCGGTGAAGCCAGCGCAGACCATTGCCACCTTCATCGCCGACTCTTGAAACAGCGGCACACCAAGCGTTTTCGACAGCACCGCCTCGAGTTCGGGCGTTGGATAGACGACCGGCTCCTTGCCCTCGCGCCTGCGAAGATAGGGATGCACCATGTCGCCCTGAATCGGCCCAGGCCGGACGATCGCCACCTGAACGACCAGATCGTAGAAGGTCTGAGGCTTCAGGCGCGGCAGCATGGACATTTGCGCCCGGCTTTCGATCTGGAAGGTGCCAAGGGTATCTGCCTTGCGGATCATCGCATACGTGCGTGAATCTTCCGATGGGATCGACGCGAGATCCCACACCTCGCCCTTGTGCTCGGCCATCAGCGAGAAGGCTTTCGCCATGCAGGTCAGCATACCCAAGGCCAACACGTCGACCTTCATGAATTTGAGCGCCTCGATATCGTCCTTATCCCATTCGATGACCTGGCGATCGTCCATGCGCGCCGGCTCGATCGGCACGAGATCGTCGAGCCTGTCATGGGTCAAGACGAAGCCGCCCGGATGCTGGCCGAGATGGCGCGGCGCGCCCATCAGCTGCTGCGCCAGCTCCAGCGTCAGCTTCAGGCGATAATCCGCTGCGTTGAGATTGTTTTCCCGAATCTGGCGTTCTGAGACCCCTTCCGACCAGCCCCAGACGCCCGACGACAGTTGCCCGATCATGTCCTCCGGCAGGCCGAGCGCCTTGCCGACGTCCCGCAATGCGCCTTTCGCGCGGTAGCGGGTGACGGTCGAGCAGAGCGCGGCCTTGCTGCGGCCATAGGTGTTGTAGATCCACTGGATGACCTCCTCCCTCCTCTCGTGCTCAAAATCCACGTCGATGTCCGGTGGCTCATCTCGCTCTTGGCTGATGAAGCGTTCGAAGAGGAGATCGTTGGTGTCGGGGTCGATCGAGGTGACGCCCAGGCAATAGCAGACGGCGGAGTTGGCGGCCGAGCCCCTGCCCTGGCACAAGATGCCTTTCGAGCGGGCGAAACGGACGATCGAGAAAACCGTCAGAAAATAGGGCGCATAGTTCATGACCCGGATCAGCTCCAGCTCGTCGCGCAAGGACTTTTGGACCTTGTCCGGAACGCCCTCGGGATAGCGATCTGCCGCACCTTCCCAGGTGAACTTGACCAGCGATTGCTGCGGATCGAGGCCGGGCACGATGGCTTCCTCCGGATACTGGTATTGTAGCTCCTTCAGGTCGAACTTGCAGCGCTCGACGATTTCGCGGCTGCGCGCCAAGGCTTCCGGATACTCGGCAAACAGCCGGTGCATCTCTTCCGGCGCCTTGAGAAAGCGGTCGGCGTGCCTTTCGCGGTCGAAGCCGACATCATCAATGGTCGTTCGCGTCCGGATGCAGGTCACGACGTCCTGCAGCTGCCGGCGGCTCGGCTCATGAAACAGCACGTCGTTGGTGACGACAGTGCGCACCCTGAAGCGCGCTGCCATGGTGGCGATGCCGTGGAGGCGCATGCGGTCGTTCGGCCGGCGCCGCAGGCACAGGCTCACATAGGCGCGATCGCCGAACAGCTCGGCCATCTTGCGAAGCTGCACGGCGCTGGTCTCGTCAGCTTCATCCGGGACTAGCACGCCGATCATGCCGGCCGTGTCCTCGGCCACATCAGTAAAATCGATAAGGCAGTTTCCCTTGCCGCCGCGGCTCTTGCCGAGGGACAGCAGCCGCGTCAGGCGCGAATAGGCCGGCCGATCCATGGGATAGACGAGGATCGACATGCCGTCGGTCAGGTCAACCCGGCAGCCGACGACCAGCCGAACGCCGGTCGCCTTGGCCGCCTCCCAGGCGCGCACGATGCCGGCGAGGCTGTTGCGGTCGACAATCCCCAGCGCGTCGATGCCAAGCGCGGCGGCCGTGGCGAACAGTTCGTCCGCGCTGGACGCGCCCCGCAAAAAGCTGAAATGCGTCGTGACCTGCAGTTCAGCATAGCGCGTCATCCGAACACCCCATGCACGAACCAGAGGTGGGAGCCGGTTTTCGGATCGACGCCGTCCCCGGCGCGATAGACCCAGTACCGTTCGCCCAGTTCATCCTCGACCACGAAATAGTCCCGGACCGCCTGGAACTCGCGAGGCCGGCGCCACCATTCGCCGAAGATACGTTCCGGGCCGTCGGCGCGCACGACCTTCCGGCGCTTGCCGCGCCACATAAACACCGCCGGCGGCTGGTCGGGCAGCAGCGCGATGACCTCGATGCGTTCCGGATTGGCGAAGAGCCGCGTCGGCCGCGGCCATTTCACCGCCCAGGCCTCGCCGATGTCAGGCGCGGTCGCGGCGATGCGCCGGACCGAACGCTCCGGCACGTCGGAGGCAACGGGCGCGACACGAAACAGCCGGTGGCCGCGATTGCCGAGGATATCGACCAGTGGAGTGATGTCGGCGCCCTCCTCCTCGATCAGAAAGGAAGCGACCTGCCGTTCCTCCAGCGGCTCGGCGAAGACGGCGACCAGCACCAGCTTCTCAATGCCGAAACCGGGATCGATGGTCTCGATGCGGTCGCAGAGCAGCTTCGACAGGCGCGCCGGATCGCGGACCGGTTTAGCGAGACCAGCGCGAAGATGCTGCCGGGTGTTGTCGACGCGATGGATGAAGAGGTCGCAACGCCGTGCGCCAAGGCCGTCTTCGGCGAGGCGGTTCGAAAGCTGGCCGACCAGCCGGCGCACATATTTGGCGATGGTCTCGGGCGCGCCGATCGGCTCGGCAAAATTCTTCGCAACCTCGACCAATTCCGGCGTGCGGATCGGCTCGATCGGTTCGGCGATCCGTCCAAACATCTGATCCAGTCTTCGTCCAGGTTCCGGCCCGAACCGCAACATCAGCGGCGCGCGCGGCATCGCCGAAAGCTGGCCGACGGTGTCGATGCCGAGGACGCGGAGGCCCTGGACGGTCTCCGCTGGCAGCCGCAGCGCGACGATGGGCAGGTCGATGACCGCCTTCGTCACATTGTCCACCGGCACGACAGTCGTCTCTACGGCCAGCAGCCGGGCGAGCGCATGCGCCGCGCCCCAGGTGTCGGCGACAGCGGCGCGCGCCGTCAGCCCGCGGCCGCGCAGCATATTGACGAGGCCCGACACGAGCAGCGCTTCGCCGCCGTGCAGGTGATCAGCGCCTTCCGTATCGATGACGAGACCGTCGGCGCCGTCGACCGCAACGACGGGGCTATATTGCCGGAGTGCCCACAATGCCAGCCGCTCCAAGGCGGCGGCATCTTCGGCCGGGGCCGCATCCACCATGAGGAGATCGGCGACCATGGCCTGCGCCTTGCTCGCGGCCATGCCGATGCGCAGGCCGAGCTTCAGGGCCGTCGCATCGGCGGCGGAGATCCATCGCTTCGAACCGCGGCGCGCAATGACGACCAGTGGCTTGTTAGCCGGCAAGGCTTCGCCAGCGTGCCGTCTGATCCGCTCCGTCGCGAGCTGTGGGAAATAGATCGATACGACCCTGGGCATCGGGGGCTCCAATTTCAAATTCGGCGCATTCGCCGGCTTTCACGCGCATCAGTTCTGCGAGCCAGCGCGCCCTCCCGACGCCGGCAACAGGTAGTCTTTCCGACGGCAGGGTGCTGATGCGCCATCGCGTCGTCGAGGCGGTCGGCTGCCCATAATCCGATGCCTCGTTCTGTCGTCGCCATCGCCGCAGCACGATGCCCAGGGCGCCCGTCTTCTCGGCGGCGAGTTGCAGGCGACGCGACGCGGTCATCGGCAGACGGACAAGCTCGCCGACCACGACGGCAAGCCCGCCGAAAGACAATCCCTCCTCCATCGCCGATAGCGCCTCCTCTTCCCGATCGCTTTCGCAGAACACGACACGGTCCGGATGGAGTCCCGCCTGGGCGACCGCTGGGAAAAACAGATCCGGGCGCGTCATGCACCACAGAACCTTGCCGCGCGATCTCGCCGCGATGCCGGCAACGAACAGTGCCGCAGCAGCGCCATCGACCGTCCCTCCCCCGCCGCCGGCGACCTCGTGCAATGCCCCGAAGGCGAGCCCTCCCCCCGGCAGAGCCCGATCGACCTCGGCGACGCCGAAGGGCAGCACCTGCCTGGCGCGCTGCGGGCCGCCTTCAAGCTGCTCGATGCGCTCGCGAAGCTCTGCCAGCACGGGGTTGAGGGCATGATTGGCCACGGCAGAATTGTTGCTCCTTCAGGGTTTCCAGCGGTTCTTTAAGCTGATATGTTCATTATTTGTTCCGATTGCCCAACTGAGTCAATCGGGCCTCCGGTCCGGAAGTTGCCCCTCGGCTAAGTCGTTGAAACGAATCCCTTAGCTGCATCAAGGAGATATCCACTGATCGGAGGGGTAGGAAATTTTTCTTAGGCATGCTGGGGACAAATGGCGGCGGCTCATCTCGAAAAACTCAACGACCGGCAACGGGAAGCCGTCGAGCACGGTATCGGCCTGCCGGATGGAAAGATCGGCGGCCCGCTGCTGATTATCGCCGGCGCGGGCAGCGGCAAGACCAACACGCTGGCGCATCGCGTCGCCCATCTGATCGTCAACGGCGCCGATCCGCGGCGCATCCTGCTGATGACGTTTTCGCGGCGGGCAGCATCCGAGATGGCGCGTCGCGTGCAGCGCATCTGCCGGCAGGTGCTCGGCGACAATGCCGCCATCATGACCGACGCGCTCGCGTGGGCCGGCACGTTTCATGGGATTGGGGCGCGGCTGTTGCGGATGTATGCCGAGCAGATCGGTCTCAGCGTCGATTTCACCATCCATGACCGCGAGGACAGCGCCGACCTGATGAACCTCGTCCGGCATGACCTTGGCTTTTCCGCCAAGCAGAGCCGGTTTCCTACGAAAAGCACCTGCATCGCTATCTATTCCCGCGTGGTCAATTCCGAGGCTTCGATCAAGGAAATCCTGAAATCGTCCTATCCCTGGGTGCTGGAATGGGAAGAGGAGCTGAAGCAACTGTTCGCCGCTTACGTCGAGGCAAAGCAGACGCAGAACGTCCTGGATTACGACGACTTATTGCTCTACTGGGCACAGATGGTTTCCGAGCCGGAGCTGGCCGAGGATGTCGGCAACCGTTTCGACCATATCCTCGTCGACGAATATCAGGACACCAATCGCCTGCAGGCGTCGATCCTGATGTCGCTGGCGCCCGGCGGCCGCGGCCTGACCGTCGTCGGCGACGACGCTCAGTCGATCTATTCCTTTCGCGCCGCGACCATCCGAAATATCCTGGATTTCCCGAAGGAATTCTCGCCGAAACCCGCCGACGTCATCACGCTCGACCGCAATTATCGCTCCACCCAGCCGATCCTGGCTGCGGCCAACGGCGTGATCGAGTTGGCACGCGAGCGCTATACGAAAAACCTCTGGACGGACCGCGCCTCCGAGCAACGGCCGATGCTGGTCACCGTCAAGGACGAGATCGACCAGGCCGCCTATATCGTCGAGCAGGTGCTGGCCAACCGCGAGATCGGCATGACGCTGAAGCAGCAGGCCGTACTGTTTCGAACCTCGAGCCACAGCAATGCGCTTGAGATCGAGCTCACGCGGCGGAACATTCCCTTTGTGAAATTCGGCGGCCTGAAATTTTTGGACGCGGCCCATGTGAAGGACATGCTGGCGGTCATGAGGTTTGCCCAAAACCCGCGAGACCGGGTTGCCGGCTTCCGGGTGCTGAAGCTGCTGCCCGGTATCGGGCCGCAGACGGCCGGCAAAATCCTCGACACGATCGCAAGCGATCCCGAGCCGTTACAGTCGCTCGCCGAAATTCCGCCACCCGCCAAGACCGGCGACGACTGGCCGGCCTTCGTCACGCTGGTCTCGGCGCTGCGAAAGGCGGAGGCAGGCTGGCCGGCGGAGATCGGCACGGTTCGGATGTGGTACGAGCCGCATCTCGAACGCATCCATGAGGATGCCGACACCCGCAAGGATGACCTGCTTCAACTCGAACAGATCGCCGGCGGCTATGCGAGCCGCGAACGCTTTCTCACGGAATTGACCCTGGACCCGCCCGATGCGACCAGCGACCAAGCCGGCGTGCCGCTCCTTGACGAAGACTATCTGATCTTGAGCACGATCCACTCGGCCAAGGGACAGGAATGGCGTGCCGTGTTCATGCTCAATGTCGTCGACGGCTGCATCCCGTCTGACCTTGGCACCGGCTCTACCCCTGAACTCGAGGAAGAACGCCGTCTGCTCTATGTCGGCATGACGAGGGCGCGCGACAGCCTCACGCTGATCACGCCGCAGCGCTTCTTCACGCACGGCCAGAATGCTCAGGGAGACCGCCATGTCTATGCGTCGCGCACCCGCTTCATACCGGCCACGCTCTTGCAGTTCTTCGAGACGGCAAGCTGGCCGAAGGTATCGGCTGCCGCCAGCGAGCGGAGCAGTCGCCAGGTTCGCGTCGATATCGGTGCGAGGATGCGATCGATGTGGAAATGAGCCATGCAGCCCGTCACTTCGGCCGAGCTAGAGGAACAGAAGCCAGATCGCGAGGAGCGCGTCCGGCGCATCATCCATGTGGACATGGATGCTTTTTACGCCTCCGTCGAGCAGCGCGATAATCCCGAGCTGCGTGGCAAGCCCGTTGCTGTCGGCGGCGCTGCCGCCCGCGGTGTCGTGGCCGCCGCAAGCTATGAGGCGCGCGCTTTCGGCGTTCGATCGGCCCTTCCATCGATCACCGCCAAGCGGCGCTGCCCGGACCTGATCTTCGTTCCGCCGCGCTTCGATGTCTATCGAGCCGTTTCGGCTCAAATCCATATGGTTTTCGCCGAGCATACCGATCTGATCGAGCCCTTGTCGCTCGACGAGGCCTATCTCGATGTCACCGACAACAAGCAGGGCATTCCGATAGCGACGGAGATTGCCACGAGAATCCGCGCCCGCATCAAGGAGATCACCGGGCTCAACGCCTCGGCCGGTATTTCGTATTGCAAGTTTCTGGCCAAGATGGCCTCCGACCTCAACAAACCCAATGGTCAGGCGGTCATCAAGCCCAAGAACGGGCCGGCTTTCGTCGAGGGGCTTGCCGTCAAGAAATTCCACGGCGTGGGGCCGGCAACCGCCGCGAAGATGGAACGCCTCGGCGTCCTGACCGGCGCCGACCTCAAGGCGAAGTCGCTTGCTTTCCTGCAGGAGCATTTCGGGAAGTCGGGCGCCTGGTACTACAATATCTCGCGTGGCATCGACGATCGACCGGTCCGCCCGGATCGGGAGCGCAAGTCCGTCGGCGCCGAGGATACCTTCATGGCCGACCTCTTCGATCTGGATGCAGCGCGTGCGGAAATCTCCCCGCTCATCGACAAGGTCTGGCGGCATTGCGAGGCCAAGGACTTGCATGGCCGTTCCGTCACCCTGAAGGTGAAATATGCCGACTTCCAGATCATCACGCGAAGCAAAACCGAAGCCACGCCGTTCGGATCGGTCGCGGAGATCGTGGCGACAGTGCAGAAGCTCCTCGCCCCCTTGTTTCCGACGGCGAAAGGGATCCGCCTTCTCGGCGTGACCCTGTCCTCGTTTGGCGACGAAACCGCGAGCGGACCTGCCGATCAACTTCAGTTGGAGATCTAGGCGTACCTCTCCTCGCCGGCCGCATCGAAATCCGCAGCCTCCGCGCTAGATTACTCTCAAACCGCGACGCCGCCGACCTGCCGGAGGGACCATGTGCAACGATTACAGGCTGATGGTCGAACTGGCCTCGGTCATCGAGGAGTTCGAGCACCTCAAGATCAAGATCCGCTTCCCCGAGGGCAGGCCCAACATCGAAGCGCGCGAGGATATCAGGATCACCGACACGGCGCCCATCGTTCGCACGGTGGAAAGCGAGCGCGGAGTTGGCGAGCTTGTCCAGCGGCGCTGGAGCTGGCCGGGACCGAGCAAGAAGCCGGTCTACAATTTCCGGTCGGAGGGTCGCGAGTTCGCCTCGAACCGGGCTTTGATCCTCAGTGATGGGTTCTATGAATTTATGTGGACACTTTGGAGGGCTCTGACGGGAGGTAACGATGCATATCGTTCGGCGACGGGAGCACAACCAATATGAGTTAGTCGACGAGACCGGCGTCGCCGATCCGCTTGCGGCCAGCTTTGCGACCGGCCTTATTGGTCGAGGCTGCTCGCCGCATACTGTGGCGGCCTACCTTTACGACCTTCGGCTTTTCTACCGTTTCCTTGCGGACACAGGCATTACGCTCTCCAGCCTCCGTATCGCGCATAGCGTAGAACTCCTAGCTTGGCTCGGCGCGGTCCCGTGTCCCCGTGCAAGGATCACCTCCTTTCCTTCAGCAGTGCGCACAACATTGTCGCCAACCAGCATCAACCGGGCGATGGCGGCAATATCGAGCTTTTTTGACCACCTCGCGCTGGCCGACCTTGCTGGCGTCGACCGCAATCCTCTTGCAACGACGCAGGAACTGGCGCGCGGCGGTATCGCGCGCAGGCGCGCCCGCGGCGCACGACGATTGAAGCGCGTCGAGCGCGTACCGCGGCCAATGACACGCGAACAGGTGGACAAACTGCTCGACGTGATCGACCGGCCGCGGGATCGGGCAATGATCCTCGTCATGCTTCAGGGTGGCCTCAGGCCCGGCGAGGCACTAAACCTGCAGCTCGACGATATCGAATATGGTCGTCGGCGTGTCACCGTACGGCATCGCACCGACCACCCGAAGGGTGTTCGCACAAAAAGCCGAACCGAGCGCGTTGTTGACGTTCACGAGCCGGAAGCGCTCGCAGCTATAAGCCGGTATGTTCTTGAGGAACGTCCCCAGAATGCGCCCACACGCCATCTCTTTCTGGTCTGCGGCAAGGGCATAGTCCTTTGGCGCGTCTTTCCATTGCAGGCCATGCTTGATGACATAGACGATCCCGCTGATCACACGGCGATCGTCGACGCGCGGAACGCCATGTGCCAAAGGAAAATACGGCGAGATCCGAGCCATCTGGTCTTCACTCAGTAGAAACAAATCACTCATCACGGTCTCCTATCGGATACCGTGAATCACACCTCATGCCAAATTAATAGGTCCTGAGCCTAGGCGATGATGCTGAAAGTGGCCTTGCGGAGGTAAGATCATATCTGCCGCAGGCTTATGGCTTATATCTAGCTCCTTAAGGTAAGCCAGTCTTGGTAACACGTTTCTAGAGAACGCGGTTGATAAATCGGCAGGCCGCGCTTCCGGCGATCCGGCCGAGTATTGCTGCCTTGGCAAGCCCGCCGAGATAGAAAGTCTCGGCGCCTCCCTCCAGGCCCCCGGCCGTGGCTCCGGCAGCATAGAGGCCAGGGACGGGATGGTGCGCGTTGTCGAACACCGTACAGTCGGTGCCAATCTCCACCCCGCTCATCGTGTAGGTAATGCCTGCGATTGCGGGAAGGATGTGAAAGGGCGGCTCGTACAGCGGGCGCCTGGTGCCACGCTCGGCCGGGCTCTTCTGGTTGCGAGCCATGATCGATTGCGAGAGGCCCGCCGGATCGATCCCGGCTTCGGCGGCGGCAACGAGCAGGTCCCGGCTCCTGTGGGCGGGAGCATTCAACGTGGCAAGGAACGGATTGCACGGCACCACGCGGGTATGCGGCCCGATATCGCGCCATATCCGGTCATCGATGACGACGAAGAAGCGATTTCGGCCTGCTCCCGCCGCGACCCTGTTGGCCATCGCCACGCCGCTCGCAAGCCCCTCGCCGACATCCCGGCCGGTCTCGTCCAAGAGCATGCCGGCCATCGCCAGTTCGTCGAGCGTCGGCCATGGCCAGAGCCGGGCATCGCCGAGGGCGCCGGCAGAGACGATATGACCGTAGAAGCGATGGAGCGCGGAGGTCCGCAAACCGAGCGTCTCGGCGAGTTGCATGGAAAGGCCATTGGCCGTGCCAGCATTGCGCCTCAGCGTTCGTTCGGGCTCTGGCGCGAGCGTCGCACCGACGAGGCCCGAACTGTTCTGAAAGCCCCCGTCCGCCAGGATGACGCTCCTGCCGTGCCAGAGCATGGTTTCGCCTCCGCATTCGACATCGACTTCGAAACCGCCCCCGACTTTCGGCCGCAGTCCACACACGCGGCGGCCACGCAGAAGCCGGCCATTTCGCGACTGTAGATGCCGTTCCAGCCCGCGCAGCACCCGATCCGGACCCCGTCCGGTCCAGGCGAGGCCGGAGCGCCGCGGCCGGATCGGTGCCAGGCACCATCTCTGCCATGGCTCAGCACCGGCCTTGATGAAGCGCGCATCCGCCTTGTCGACGAGCCAGTCGAGCGTTTCCCGTGACCGGTGCGCGACTGTTGCCAGCAGAGCCTCATCTATATCCTCCGGCCGCTTGGCGAGAAGCCTTGCGGCAAGCTCTTCGGGGGCAAGTCCCATGTCCACAAAGGCAAGGTGCATCATCCCCCCGGCATAGCGGGAATTGCAGGGGTAAAGCTGCTCCTCGCCCTGCTCGAAGACAACGACGGCGGCACCATGCTCCGCCGCCGACGCGCCCGCCGAAAGGCCGGCAAGCCCTCCCCCAACCACGATGACATCGCACGCATTCATCATGGCATGGGTATCAGCGTATCGGCGATGACGCGGGCGATGTCGCGCAGCAGCATGACGAGGCAGAAGATCGACACCGACGCGAAGATGCAGGCCCCCGCCCAGAACAGCATCGCCGAGACGTGCAAAAGAACGGCCGCCCCGAGAACGAGCACCGCGGCGGCGGCCAGGGTCGCGAAAAAAAGCCCATGCCGGATGAGCTGGTCGATGAAAAAGAAAGTCTGCATGTCCCTTGAGCATCTCCCTCGGCGAAATGGGCGATAACGGATCAGGCGGCAGTCCGGCGAAGTAGGCCGGCGCTGTCGAGCGCATCCCGGATTTCCGCCCTGACGTCGTCGTCGACGGGAAAGGCGGGCGCACGCGCGGCCGGGCACGGAATCTCGCCGAGCTGGCAAAGCGCCTCCTTTACCGCCGCCGCCTCGCTCGTCAGCCGCTTCGGCTGCTGGTTCTCGAAGACCGACGACATGAGCGGGCGGCATACCCGGTCGAACAGAGCGTCCGCCGCCGCGTCGTCGTGCTCCACGAGCGCCAGCAGCTCCGCCCATTTTTCGGGAACGATCGCGCTTATGCCGATCAGGGCGCCGTGGGCGCCATGCCGCAGCATGTCGAGAAGCGGCGGGGAATCGACGCCGACCAGAATAGACAGGTCGTCCTTCAGCGCGTCCCACACGGCGGCATAGGCCGGGAAGTCGCCCGCCGTCGCGACCTTGATCGCCACGACATTGGGAAGGTCGGCGATTGCCTTGAGCGATTCCACCGAATAGGCGCAATGGCTGTTCGGTGGATACTGGAAGACGACCATTGGCAGATCAACCTCCCGATCGAGGCGGGAAAAGAACTGCCGGACGGAAGCGGGATGCGCCGCAAGGCGCCGATAGGCACGCCGATCGAATGGCGGAAAGACCAGAAGCGCCTCGGCCCCGGCCCGCTTGGCGTCGAGCGCGTCGCGGATCACGAGGTCGGCATCGTGCCCCTCGACACCGGCGATGACGACCTGGCCGGGCGCGCGATGCCTGAGCGCAAGCTCGATCGCCCGGATCTTCTCCTCGGACGAAAGCTGCAGGATTTCGCCGAGGCCGCTGTTGATGACGACGCCGCAAACGCCGGCTGCGGCGAAGGTCGCAGCGATGTGCCGTTCGAGCGCGCTCATGTCGAGCGCCCCGTCGGGTGTAAACGGCGTGATGGTCGCTGGATAGAGGCCGCTCATGACGAGCTTCTTGCCTTCGCGAAGAGTGGATACCATGCGAATTGTCCTTTCCATGATTGATGGGGAGCAGGAGCAGCGCCGGAGCGCTGCGCCGCTATGCAGTATGCAAGACTTGCTGGGCGGCTGCGGCCGCGGGCTTATCTTGCGAGCGCAGCCGCACGATCAGTTCGCCGACGATGCCGCGCCGGAACGTCATGATGCAGAGCACGAAGATGCCGCCTTGGATGATCATGACCCACGAACCGAACTCGGCGAGATAGCTTTGCATCGCCACGATGACGACGGCGCCGACGATCGGCCCGAACAACGTACCCACGCCGCCGAGCAGCAGCATCAGCACCACCTCGCCCGACATCGACCAATGCAGATCCGGCAGCGCAGCGAGCTGGAAGACGATGGCCTTGAGCGACCCGGCAAGGCCGGCGAGCGATGCCGAAAGAATGAAGGCGAGGAGCTTATGCCGTGGCACGTTGTAGCCGAGCGACACGACCCGCGGCTCCGACTCGCGGATCGCCTTGAGGATGTTGCCGAAGGGCGAGTTCACCGTCCGCCAGATGAGGAAGAGGCAGCCGAGGAAGATAGCGAGCACGACAAAGTAGAGCGTCATCGTGTCGTTGAGATCGATCAGCCCGAACAGATGGCCGCGTGGAACCGACTGAATGCCGTCCTCGCCGTGGGTGAACGGCGCCTGCAGGGCGATGAAGTAGATAAGCTGGGCCAGCGCGAGCGTGACCATGGCGAAGTAGATGCCCTGGCGGCGGATGGCGAGCCAGCCGAAGACCGTTCCGAGCAGGGCCGTGGCGAGAACGCCGAGCAGGATGCCGATTTCCGGGGTCACACCCCATTCCTTGACGGCATGGGCGGCGATATAGGCGCCCGTGCCGAAGTAGGCGGCATGGCCGAAGGAAAGAAGACCCGCATAGCCGACGAGCAGGTTGAGCGAGCAGGCAAAGAGCGCAAAGCACATCGCCTTCATCAGGAATACCGGATAGAAGACCGCCGGCGCGATGATCACAGCCCCGATTGCGACCGTCGAGAGCGCCATCTTCGTCGTCTTCGACCAGTTCACAGCCCCGGAAACGCTGGCGATGCTGGCGTTCAGCGCCGCGCGGTCAGTGCTCATGCGGCCGAACAGGCCGGACGGGCGCACCATCAGCACGATGATCATGATGACGAAGAGGACCGTGGTTGAGGCTTCCGGATAGAAGACCTTGGTCAGACCCTCGACGAGCCCGAGCCCGAAGCCGGTGAGGATGGACCCCATGATCGATCCCATGCCACCGATGACGACGACGGCGAAGACGACGATCATGATGTTGTTGCCCATCATCGGACTGACCTGGTAGATCGGCGCCGCCATGACGCCCGCAAGGCCGGCGAGCGCGACGCCGAAGCCGTAGGTCAGCATGATCATGCGCGGCACGTTGACGCCGAATGCCCGCACGAGCGTTGCATTCTCGGTCGCGGCGCGTAGGTAGGCGCCGAGTTTGGTGCGCTCGATGAGAAGCCATGTGCCAAAGCAGACAACGACCGACGCAAAGATTACCCAGATTCGGTAGTTCGGCAGGAACATGAAGCCGAGATTGGTGCCGCCCTGCAGCGCCGCGGGAATGTCGTAGGGTTGGCCAGCGGTGCCGAACTCGTTTCGGAACAGCCCCTCGATGATGAGGGTCAGGCCGAAAGTGAGTAGCAGGCCGTAAAGGTGGTCCAGCTTGTAGATATGCCGGAAGAAGAGCCGTTCGAGCACGATGCCGAACAGGCCGACGACGATCGGCGCGATCACGAGGGCGCCCCAGTAGCCGATGCCGGCGTAGCGCAGCAGCAGCCATGCACAGAACGCGCCCATCATGTACTGCGCGCCGTGCGTCATGTTCACCACGACGAGCAGACCGAAGATGATGGCAAGGCCGAGGCTTAACATCGCGTAGAAGGCGCCGTTGATGAGCCCGACGAGCAGTTGCCCGAAGAGCACCTGCGAAGAGATATCCAAGAAGTCCATGTTTCCTCCCAAGACGCGGCGTGCCGCGCCCTTCAGACGCCCAGTCGCTCTTTGAGCTCGTCCTGGTGCTGGTTGATCTCGTCGTTGCGGTAGCTCCCCACCACGCGGCCGTGCTCGACCAGGTAGTGGCGGTCGGCGACCGTGGAGGCGAAGTGGAAGTTCTGCTCCACGAGAAGGATGGTGAAGCCGCGCTCCTTGAGCATGCGCAGGACGGCCGCGATCTGCTGCACGATGACGGGCGCGAGCCCTTCTGTTGGCTCGTCCAGAAGCAGGATCTTCGCTCCCGTTCGCAAAATGCGGCCAATGGCCAGCATCTGCTGCTCGCCGCCGGAAAGCAGGTTTCCGGCGCTCTTGCGCCTTTCCTTCAGGTTCGGAAAATAGCGGTAAATCTCTTCCACCGCCATGCCGCCCGGCCGGACCACGGGCGGAAGCAGCATGTTCTCCTCCACGGTCAGGCTGGCGAAGATGCCCCTGTCCTCCGGACAGTAGCCGATACCAGTACGTGCGACGACCTCCGGCATGGAGGTGATGGTCTCGGTACCGTTGATCGAGACAGACCCCGTGCGGCGTCCGACGATCCCCATGATGGCGCGCACGGTCGTCGTTTTGCCGGCGCCGTTGCGGCCGAGCAGCGTCACTACCTCGCCCTCGGCGACGTCGAAGGACATGCCCTGCAGGATGTGGGATTCGCCATACCAGGCATTTAAATCGCGGATACGCAGGCAGAAATCGGCATTCGCGACACGGTCAAGCATGGCCAACCCCCATATAGGCTTCGATAACGCCGGCATGGGCGGACACCGTTTCATAGTTTCCTTCCGCAAGGATGCGTCCGCGCGTCAGCACGGTAATCGTGTCGGATAGGTCGGCGACGACCGAGAGATTGTGCTCAACCATCAGGATGGTCCTCGTCCCGCGCAGGCTTCGGATGAGATCGCTCACGCGCCCGATGTCCTCGCGGCCGAGGCCGGCCATCGGCTCGTCGAGAAGCAGGATTTCCGGCTCCGCGGCCAGCGTCGTCGCCAGCTCGAGGACGCGTTTACGGCCGTAGGAGAGATCGGCGGCCGCAACGTCGGCCATGCCGCCAAGCCCGACCATCTCAAGGATTTCGTCGGCGCGTGCGTTCAGCCGCCGCAGCATGCCTGCCGACCGCCAGAAGCTGTAGGAAACGCCGAGCGGGCGCTGTAGCGCGACGATGACATTCTCCCGGACAGAGAAATGCGGGAATATCGCGGAAATCTGGAACGAACGCACCATGCCCAAACAGGCAACCTTCTCCGCGCTCGTGCGCGTGATGTCCCTGCCGTTGAACACAATCCGGCCGGATGTCGGCTCCAGGAAACGGGTCAGAAGGTTGAAGAGTGTCGTCTTGCCGGCGCCGTTCGGCCCGATCAACGCATGGACGCCTCCACGCCTCACCTTGAGGTCGACACCTTCGACGGCAAGAAACCCGCTGAAGGACTTGCTGAGGCCCGAGGCCTCAAGAATCACATCATTCACACCAACACCTCCCATGTCGTGCCCGGCGCCCCCAATCGCCGTACAGTACCGATAGCGGCGTTCTTAACATTACGCAACAATTTTGTGCAACCGGTTGCGCATTTTTGTTGACCTGCTGTTGCACTTCGTTTCAAGTGCGCTGGACGAGCGCCAATCAAGGAGGAAAAGCCGTGCCCACCTACACAGAACCGTTCATGTTCATCGACGGCGCCACCGTGACGGCGACAGCCGCTCCGCGGATCGACATCGTCAATCCTTCGGACGAGGAGATCATCGGCAGCGCGCCTGTGCTCGAGGCGGAAAAAGCGTCAGCGGTGGTTGCGGCCGCCGAACGCGGCTTTGCGGCCTGGAGCCGGGCCAGCCCGTGGAAGCGCTCCGGCGTGCTCCTGGCCATCGCCGCCAATCTCAAGCGTAGCGTCGAGGAGATCGCGCAGGCGGCGACGCTCGAAAGCGGCAAGCCCCTCTCTGACGCGAAGGCAGAGGTCCTGAATGCCGCCGAGCATTTCGAGTGGTTTGCCGGCGAATGCCGACGGTCTTACGGCTACACTGTCACCGGCCGGCTACCGGAAAGCCGCATCCGCATAGAATATTCCCCGGTCGGCGTAGTGTTGGCCCTAACACCCTGGAATTTTCCCATTTCCATGGCGGCGCGCAAGCTGGCGATGGCGCTCGCCGCCGGATGCAGCGTGATCCTGCGCCCCTCGGAACTGGTGCCGGCCAGCGCCTCGCTGCTGGTCAAATGCTGTCATGAAGGGGGGCTGCCGGACGGAGCCGTGAACCTCGTCATCGGCATGCCGGATACGGCCGTCGCGCCCTTCATGGCCATTCCCGCCGTTCGAAAGGTGTCCTTCACGGGTTCCACGCCGGTCGGCAAGCTGCTGATGCGCCAGTCGGCGGAAACGGTGAAGCGGGTGACGATGGAGCTTGGTGGACATGCGCCAGTCATCGTCATGCCGGACGCGGATATAGACGCGGCCGCCACCGCCGCCGCAAAGGCGAAGTTCCGCAACAGCGGCCAGGTCTGCGTGTCGCCGAGTCGCTTTTTCGTGCACGATGACGTCGCAGACCGCTTTACCGGCAGAATGATCGAGATCGCCCGACAGCAGACGCTTGGCGACGGCTTCGACGCCAGGGTGACGATGGGCCCGCTGATCACCGCCCGGCACCGCGAGCGCGCCCAGTCGCTTGTGGATGACGCGCGCTCGAAGGGCGCGACCATCGTCGCCGGCGGCGGCAGGCCCTCGCACCTGAACCGGGGCTATTTCTTCGAGCCCACGGTCCTGACGAACGTTTCCGAAACGAGCAGGATCCTCCGCGAAGAACCCTTTTCCCCCATCGCCCCTGTCCAGCCGTTCCGCCATGTGGACGAGGCGATCGAGCGGGCAAATGCCCTGGAATTCGGTCTTTCGGCCTACGTCTTCACGAACGCGCTGACCCTGGCGAACGACATCGCGGACCGTTTGGAGGTCGGCATCTGCGGCATCAATACCTTCGCCGCCGGGCTGCCGGAGCTGCCGTTCGGCGGCGTCAAGCAGAGCGGCTTCGGGCGCGAGGGCGGCGCCGAAGGCATCTGGGAATTCCTCAATCCGAAAATGGTTCACGCCGTCCTGGCGTGACCCTTCCTTGGCGGTCTTCGCAAGCTAGAAGGCCGTCAGTCCGCCGTCCACGCAAAGGAGCGTGCCGGTCATGAAGCCCGCAAGCTCGCCGACGGCGAACACGGCGACACGCGCGATGTCGTCCGGCTGGCTCGCACGGCCGAGCGGAATGGTCTCGACGATCCGCTTCTCGACCTCGCCGGCAAGGGCGCTGCCGTCCGCCGCTGCGCGCTCGACAATGCCGGGCGTGCGGGTCAGCGTCGGCGCGAGCGCAAGCACCCGGATACCGTAGGCTCCAAGCTCCAGCGCCAGGCTTTTCGTCAGCCCCACGACCCCATGCTTGCTCGCCGTATAGTGCACCAGCCCCTGTCGGCCGCGAAAGCCGGAAGTCGAAACGATGTTGAGGATCGCCTTCGTGCCGGCAATCGTGTCGGCGCGCATGAGCCGCGCCGCCTCGCGGCTGCACAGGAAGGTTCCACGCAGGTTGGTGTCGATCGTGGCATCCCACTCCTCATCGGACATGGAGAGGGCGTCCTTGACCGGGTAGATGCCCGCGTTGTTGACGATGATGTCCAGGCCGCCGGCTTCGGCCTGACAGTAGCCCATGAACGCCGCGACGGACCCGCCGTCCCTGACATCCAGCCTGCAGCCCGATGCTCTGCCGCCGCGCTCCTCTAGCAGGCGCGCCGCGCGGCTGGCTGCCGCCCCGTCGATATCGCCAAGGACGACATGGGCGCCCGCCTCCACGAGCCGCGCTGCAATGGCGAAACCCAGGCCTTGCGCGCCGCCCGTCACTACCGCACGGCGGCCATCGAGGCGAAGAAGATCGTTCAGGGACCGGGTGGGGAAATCTGCATTCATCATTGTTTCACTCGTCTTCAAACAAAAACGGCAACCGGAATATCCGGTTGCCTGCGGGCAGTTCCGTATCCACTGACGCGCTCAGTGTTCGTGGTGACCGTCGTCGTTGATCGTGTCGTAGTCGGCCGGGACGATGATCTCGATCAGTTCGCAATCGTCCGAGGCGCCGAGCACCGTGTGCAGCATGCCGGGCGGCTGGATCCAGGAGCTGCCGGCCCGCATGGTGATCTCGCCGTGCCCCTCGAATTCGAACTTGAGCCAGCCCTTCAGCAGATAGACCATCTGAAGCTGCGGCGTATGGAAGTGCCGTTTCGACTTGGCCGGATCGTAGCCGGGATTGAAGCGCATCACATGCGCCTGGACCAGACCGTTCGTCGCCTTCGCAAAGCCGAAGTCACGGTATTTGGCGAAGGGGCGCAGCCCCTCGACCTTGAAGTCCGCCTCGTCATAGTGACTGAAAGCAAAGGTCTGGGGCCTGCTTTCGACTGTATTGTGCGCACTCTCTGACATACTGTTTCCTTTCGGTAGGGGCTGGGGTAGGGCGGAGACCGTCTCCGCCCCGGTGTTTCGTCACTGGTTCGCGACCAGGGAGCAGGACTTGTCGAGCGGCTTGAAAGCCTCATCCGCGGGAATGGTCCCGATCAGCTTTAGATCGTCCCAATCGCCCTTCGATTCCTCCGGCGACTTCGTCTGGTAGACATACATCGGCTGCAGCTTGCGGCCGTCCTCGCGGACGGAACCCGGGCCGAACAGCGGATCGTCGGTCGGCAACTCCTTCATGGCCGCGACGACCTTCGCCCCGTCGCGGTCTTCATCGATCTTCGAGACGGCCTTCAGGTAGTGTAGGACCGCGGAATAGACGCCCGCCTGATGGGCGGTCGGCTTTCGGCCCTGGAACTGCGCCGCAAAGCGGTCCGAGAACGCCCGCGTCGCATCCGTCTGGTCCCAGTAGAAGGAGTCGGTCAGCACCGTGCCCTGCGCCAGCTTCAGGCCGATGCCGCGCATGTTCGCCTGGTAGGCGGCAAGCGTGGCGAAGCGCTGGCCCGCCTGCTGGATGCCGTATTCGGCCCCCTGCTTGATGGCCGTGTTCACGTCGTCGCCGCCGCCAGCGATGGCAATCACCTTCGCGCCAGACGCCTGGGCCTGCAGCAGGAACGAGGAGAAGTCGGGCGTACCGAGCGGATAGCGGATCGAGCCCACCATCTTCGCCTTGCCCTTTTCCAGCATGGGCTGGGCGTTCTTCTCCATGTCGTAGCCAGTCTCGGCATCGACGGTCAGGAAGAACCAGCTATCCATGCCCTCGCTCGTCAACGCGCTGACCGTACCGTTGATCTGGGACCAGTTGTCCTGGTTCCAGTGCAGGGTGTTCGGCGAACACTTGTCCTCGGTGAGGCGGTTGGTGCCGGCGCCCGTGTTGATCATGACGCTGTTCTTCTGGGTGACGATATCGACCAGCGCGATGGCAACCGCTGAGTTCGGCACGTCGAAGATGGCGTCGACGCCGTCGACATCGATCCAACGACGCGCGATTTCCGAACCCGTATCGGGCCGGTTCTGGTGGTCGGCAACGATGACCTCGATCGGCTTGCCGTTGACCGTGCCGCCGAAGTCCTCGATGGCGAGCTTGGCCGCCACGACCGAGCCCGGACCATGAAGAACGCTCATGAGACCCGACTGGTCGTTAAGGATGCCGATCTTGACGACACCGCCCGAAATTTCCGCATTTGCCGCACCGGCAAACAATATGGCGCAGGACGCCATCAAGCTCGTTAAACGCTTCACCTCTTCCTCCCTTATATGCGTTGGGCAGCCCAGCTCCTCCTGGCTGCGGCACGGACTATGTCAGCAGGAGATAGCTTTCGTCAATAAAAATATGCAACCGGTTGCGCAAAAGATTTGCACGGCCTACAAGGCAACAGGACGGAGGCTTCCATGACAGAAAAACCCCTCACCCACGCGCTCGCCGCATTTGCGCACGGAATCCATCGGGACGAGATATCGGCAAAAGCGCTTCATGCTGCCCGTAGGAGTATGCTCGACTTCTGCGGCGTGGCGCTAGCCGGCAGCCGGCACCCCGGCACGCTGGCCCTGCGCCGCACGCTTGACCGGGGCGCACCCGGCACGAGCATCCTCATCGGGATGGGACAAACCTGCGATCCCTTCACGGCAGCGCAGATCAACGGCTTTGCCGCCCACGTCTTCGACTGGGACGACACGATCCTACCCGCCCGCGCGCATTTCGGCGCGACGCTCCTGCCCGCCATCTTTGCCGAAAGCGCCCACCATGACTGGTCGCTCGGCGAGGCTCTTACAGCTCTTGCCGCAGGCTTCGAGATTTCCGCGCGGCTGAGCACGGCGCTCTACCCCGCAATCCACGACAACCGGTGGCACACCACAGCCGTCATCGGACCGGTCGGCGTCGCAGCCGCATTGGGACGCCTGCTTGGCGCTGACGTCCCGCAAATCGCTCATGGTATGGGGCTTGCTGCAAACGGTGCCGGCGGCCTCATGAGCAGCTTCGGAACGTCGGCAAAGGCGCTCAATGTCGGCCGCGCAGCATCCTGGGGTCTTCTCTCGGCGCATTTGGGGCGCGACATGAAGACCCATGACGAAACGCTGGATGCCGGCGGCTTCATCCGATGCTTTGCAGACGGCAGCAGCGTGGCCGGTATCGCCGATGGTCTCGGCCGCCCATGGTCGATCGAGCGCAACGGTTTCAAGCCCTATCCCTGCGGCTTCGTCGCCCACCCGGCCATCGATGCGGTTCGTGATCTTCGCACGGCGGCGGGCGACCGATCCGTCGAGCGGATCATGCTTGAGGTCGCACCCGTGGCTCTCGACCTCATGGGCTGCCAGGTGCCGGCGACCGAACTCGAGGCGAAATTCTCCTTATCCTATGTCGCCGCGATCGCATGGATCGAAGGGAACGTCACCCCCAGCGCCTTCGAAGACAGCGCGATTGCGAGTCCCGCGGTGCGGGGCCTCACCGGGCGGCTGGAGGTTTTGTCAACCCCGTCGCTCGGCCAGGAGGAAGCCCGCGCCGAAGCCGTTTTCACGGACGGCAGTCGCCGGTCGGCAACCGTGTTCGCCGCACGTGGCAGCAGCGGTCGCCCGCTCTCCGACTACGACCTTGCCGCCAAGTTTCGCGCGGCCGTCCGTCACTCCCGCATCGCGGATGTCGAAGGACTTGCCGACACCATCCTGTCGGCGGAACACGACGTGCCGCTGTCCACGGTGACACGGCGCCTGCGCGGCCATGACGACTGCTAGACGACGCCTTGCGGCTGCACCACCTCGGCCGGCATGCGGGCGGAGCCGCGCACGATTAGCGTACCGTCGATATAGACATGCTCAGGACTGGTGGCCGTCTCAAGCTGGCCGCAGATCAGGTCGAGGCTGCGATCGTACATTTGCGCGACCGGCTGGGCGATTGTCGTCAGATTGTAGGACGGCCATTCGCCGATCCGGCTGTTGTCGAACCCGACCACCGACACGTCCTTCGGCACCTGCAGTCCCGACTGCTCGACCGCATCAATGGTCGCAAAGGCCATCAGGTCGTTGGCCGCGGCGATCGCATCCGGCGCCGCCCCGGACCGGATATGGTCGGCAACGACGTCATAGGTCTGGCGGAAATCAAACTGGCCTTCGAGACGCGCGAAGGGCTGCAGGCCTGCATCGGCGAGCGCCTCCAGAAAGCCGGCTTCACGGTCCCGGAAGGTCGGCGTCGGCGTGCCGGCCACGAAGGTGATCTTGCGATGCCCTGCATCGAGCAGCAGGCGCGTCAGGCGATAGGAGCCGGCTGCATGGTTCGACAGGACGGAATTCGCTGGGGAATTTCGTAGGATGCGGTTCAGCAGGACGACCGAGATGCCGTTACGCCGGCAGACCTCCATCGCCGTTTCGGTCACGTTGACCTGCGGGATGACAACGCAGCCGGCAAGGCGATATCGCAGCATGTCCGGCAGGATGGCCTCGATCGTCTCCTCCGCAGATACCTGGAACATCATCGTCTGCATGCCACGCATGGCAACCTTCTTCACAAAGTCCTGCACATGCTCCTGATAGAAATAGTTGCTGGATTCAGAAAGAACGAAGCCGACGATACTGCGCTTGTTGAGCGCCAGATCGCGCGCGATCGCATTGGGCGTGTACCCGAGCTCGATAGCAAGGCTCTTGATCTCCCGCCGCGTCTCCTCGGATATCCTTGGATCGTCATTCAATGCCCGGGAAATGGTTGACTTC
>Ga0182737_1000598_pt1 | contig 48107 bp, 38 predicted proteins | sample eDN5th30CBELigOP_FD_128878 | JGI IMG/M metagenome (GOLD analysis project Ga0182737, IMG submission 128878) | Enriched Organic Plus compost microbial communities from Emeryville, California, USA - eDNA 5th pass 30_C BE-Lig OP (version 2) (version 2) ...
GATTTCAGGTAGGTGTCGGGGTCGGTCTGCAAAATGCCCAGGATGCCGCCCAGGGCGCGCATCAGGCCGCTGGCCTGGGCGCTGGCTTCGCGGTTGGCCCGCCCCGCCAGGTCGAACAGCACGGCCACGGCGCCCGCCGTGTTGAAGTCGTCGTCCATGGCGGCGCGGAAGGCCTGGGCGGCCGGATCGTCCCAATCCACGATGACATCCGCGGGCGGCACGCTGGCGAGCGCCTGGTAGAGCCGGTCCAGCGCGTTCTGGGCGTCCTGGAGATTATCGGGCGCGTAGTTCTGGGCGCTGCGGTAGTGGCTGCGCACCAGGAAGAAGCGCAGCATCTCGGCTTCGCGCGGGTTGACGGCGTAATCCGCGCGGTCGTCGGCGGCATCCAGCGCCACCGTGTCGCGGATGCGCCGGAAATTGCCCAGGGACTTGGACATCTTTTCGGCGTCCACCATCATCGGGCCGCAGTGCATCCAGGTGGTGGCCAGCGTGCCGCCAAAGGCGCCTTCGCTCTGGGCGATCTCGTTTTCGTGGTGGGGAAATTTCAGGTCCGGGCCGCCGCCATGGATGTCCAGCGGCATGCCCAGCAGCGCATGGCTCATGGCCGAGCATTCGATGTGCCAGCCCGGGCGCCCCGGGCCATAGGGGGAATCCCAGCGGGTATCGGCGGGCTCTTCGGGCTTGGCGGATTTCCACAGCACGAAATCGAGCGGATCCTGCTTGCCGGCCGAAACGGCGACGCGTTCGCCCGCGCGCAGGTCGTCGAGCGATTTGCCCGACAGCTTGCCGTAGCCCGGGAACTTGCGCACCGGAAAATTGACGTCGCCGTCCGCGCCCTGGTAGGCCAGGCCCCTGGATTCGAGCGTACGGATGATGTCGAGCATGCCGGCCACGTGTTCCGTGGCGCGCGGCTCGTCGTCGGGCGGCTGGACCCCGAGTGCGCGCTCGTCGGCGCGCATGGCGTCGATGAAGAATTCCGTGAGTTCGCGGATCGTGACGCCGCGCTCGACGGCGCGGCGGATGATCTTGTCGTCGATGTCGGTGATGTTGCGCACGTAGCGCACCCGGTAGCCCGACGCCCGCAGCCAGCGCTGCACCACGTCGAACCCGACCAGCATCCGCGCATGGCCCAGGTGGCAGAAATCGTAGACCGTCATGCCGCAGACATACATGCGCACCACCCCCGGCTCCACCGTCCGCAACGGGATTTTCTGGCGAGTCAGGGTGTCGTGGATATGGAGCATGTCGGACCGGATGAGACGAGCAGACCCGCCGCTCCGGACCATGCGGGCAGCGTGCGGGGATGTAAAATGGACTGACAAGTATACCGTCCCTTAGTCCAATCCCAGAACCCCATCCATAGGCGCCCCGAGACGTGACCCGCCCTTTTCTTCCTGTTCTGGCCCTGAGCGCCTGCCTGGCGGCGGGCCCGGCCTTCGCGGCATCCACGGGTGCCGGCACCGACACGGGCTTGCCGAGCCTGAACTACGACCCCGCGACCGGGGAGTTCACCGAAGCGCCGCCGCCCGAGCGCGGCTGGCAGGCCTTTGCCGACCTGCTGAAAAAGGCCGAACCATCGGTGAATACGGCCATTCCGCTGACGCCCGCCCAGATCGCGGAACACGTGGCGGCACTGATCGATGCGGGCCGCGCCGACGAAGCCCTGGACATCATCGCCAAGCAGCAGGCCGCGCGCGACGAGATCGCCACGCCCGGCACCGACGTCCAGTTGCGCTACCAGCAGGGCCGCGCCCTGGTGGCGCTGGGCCGCCACGACGATGCCATGGCCGTCTGGCGCCAGATGACCACCGACTACCCCGAACTGCCCGAACCCTGGAACGCGCTGGCGATCGAATACGCCCGCCGCGGACAGCTTCAATTGGCTCGCGACGCGCTGGACATGGCGCTGGTGTCGGACCCGTCCTTCGCCGCGGCCCTGGAAAACCTGGGCCACGTGCAGATGCGCCTGGCGCAGGAATCCTTTGCCCGCGCCCGGGCCGCGGGCGCCTCGCCTGCCGCGGCCGTCTCGCCCGCGGACGACAAAATCACCGCGCCTAAGGCACAATAGGCCTTTTGCCCCGGACGCTTCCCATGTCCCATTCGTCATTCCTTTCCCGCGCCCTGCCCTGGGCGCGGGCCTGCAGCCTGGGCTGCGCCCTGGTCCTGGCGGGCGGCGCCGCCGCCGCACAGGCCGATTCCAACCCCTCTACCCAAAGCACAGCCATGAGCACTCATCCGCACGTCAGAATGCACACCAACAAGGGCGATCTGCTGATCGAACTGGACGCCGAAAAAGCCCCCAAGACGGTCGAGAACTTCCTGACCTACGTGAAGGAAGGCTTCTACGACGGCACCATCTTCCACCGCGTCATCAACAACTTCATGATCCAGGGCGGCGGCTTCGAGCCCGGCATGAAGCAGAAGCAGACCCACGCCGCCGTCGAGAACGAAGCCAACAACGGCCTGAAGAACGACCGCTACACGCTCGCCATGGCGCGCACCGCCGATCCGCATTCGGCCACGGCCCAGTTCTTCATCAACGTGGCCGACAACGACTTCCTGAATTTCTCCGCGCCCACGTCCAACGGCTGGGGCTACGCCGTGTTCGGCCGCGTCATCGAAGGCACCGAGGTCGTCGATGAAATCAAGAAGGTCAAGACCGGCAGCAAGGGCTTCCACCAGGACGTGCCCGTCGAAGACGTCGTCATCGAAAGCGCCACGCTGGTTGAATAAACTGGCCCTGCGGGGCGCCGTCTGGGTCGCCTCGGACATCCACCTGGGCGAGGCCGTCCCGCAGACGGCCCGCGCCTTCTACGATTTCCTGGACCGGGCCCGGCAGCAGGCCGACGCCCTGGTCCTGTGCGGCGATCTCTTCGACGCCTGGATCGGCGATGACCACGCCCTGCGCCATCCGCCCGCCTGGCTTGCCGCCGCCCTGGGCGAACTGGCCGCCACCGCCCGTGCCATCCCCCTGTGGCTGGCGCGCGGCAACCGTGATTTCCTGATGGGCCGCGCCCTGGCCGATGCGCTGGGCGCCCGGCTGCTGGACGCGCCCGCCATCCTGGACACGGACGCCGGGCCGATCCTGCTGGCCCACGGCGACGAATTCTGCACCGACGATCTGGCCTACCAGCGCTTCCGCCGCATCGTCCGCACCCCCTGGGTCCAGCATGTGTTCCTGGCCCTGCCGCTGGGCCTGCGGCGCGCGATCGCCGCCCGTGCCCGCGCCCGCAGCCGGCTGGCCCGGCGGGCCAAATCCATGGCGATCATGGATGTGAACCCGGCCGCCGTGGCCCAGGCCCTGCGCGCCGCCGGATGCAGCACGCTGATCCACGGCCATACGCACCGGCCCGCCATCCACGACCTGGAACTGGACGGACGCGCGGCGCGGCGCTTCGTGCTGCCCGACTGGGAATTCGACCAGGACGCGCCCCATCGGGGCGGATGGATCGAGATCGACGCGGCCGGCATCCGCCTGCAACGCATGTAGGAAACGGCGGGACGGCCCCGGGCCGCGCCCCGTCAACCGGCCTGGGTTTCGGCCTCAGGGTCGAACGGATCGAGGCTGTCGATCTGGACGGCGGCAATGCGGCGGCCTTCCAGGGCGGCCACGGTAAAGCGGAAGCCGCCGTAGCCGCGCACCAGCTCGCAATGATCGCCGACATCGGGCAGGCGCCCGAAGCGGCTCAGCAGATAGCCCGCGATGGTGGAATATTCCTCGTGCTCGTCCACCAGGCCGTCGGTATGCAGGATTTGTTCCAGGTGGTGCAGGTCGGCGGCGCCATCGACGCGCCAGCGGCCGTCGCCCTGGTCGATGATGTCGGGCGCCTCGTCCTCGTCGGGAAACTCGCCCGCGATGGCCTCGAAGATGTCGATCGGCGTCACCACGCCGACGATCGAGCCGAATTCGTCGGCCACCAGGACCAGCAGCCCGTGCGAACGCTTGAGCGTTTCCATGAGCTGCAGGATGGGGATGGTCTCGTGCACGATGATGGGCTCGCGCAGCCGGGTTTCCCGGATGCCGCCGTGTTCCAGGAGATCGAGCAGCAGGTCCTTGGCCCGGCCCACGCCCACGACCTCGTCCAGGGTGCCGCGGCACACCGGGAAAAAGCTGTGCGGTTCGCGGATCAGCTGGGCGCGCAGGTCTTCGGCCGGCGCGTCCAGGTTGATCCAGGACACGTCGGTGCGCGGCGTCATCACGGAATGCACGTTGCGGTCGCTGAGGGTCAGCACGCCGCTGACCATGTTGCGTTCCTCGTCGCCAAAGGGCTGCACCGGCTTGGGCGCATCCTGGTCGTCGTCATCGGGCTCGGGATAGTCCAGGGGCTTGCGGCCCAGCATCAGCAGGACGGCCTCGGCGGTGCGCTCGCGCAGCGGCCGGCGCATCTCGGCCCGGCGTACATTGCGCCGCGCCCACTGATTGAGCGTCTCGATCATCACCGAGAACACGATGGCGGCGTACAGGTAGCCCTTGGGGACGTGGAAGCTGAAGCCGTCGGCCACCAGCGAGAAGCCGATCGTGAGCAGGAAGCCCAGGCACAGGATCACCACGGTCTGGTGGGCGTTGACGAAGGCCGTCAGCGGCTTGGATGCCACCAGCATGATGGCCATGGCGATGACGACCGCCGCCATCATGATGACCAGGTGATCGACCATGCCCACCGCCGTGATCACCGAATCGACGGAGAACACCGCATCCAGGATGACGATCTGCGTGACGATCACCCAGAAACCGGCATGCAGGCGCGAACCGGAAGCGTGCTGGGTGCGGCCTTCGATGCGGTCGTGCAGTTCGAACGTGCCCTTGAACAGCAGGAAGAAGCCGCCCGTGATCAGGATCAGGTCGCGGCCCGAAAATGAAAAGCCGCCCAGTTGCACCAGCGGCTCGGTGAGCTTCACCAGCCAGGACATCAGCGTCAGCAGGAACAGGCGCATGATGAGCGCCAGGCTCAGGCCCAGGACACGGGCCCGGTCACGCTGCTTGGGCGGCAGCTTGTCGACCAGGATGGCGATGAATACCAGGTTGTCGATGCCCAGGACGATTTCCAGGACGATCAGGGTGAACAGGCCCACCCAGGCTGCCGGATCCAGCAACCATTCCATAGTCTTGTCCCGTCAGGCGTGCAGATGCGCCATCATCTGCGCAAATATCTTGGGCGGCGCGGCCAGCACATTGCCCGATTCCATCCAGCCCTGTTCGCCCTGGAAATCGGCCATCAGGCCACCGGCTTCGAGGACCAGCAGGCTGCCGGCCGCCATATCCCAGGGCTTGAGCCCGACGCCGCAGAAACCGTCCAGCCGGCCGCTGGCGACCCAGGCCAGGTCGAGGACCGTGGAACCCGTGCGCCGCGCCGCCGCGCTTTCGGCCAGCAGGGGAACGAAGGGCGAGTTCGCCGGCAGCGCCGTGGACTGGGGAATATGCGAAGCCAGCAAGGCATCGTGGTAGCGCACGCAGGTGGACACCCGCACCCGGCGGTCGTTCAGGAAGGCGCCGCTGCCCCGGCTGGCGGTGAACATTTCATTGCGCGTGGGATCGTAGATCACGGCATGCGCGGCCTGGCCGCGATGCATCAGCGCGATGGACACGGCATAGTGCGCAAAGCCGTGGATGAAGTTCGTGGTGCCGTCCAGCGGATCGATCACCCATTGGAATTCGGCGCCGGCCTGGTCGCCCGCCGCCTGGTGGCGGCCCGATTCCTCGGCCAGGATGCCGTGGTCGGGATAGGCTGTGCGTAAAATGTCGATGATGGATTCCTCGGCGGCCCGATCGATTTCCGTGACGTAGTCCTTCGGCCCCTTGCGCGCCACGTTCAGGCGTTCCAGGTCGAGGCTGGCGCGGTTGATGATGGCGCCGGCACGGCGTGCCGCCTTGATGGCGGTGTTGAGCATCGGGTGCATAGGTTTCCAAAGATCACGGGTAATAGCTTCTATTTTAAATGACTCCGCCAGTTTCCTCCGATACGCCCGCCCGCGGCCCGGATATTTTTGCCCGGGTGCGCTTCGTCATGGTCAACCCGACCCATCCCGGCAATGTCGGCTCGGCGGCCCGCGCGATCAAGACCATGGGCTTTCACGACCTGCATCTGGTGGCCCCCGCCGACCCGGACATCCTGCGCCAGCCCGAGGCCATCGCGCTGGCAAGCGGGGCCGGCGACATCCTGGACCAGGCCCGCACGCACGCCACCCTGGTCGATGCGCTGGGGCCGGCGACCCTGGCCTTTGCCCTGACGGCGCGGGCCCGTGCCATGGGCCCCCCGCCCTGCGACATCCGCGAGGCCGCCGCGCAATCGGCCACCGAACTGGCCCGGCCGGACACGCGCATCGCCATCGTGCTGGGCACGGAGCGCACCGGTCTTTCCAACGAAGACATCACGCTGTGCCAGCGGGTCTGCCACATTCCCGCCAATCCGGCGTACAGTTCACTGAACGTGTCCCAGGCGCTGCAACTCGCTGCCTGGGAAATGCGCTACGCCCTGCTGCCGCTGGCCGGCGAGGCGCGCCTGCCCGACACCCATGCCCGGCACGATCCGGGCACGGACCCGGCCAGCAGCGAACGCGTCCAGGCCATGCTCGACCACTTCGAGCAGGCCCTGGTGGCCGTGGGATTCCTCGATCCGCGGCATCCGAAGAAACTGTTGCCGCGCATGCGGCAGATGTGGACCCGAAACCGGCTGAGCACCGACGAAGTGGACATGGTGCGCGGCATGTGCACCGCCATGATCCGCAGCGCGGGGCACGCCACGGCCGGCGCCGCGCGGACCGCCCCGACCGGCCTCTCCGATGAACATGAACACGCCTTGAGCCCCGACCGACATGTTTGACCAGCTACGCGAAGACATCGCCTGCATCCATGAACGCGATCCGGCCGCCCGCAGCCGCATCGAAATCCTGACCTGTTACCCCGGACTGCATGCCATCCTGGTCCACCGCCTGGCGCACGGCCTGTGGCGGCGCGGCTGGTACTGGGCGGGGCGCTTCGTATCCCACCTGGGGCGCCTGCTCACCGGCATCGAGATCCACCCCGGCGCGCGCATCGGACGGCGCGTATTCATCGATCACGGCTTCGGCGTGGTGATCGGCGAGACCGCCGAGATCGGCGACGACTGCACCATCTACCAGGGCGTCACCCTGGGCGGCACCCGTCTGTACAAGGGGGAAAAGCGCCACCCCACGCTCGAGGAAGGCGTGGTCGTGGGCGCGGGCGCCCAGATCCTGGGCGGCTTCACCGTGGGCGCCCACGCGCGGATCGGCTCCAACGCGGTGGTGATCAAGCCTGTACCCGCCGGCGCAACCGCCGTGGGCAATCCGGCGCGGGTGATCCTGCCGGAAGACCACACGGCGCCCGCACCGGCAGCCGGCGATGCCCAGGGCACGGCAGCGACCCGGGACGCCGGAGACGGGGCCGGTGCCCGGCAGCCGGATGCAACGCCTGCCACGGCGGCCAGGCGCGCCACCCCGTCGCCCTGCGAGGAAGGCGCCCCGCCCTCGCAATCCGAATGGGCGGCCCGGCCCCTGCAGGAACTGCTGCAGCGCGGCCGGCAGGAATCCGCCTCCGCGGACGGCACGGCCTCGCAGGAAGATTTCGCCCCCTACGGCGTCAGCCGCGCGGACGACGACCCGCTGGTCAAGGTGCTGCACGAACTGATCAACCACACGGCACAGCAGGATGCACGCATCCAGCGCCTGTGCTCGGCCCTTGAAGACCTGGGCCAGCGCATCGAAAACGGCCAGCACCCGCTCGACGCGGAACGGCTGAACCGGATGGTGGAATAGGAAAGGACCGGCCGGGACCCAGGCTCGAAATCAGCCGTTGGCGGCGCCGTTTTCCGGCGCAGGGGCCGGAATCGACTGGACTTCGCGCAGGGGAATGGGCGAACGCAGGCCCGCCTGGCGCAATTCCTGGGGCGCGCGGCGATGCAGGTCGAAATACACGTCCCAGTATTTCTCCGCCGGCGTCCATACGCGGATGTTCACCATGATGGTGCTTTCCCGGTATTCCATCACCATGACCTGGGGCGCCGGATCGCCCAGGATGCCGTCATGGCGATCCACCAGCGCTTTCAGGGTGGCCAGGGCGGATTCCAGGTCGTCGTCGTAGCGCACCCCCAGCATCATGTCCAGGCGGCGGGTCTTGTTGCGGCTGTAGTTGGTGATCGGGCTGCCCCAGACCAGCGTGTTGGGCAGCAGGATCTGGATGCCGTCGGCCTGCACGAACCGCGTCATGAACAGGCCGATCTCGTCCACCGTGCCCGAGCCCTGGCTGCCGATGGCGACGAATTCGCCCGCACGCACCGGCCGCAGCACCAGCAGCATGATGCCGGCCGCGAAATTCTGCAGCGTGCCCTGCAAGGCCAGGCCGATGGCCAGGGCGGAAGCGCCCAGCATGGCGACCAGGCTGGCGGTCTGCACGCCCAGGCGGGCCAGCACGGCCAGCAGCACCACGATGCGCACCGCCCAGACGGTGACGCTGCGCACCATGGGCACGATGGTCGGGTCGATCCGGGGCGAACGGTCTGCGATATGGCGCATCCAGCGGCCCAGCAGATTGGATACGGCCCAGCCGACCACCAGGATGGCCAGGGTGACGCCCAGGTGGATCACGATGCCGCTCGGGTCGGGGATGCTGGACCAGAAAGCCTGAAGCTGTTCCATGGCGGGAATCTCCGGGAATGAAACGAAGGGAAGGCGATTTTACGTCGGTCCCGGCGCCCGGCGCTCGTCTTTCCGGACCCACGCTGACTGTTTTATCCACGCGGATTGTGGACAAATCCATGGATAAGCCCACTGCATCCGCGGGTTTCCCCTGTGCCTCAAGGGTTTAGCTGCAGCGGTAGGAAATCGCCCGGCGCGGCGCCTTCCTTCATGCCGCGTGATGATGGGTATTGATTCCATGGAATGTCCACCCGCCCGGAGGATCGATATAGTGGCCTGGCGCATCGCCCCCCCAGGCCCATCGCCCGTCGCCGCAGCGAGCGCCGAAGAACACACATGAAACGCGCCGGCCAGGGCGCCGCGCGATGGAGACACACATGAAGCACTTCTTCCTGACGCTCTCGCTGCGCGTCCGCCTGGCGCTATGCGTCCTGGGACTGTTCCTGCCCACCCTGCTCGCCGTCACGTTCGTGCTTGCGCTGGCGGGGCCGCTGCCGGATGCCCTGCGCGGCGGCCTGATCGGGCTCGCCCTGGCAGCCGCCCTGCTGGCCTGGCTGGTCTACCAGGTCCTGCTGCGCATGGTCCTGAACCCCCTGCTGGACAGCGGCCAGCTGCTGCGCCGGATTGCCGCAGGAGACCTGACCGCCTCCATCGAGGTCTGGACCCGGGATGAAATCGGGCAACTGTTCCAGGGCCTGAGGGACACCCAGAACAGTCTGAGGACGATGATCGCCATGGTGCTGGAACGCACCGCCCGCATGATCCACGGCTCGCGCGAAATCGCGGCCGGCAACCAGGACCTGAACGCGCGCACGGAACAGCAGGCGGCTGCCCTGCAGCAGACCGCGGCCAGCATCGAGCAACTGGCCTGCACCACCCGCCAGAATGCGGACAATGCCCGGCAGGCCAACCAGCTGGCAGGAGAGGCATCGTCCGTGGCCACGGACGGCGGGCGCACCATGGACGACCTGATTCAGACCATGGAAGGCATTTCCGACAGCGCCCAGCGGATCGGCGAGATCGTCGGCGTCATCGACGGCATCGCCTTCCAGACCAACATCCTGGCCCTGAACGCCGCCGTCGAGGCGGCCCGCGCCGGCGAGGAAGGCCGTGGCTTTGCGGTGGTGGCCTCGGAGGTGCGAGCCCTGGCGCAGCGCAGCGCCGCCGCAGCGGGGGAAATCCGGGCGCTGATCGAGCAGTCGACCCTGCGCATCGAAGACGGCGCGGCGCGCATGCGGCAGGCGGGCCGGACCATGCGGGAAATCGTCGGGTCGGTGCAGAAGGTTTCGGGCATCATGAGCGAAATCACCGCCGCCACCGTGGAGCAATCTGCCGGCATCGAGCAGATCCACCAGGCCATGGCCCAGATCGATTCGGTCACGCAACACAATGCCCGGCTCGTGCGTCAGTCCGCCAGCGCCACCAGCCTGCAGGAGCGCCTGGCCGACGAAGTGAAGGACTCCCTGGCCGTGTTCCGGCTGGGGATGACGGCTTTATCCACTTCGATTGTGGACAATCCCATGGACAAGTCCTGGGGGACTTGATTTCCTGCTGTCAAATCAATGGGATGCCGCAGCAGGCGGAAAAATGACCGGCGCATGGCACGCGCCGGCCGCGCAGAATTATCCACCTCATCTGTGGACAAACCCATGGACAAACCCTGGGCTTTTCCCGATTCCGGCGGCAGGACAAAGGCTTACGATGAGTGGTTGGTTTCCGCTCCGGGTTCCTGGTGCCCGCCAAAGCCCTTGCGCATCGCCGACAGGACTTTATTGGCGAATTCCGCGTTGCCGCGCGACTGGAACCGCTCGAACAGCGCCGCGCCGAGCACCGGCACCGGCACACCTTCGTCGACGGCGGCATGCAGCGTCCAGCGTCCCTCGCCGGAATCGGACACCCGGCCCGTGAAACCGTCCAGCCCCGGATCGGCCTGAAACGCCTGCGCCGTCAGGTCCAGCAGCCACGACCCGATCACGCTGCCCCGTCGCCAGAGCTCGGCAATCTCAGGCAGGTCCATGTCGTACTGGTAGTGCCGCGGGTCGCGCATCGGCGCCGTCTCGGCATCGGCCGCATGATCGCGCTTGCCCACATTCGCATGACGCAGCAGGTTGAAGCCTTCGGCATAGGCCTGCATGATCCCGTATTCGATGCCGTTGTGCACCATCTTCACGAAATGTCCCGCCCCGGCCGGCCCGCAGTGCAAGTAGCCCTGTTCCGCCGTGCCGCCGGCCCGCCGGCCCGGCGTGCGCGAAGCGGCATCAAGCCCCGGCGCCAGCGCCGCAAAGACCGGGTCCAGCCGCGCAACCGCGGCGGCGTCACCACCGATCATCAGGCAATAGCCCCGGGCCTGGCCGTGCACGCCCCCGCTAGTGCCGACATCCAGGTAATGGATGCCCCGTTCCGCCAGCGCATCCGCCCGCCGGATATCGTCGTGATAGCAGGAATTGCCGCCATCGATGACGATATCGTCCGCGTCGAGCAACGGCACGATCTGGTCCAGCAAGCCATCGACCAGGCCCGCCGGCACCATCAGCCAGACGGTCCTGGGGCGCGGAAGCCGGTCGACCAGGTCGGCCAGGGAATCCGCCCCGACGGCGCCATCCGCGGCCAGCCGGGCCACGGCATCCGCCTGGGGATCGTAGGCGACGCAGCCGATGTTCCTGCCCATCAGCCGGCGCGCCATCCCGGCGCCCATGCGCCCCAAACCTACCATGCCGATCTGCATGTGAATCTCCGTATTTTGCGTTGGCGTAATGGTACAAGGTCCGGGGCGGCGCCCGGGCTCAGGACCAGCCCGATCGCATCAGCCTTTTCCGGCCGTCCGTGCCGCCGCAAGCACGCGCCGTGCGAACACGACGCACATGAAGGCAAAGGCCAGCAGCCCGATGACTGTGGCGGCCGGCGCGAACCCGGGGCCCGCCACGGCCAGGGGGGCATCCCCGCCGCCGGAGGCCATGGATCCCACGATCAGGATGGCCAGCACCACACCCACCAGGCTCTCGCCCACGATCAGCCCCGAAGCGAACAGCGTGCCCGTGCGCTCGCTTGCCTGGACGAGCCGCTCGCGCTCCACGCCGTCGGGCACCGCCCGGGTATCGACGCGGCGCCGGACGAACCATGAGATCAGGGCGCCCACGAACAGTGCCGTAGCCACCGTGGGCGGCAGGTAGACGCCCATGGCCACGGCCAGCGGCGGCACGCGAAACCGGGTGAACCTGCCGAGGGCTGCGTCGAGCACGATCAGGGCCGCACCCACCAGCACGCCGATGCGGATGTATGTCCAGTCGAGCGTATGGCTGAACAGGCCCTGCGCGATGGTGATCATGAGCGATGCCTGCGGCGCGGCCAGCGCCTGCGCAGGATCCATGCCCTGACGCGGCAGGCTGCCGATGAAGCCATAGGCCTCGTAGAGCAGTTCCAGCACCGGCGGAATCGTGACTGCGCCGATCACGCAACCGATGATCAGCGCCGTCTGCTGCCGCCACGGAGTCGCATGCACCAGCCAGCCCGTTTTCAGGTCCTGCAGATTGTCATTGGAAATCGCCGCCACGGCCACGACGACCGAGGTGCAGAACAACGCCAGTGCCGTCATGAAGCGCACGGATTCAGGCTTGCCCAGCAGATCCTGCGCCTGGCCGATGCCGATGAAGATCATGGACGAGGCCAGGATGGCGATCACGGCGATGCCGGAGATCGGGCTGGCCGACGAACCCACCAGGCCTGCCATGTAGCCGCAGGCGGCAGCCACCAGGAAGCCGAACACGAAGGCCAGCACGACGCCGGCCACCACCAGGGTCCAGGCGGCCAGCACAGGCAGGCCGGAGTCGGCCACGAAGGACTGGAAAGTCGCGCCCAGCAGCAGGATCATGAGCAGGGTCAGCTTCAGCAGCACCCCGGGCGGCAGGTCGGCGTCGGTGCGCTCCATCCCCGCACCGCTTCGCCCGCGCTTGAACACCGCCAGCGAAATCCGCATGCCCTCGACCATGGGCTTGATCAGCGTCAGCAACGTCCAGACGGCGGCCACGGCAATCATGCCGGCACCGATCAGCCGCACCTTGGAAACCCAGATGCCGGTGGCAAAATCCGCCAGGCTGGCACCATCGGGCATGGGTGCGAGCGAGGTCAGCCAGGGGACGGCGACACCCCAGGACAGCACCACGCCCAGCAGCATCGCCACGCCGCCGACGATGCCGACCAGATACCCCGCGCCGACCAGTGCGAAGGACAAACCCAGGGGCAGCTGGAATACAGCGCGCCCGACGCTGAACCAGTAACCCACGCTGTCGCCGGCCACGCGCAGGCCGCCGGTCAGCAAGCTGAAACCGCCCGCCAGCACACCGCCGGCCACGATGTCACGCAATCCACCGGCCTGCCGGGCCCCCGTGCCGTCGCCAGGATGCTGCCCGACCTTGAGGATCTCGGCCGCTGCCACGCCTTCCGGATACGGCAGATCGCTGTTGACCACCAGCGCGCGCCGCAGCGGCACGGTGAACACCACACCCAGGATCCCGCCGCAGGCGCAGATCATGGCGGTCTGCAACAGGGGAAAGCCTGTCCAGTACCCCATCATCAGCAGCGCCGGCAGCACGAAGATCACGGCGGACAAGGTGCCCGCCGCGGACGCCTGCGTCTGGACGATATTGTTTTCCAGTATGTTGGAATCGCGGAAGGCCCGCAGCACCGCCATGGAAATCACCGCCGCCGGGATCGAGGAGGCAAAGGTCAGGCCCACCTTCAGGCCCAGGTAGACATTGGAAGCGGTGAATATCAGGGTGATCAGGGCGCCCAGAACCGCACCCCGCAGAGTGAGTTCTTTCAGCGATGCGTGTGGCTCGGGCATGGCGGAGATCCTTGCAAGCGTTTGTGAAATAGACGATATGAACCGCGCATTGTGATCCATCCTCGGGGATTCGTCACGGCGCGGCGACGGGATGTTTCTCTGTTGCATGAGCGAAGGGATTGCCGCCCGTTTCGATTTTCTCAACTGCCTGCGCGGCAGCGAACAGTGCGTCGTCACGCGAGGGCGTCAGCACGATTTTCTCAGCTGCCTACGCGGCAGCGAACTGGCTCCGCGCGCTTGCTCGTCATCCGCATCTTTTCTCAGCTGCCTACGCGGCAGCGAACTTGGTGAATCGGATCTTGCTCGGCCTCTGACGTTTCTCAGCTGCCTACGCGGCAGCGAACGATCGGGTAGAGGACCTTGCCTTCGATTCGGATTTCTCAGCTGCCTACGCGGCAGCGAACTTGCCCGCGCCGCGCTCGCACAGGAACAGGGATTTCTCAGCTGCCTACGCGGCAGCGAACGCAGAAGGCTATGCGTTGGTGGTGTGCGAATGTTTCTCAGCTGCCTACGCGGCAGCGAACTTCGACAAAGAAGACAAGGCGCTGTGGCCGAATTTCTCAGCTGCCTACGCGGCAGCGAACGCTCACCCCTGCGCTGGCGGTCGGCTTCGATTTCTCTCAGCTGCCTACGCGGCAGCGAACGTGCTTGAGAGGGCGCGTGATGTGCTCGCACATTTCTCAGCTGCCTACGCGGCAGCGAACCACCTACGCCGCCTGCCTGAAATCCGGCGAGTTTTCTCAGCTGCCTACGCGGCAGCGAACCCCCGGGTCCAGATCGGCATCCTACGCGATCCTTTCTCAGCTGCCTACGCGGCAGCGAACTTTCAGCAAGGATGGGACGCCGCACTCGCACATTTCTCAGCTGCCTACGCGGCAGCGAACGCCGGAGCGCGCCAGGCAATCGGGCGCTGGAATTTCTCAGCTGCCTACGCGGCAGCGAACTCCGGCACATCTTCGATGCATACGCCCATGTCTTTCTCAGCTGCCTACGCGGCAGCGAACAGAGTTCGACAAGCGCTATGCCGTGCTGCCGTCTTTCTCAGCTGCCTACGCGGCAGCGAACGTTCCACCTGCTGGTTTGATCGACTTCCTTGATTTCTCAGCTGCCTACGCGGCAGCGAACGGTATGAGCATTTCTCGGCAGTCAATGGCTTATTTCTCAGCTGCCTACGCGGCAGCGAACGGCAATAGCTGGTGCACCGCCGTTGCCCTCTGTTTCTCAGCTGCCTACGCGGCAGCGAACAGCAGGCATTACACCTACGTCGATCCGCAAAATTTCTCAGCTGCCTACGCGGCAGCGAACCCTGTCGATCCTGGAAACAGGCTCTCGCACAGTTTCTCAGCTGCCTACGCGGCAGCGAACCTGCAATCACCTGAGATACAGGCGCTGCGGAATTTCTCAGCTGCCTACGCGGCAGCGAACGAAGCAGGGCGCCGTGCGTTGAGCCCGCAGCATTTCTCAGCTGCCTACGCGGCAGCGAACTGGGCCGCAGTACGCAGACAGGAACCGGGGACTTTCTCAGCTGCCTACGCGGCAGCGAACGCAGCGGTCAAGGTTTCAATGGCCTTCGCCCTTTTCTCAGCTGCCTACGCGGCAGCGAACTTGCTTGGATATGTCCGTCAGGATCGACCAAATTTCTCAGCTGCCTACGCGGCAGCGAACGTGGTAATGCTCGTTGCTGCCGTGGCCTAAGTTTTCTCAGCTGCCTACGCGGCAGCGAACTTCGGACCGCTCACCTTCTTCTGTCCCGCTACTTTCTCAGCTGCCTACGCGGCAGCGAACCACCCACCGCCTCCCTAATCGCTTTCCACTTATTTCTCAGCTGCCTACGCGGCAGCGAACTGTGCCCGTACTTCTTGGCAATGTCGTAGCTTTTTCTCAGCTGCCTACGCGGCAGCGAACAGCAGATCGTCGCGCACGATCCCCAGCAAGCGGTTTCTCAGCTGCCTACGCGGCAGCGAACGTGGACTTTATTCTTGATACGATTTATGGGCATTTCTCAGCTGCCTACGCGGCAGCGAACATCAGCGACTACATCCGCATCGGCAACGAGCATTTCTCAGCTGCCTACGCGGCAGCGAACATCACGGGACTTGTTGTCGACACATACGAGGTTTTCTCAGCTGCCTACGCGGCAGCGAACCAGAAGATTTTCCGGTTGATTAACCGCGACGTTTTCTCAGCTGCCTACGCGGCAGCGAACGGGCATCTGCCGCAAGCTGTTCCGGCTGCGCTTTTCTCAGCTGCCTACGCGGCAGCGAACGCCCCAGTCTATGGACCCGAGGTTCCGGTAGTTTTCTCAGCTGCCTACGCGGCAGCGAACGCGGTCACTGGAACGATCTCAAGCGGCGCAAGTTTCTCAGCTGCCTACGCGGCAGCGAACCTGGGACGGCGCGCTGGCCCGCTCGATGCGCATTTCTCAGCTGCCTACGCGGCAGCGAACACGCCATCACAACTGACCCCTGCAGCGGCCCATTTCTCAGCTGCCTACGCGGCAGCGAACTCGCGGTGGCAGGACCAGGAGCCTGCCCTGATTTTCTCAGCTGCCTACGCGGCAGCGAACCAGTTGCTTGCCGATGGCCGTATTAACCCATCTTTCTCAGCTGCCTACGCGGCAGCGAACTAGACAAACAAACACTCAACTTACTGATTTTTAAAGATCTTCAACCAACATGCCCACACTACCCAAATTCTTGATCAGTCAATAACCCATTGATTCATAAGGGGCCCACAAGGGCCTCGTAGAAAAGGGTCAGAACCAGGGAAGTGTCGCCGTACTGCTCAAACCGTAGGTATTGAATACCCCGGATACCGCCTCTGGCTGCGGGTCTCCCAGAGCCAGGAACAGGCAAAACCGCTGCCCGGTGCTAGCGCTGCGCAATTGCACATAAGGCAAATCGGGCTGCTCTTCGACGCTATCTGGAATAGCGTGGACGGCCTCCTCGTAGGTTTCCCCCTTTCTGCGCATTCTCCGCTGGCGCAGGCGATCCACGCTGGTCTTGAACTGACGACGCACCAACCTGCGATGCTGAACACCCGAAGGCACCAGAGACACTGCCGTCACTTCAACGTGATCTCGCATTCCGCGGAGCCAGTCCGTAGACAAGAGCGCACTCAATGCCGCTTCCCCGCCATGCAGGCGCATGACGTGACCCAGGGTTCTAGGTTGCAATCGGTACTGCGGGAAGCTGACTCCAATACCACCCGTGTCCAGCCCCACCAGGGCACGATGCAATTTCGCATACAAGGCCCCGAGCAGGTAGGCCTGACTGAACTCCGGATCAGGAAGTAGCCTGATATCTACATAATGAGTCACCATGACGATCACTTCCCGGCATCGCCGAACACGCCGCCCCGCACCAATACCGCGATGACGAAATGCTGCTGTCCCGCATCCGGAATCTTGTCCTTGAGCACCCAGTCATCGAACAGGTTGTAGAAATCGAGGCTCGGCTTGACCTTGGGTTGACGATACGCGGTGCCTTGCGTCGTGACCGAGCCATACGGCTCCACCGCAATAGGGCCCAGTTTGTCAGCCCCGTTGTACCAGTCATCAATGGTCCGAATGGCATTGCCCAGTTTTTGTGAATGAATTGCAGCAACACCCTCGACATGGTAGAGCGTCTTGCTCTTGTCGCCTCTACCCCGCTCCAGCACCAATTCCTGAGATGGGAAAACTTCCTGCCCAGCTCCCATCCGGACGAATGCAGTGATCTGCAGCAAGACATGCCGTTTGCCCGCCAGTCCATCTGCAATCAACGCCGCCACGGCATCCCGATCCGCCTGCGCCTGTCCCGCCTCAAAATTCCTCAGACTCAAGGACAGCGCATCGAACGTCCAGCTCTGCGCCGATTTCCCTCGTTCGAGCAATGCAATCGTTACCTGAGCTTCTTCGGCGCCCACTCGGTTGCGCCACAGAAAACGGCCATTGGCCAGGTTATGCGCATAACGACGCGCCAGTTCTGTAAAACCATTGGCCTCAACGTAACTCCCGACCACCTGCAGCAACTTGGTTTCGTATCCCGCGTCATTGCAGGCCGACGGCTTGCCAGCTCCAGGCAGCACACGCAATGTGAAGCTGACCTTGAGGGTATCCGCATCAGCCGGCAGGGAGGCCACATCCACGGTTTGCAGGTTCGGATTCTGGATTGCTGCATCCAGCTTGGCAGGATCCTGCTCGGCTGCCTTCAGGCGATTGGAAATCGTGCCGCGCACGGATTTTTCCTTGATGCGAACAGGAGACCACCGGTCGGCATTGGCTTGATCATCCCACGATCCCGCTGCAAACAAAGCATCGGACGGATCCAGCTTGCGCTCAAAAGCAAGAACGGAGGCAGTTTTCAAAGACATAACGGTTCCTTTCCTGATGAATATGGGCCTGCACTCAAAAGTTTTCCGCACTCAACAGCGGATCTGACGGATCTTGGGCATCTGCATGCTCTGGTGGAGATCCGTAGCCATTGCAACACCGGTACAAACCATCTTCATGGCATTCCCCCCACCAGAGACAATCCTGCACACGCTGCAAACGATGCGGACCGATCCATTGACCAATGGAATACACCCCTTCGACGAACCGGAACGCCGTGCCTTGATCACGGGCATTGACGACCTGCCCGCCGGTATATAAATCCGACAGGGCGGCATACCCTCCGGGAATCGGAACGACCCAACCAGCCCCCTCGGGACGGTCGTGAGTCCAGACAACGCGGCCCTCATCGTTTCTGGTGCTGCGCCAGTTGAAACGTGACAGATCCAGCCAGGCATCGAGCAAAGTAGCGTCCGGATTTTCTCGTTGCAGAGATTCAAAACGCCGCCGCAGCAAGTCCTCTCGGCTCACCAGGGCAAAACCCGGCAACCATTGCCGCCGCAAGCGGCGAAACAGCGCGCGCTGGTCATTTTCCTGATCCGGCCAACCAACCAGCGTAGGCGCAATACGCACGCCAGGAGCTGGCTTAGGCGGCAATATCGAGCCTCCTGCGAGACGCATCGAGCCTACCTGCTCACGAATCCACCAGGCGATATCCCGGCGCATGGATTCGTCACTTCCAAACAGAAAATGCACTTCATTGGTTCGTTGGATTGCGCTGACCTGAAACACCAGCGTCAGATCCAGGTGAATGCGGCCCTCTTCCACGATGGCGGCGGTACTGCCATCTTTATCCACCGGGTTGCGCGTCAAGTGGAACGTTCGGACATAGCCTTCCTGCGCCTGTTCCTGATACCAGTGGCAAATCACACCGACTTTTTCCAGCTTCAACGGGATACCCGCCGCTGCAAGCCTGCGCCCCAAGGCCCACATGAACCCCAGGAATGCAGTCATGGATGGGAACCCATGCGTCAAGGGGCTGGAAATCGCATTGGCGTTCTGCACCCTGATGCGCGGCAAGACCAGCAACCCCTCGGGCACCTGGTGTTTCGCGTTCATAAGGAGCCCCCCCGCGTCGGGATGTAGTGCGGTACCGCCAGATCGGCCCGCAGTTGATGCAAGCTCTGCGTCCACCCCATCTCGTCCTCATCCAGCAACAGTTCGTTTTTCCAATGCCGATGCTCGACATCGCCCAAGTACGGCGACAACGTCTTGAGCTGTTCATTGAGCCAATTGCCGAAACGATGCCCGATCTGCGCCGGCCAATCCATTCGTAGCCAGGTGCTGCGAAATTCGGGATCATCCTCAGCGCGCCAAGGATCAAGCCAGTACTGTTCCTCGCGCACCAGAACGCAGCGAGGGTCTGCCGTCCAGTTCCTCGGGATATTCCGCCGGATCTCATTGGCCATGGAGACCAGTTCATCGATCAGGTTGTCCACATAGGCATCGACCCGATCGCGGGTTTCCATGTTTGATGGTGGGTCTTTCTGCAAGAATCGCAGCAAAGCCCGAGTAATTTCCCGAACATCCCCGTATCGCATCAAAGTCGGGCCGAATACAGAGGTAATGCCCCATGGCCGGCGAGGCATGCGTTGAGCCCATTGGGGCGGTAACGATCCCAAGAGATAGCTGACGCCGCCTCGCTCTGAATTAAGCTGAGAAATGTTCTGCGGTTTAGTACCGCCCAGCTTGCGAACCGCCAGCGCAGGATAGTCCCGGCAAGAGGACTCATGCTCTTTGTTTTCCCGGCGCGCGGCGCGCGCCGCCTTGTTAGCCTCGCCGAACCGATCTTCCTGCAGGACTTGATGGACGGCCTGCACCAGGGATGTAGGGAACAAAGGCGCCAGAAGGTGGTACTGCTCATCATCGGCGGCGTCTTCCCCCGCCAGCCAGTACACCTGCTTGGCCAACGCGTGGCTTTCCGCCCTGCCCTCGCGAACCTGTGTCAACCCAGTGAACGCAGATTGCCACTCTCGCGATGCGGCCTCGTCCTCGCTCAAAGCGCACAAGACAGCCGGGTCATCAACCGATAGCCAATCCAGCAACGTGCGCCCGTCGACCTCCAGTTTCAGGAACTTGTAGACATCCAGCGCCGCCGCATTGCCAACCACATCGCTGGCAAAGTCGGTGCCCAGTACATGGCTGCCCACCACTGAGCGGGACACCATTCCGGCCGGATCGACGTATAGATTGGTACCGCGCGCATCGGGATGAACTGCCTTGAGCGCATGCGTCACGGCCTGAATCTGACGGACGCGCCGAGCTGCATCTTCGAGCCAGGCCGCTGGCCGATATTGGGCCATCAGCTCTTCGCGCTTCGGATCTTCCGGGGAAAGTTTCGAGAGCTTGGCCTCCAGGCGTTCCCGCAGGAAATCTGCAATCACCTTGCGGGCGCGCTGAATACGTCCCGCTAGATCTTGTGCATCGTGCATGAACCCTCCAGCATAGGATTTATTTTTATAACCTAACACTACTGGTAGTTTTATTTAACTTCTTGAAATAAATATATCTCAACACTTTTGCCCTTTCACTGCAATAGCACCTTTCTTCAAGGGTCAGGGCAACACCATCCCGAATCCCGGTAAACGGTATAAAATGGAATCCACATGGCAATCCAGTCCTTTCTGTGTGAAGAAACTCGACGCCTGTTCATCACTGGAAGCACACGCCGCTTTACCGGTTGTCAGCCAGTAGCCGAACGCAAACTGGCCCTGCTGGATGCGGCAACGACGCTGGATTTCCTGCGTCGCCCACCGGGCAACCGGCTTGAGAAGCTGTCCGGAGACAGGAAGGGCCGGTACAGCATCCGGATCAACGCACAATGGCGTCTTTGCTTCACCTGGACCAATCAAGGCCCAGCAGAAGTGGAAATCGTGGACTACCACTGACCAAACGTTCCGCCACGCACCAAACTGCACAGCACAAAAGAGGCCTCGGCATGATCAAAAACGGCATGCGCCCCGTACACCCCGGCGAAGTTCTGCGAGAGGACTACCTGATTCCCCTGGGGATGAGCGCCAATGCGCTGGCTCGTCATCTGCACGTCCCGGCCTCGCGCATCAACGACATCCTGCTCGAACGGCGCGGCGTCACGGCCGATACGGCCCTGCGCTTAAGCCGATACTTCGGCGGCGACGCACAGTCATGGCTGAATCTTCAGGCCACCTTCGACCTGCGCACCGCTGAGCTCGACCCAAAATTGCAAACTGCATTGGATGCGCTCCAGCCCATGGAGCCCATCCCCGCATAGTGGCACAACCGCCCGGAACGTCTCCGCGGCCTACATCTTCACGGAAAAACCCAGTGCCGGATGCCAACGCCAGCCTTGCTGGCTGGCCGGCAGGCTGGTTCGGGCATACCTCAAGGCAAACACATCCAGGGGCATGTCCAGCAATTCCGCCTGTTCCGCCATACCCTGTGCAAAATCCCCCGTCTGCCCCCACCAACTGATCCCCTCCGCCTGGAGTTCCGCCTCTGGCACATCCCACCGCTGGCTGTCATCGATCAGGACATATAGATCCTTGAAACCGCGTGCCTTTGGCTCTACCCTGTACAAGCGAAGCGTGTCGTCCTCATCTGGCCGCCATACAACGTCCACAGAGGGATGGATTTCCCGCCGGAACGGCTGTGCCTGCTGCAGGAAGGCCACCAGACGCGCATGATCACGCAACCAGAAACTGGCGGCATTCAGACGATGGGGCGGTGCCGGCGGCAACATCTGACGCTCCATCCGCTCATGTTCCAGATCCACAAAATCGGCGGTAGGCCGGCGAACTGCCACTTCGCGCGAGACAATCCGCGGCCGGGCATCGATGAGCATGCACTGCGCATCATCCAGCCAAGGAGACAACAGCGCCGAGAGGCTGTGCGATTCCAGGCGGAATTCCATGTTTTCGAAACCCGGCCAACAAAAAGCGGGACCGCTGGGCTGGTCGAAATGCCGTAAATTGAGATCGCACACCAACAGATTTGGTTGTACAGCAACCTTGTCACGCCGGTGGCGCCAAACCCGCCCTGCCAGCTGAATCAGTGATCGCATCGAGGATGGCTCGACAACAGCCCAGTCATAGTCGTGATCGCGCCCAACTTCCGTTACGGGCGAGCCCAGCACTACAAACAGCTGGTCCTGCGCCTCAACCCCATCGATGCATCGCCGCACCTCGGGCAAATCGAAGATGGCTTCGGCCTGGCGCCGATCCAGCGTGGTATCCAGCCGGTATTCGATCTGCGAGCGCAGGAACAACGGAAACTGGGAATGATAGACGCACAAATGAATATGAACCCCCGGAACTGCGTCCAGACGGAACAAAGCCAGCGCAACATCGAATAGGGGATTGATGTTCGCCATGCGAACCAGGCCAAAGCTGATGCGCTTGCCGCTGCGCGGGTCCTCGGCATGATGCCAGGCATGCAGCTGCAAAGCCGCATCTCGCAGGATCCCGGCAAAGGCATCTCTGCGACCGGCCTTATCCAGCGCCTGCAGCGTCCCGGGTAATGGCAACAACCGCATCCGGCGCCGCACGGCCTGCTCTCCCAATTTCCGGGCGCGTTGCTGTGCAAACCCGTGATGCGCTTGCCCGAATTGCTCGGCATCGGAACAGTCTGCATGCCTTTGCGCAAACTCATCGAACCAAAGGCAGCAAATCGCTGGCGCCTCTGATGGACGCGCACCGCGATTGATCTGAAACCAGCGGCGCCCTTGCAAATAAGCCTGAAACAATCCCTGGATCAGGGCGGGCGGCAACGTCGCCGAAGACAACAGCACGCGCGCACCCAGCAGTCCCGCCCAATGCACCAGTCGGGCCAGTGCAGGAAGGTCGGACAAATCGAAATCATCCGGCTCATCCAGCACCAGATCGCCGCTCATCAATCGCAGCATGGGCACGATCTGGCGCCCGCCGCGCAAACCCTCCGTGGCCGGCACAAGATGGTCGACAGTGCAGACCAGCAGGGGGGCCGCCAGGAAGCGGCGTGCAGCGGCATCTCGCCCCAAGTGGCTCAACACCGGATGAAGGTCATTGCCCTCGTAGATCACGTGCGTTGTTTCATCCAGCAAGGACTGCCGGGAAGCTGAGCCGCTGGCCTCGGCCTGCTGCGCATAATATTCAAACAGCTCACGATTCGCGGCACCACCTACGCGGATGGCAAGGTCGCCATCGGACAAACCCAGATCATTCTGAAAACTGCGCCCCGTTTGCAAAGTCAGCGTGCGCAATCCAATGGCAAACGCGCAACGCAGCCCGATCGCCGGATCGGCCAATGCGTTCATGATGCGCGCATTTCCCAAAGTCTTGCCGCATCCGGTCGACGCCATATTGACGATGAAGGCACCCTGCTCAGCCGCTCGCAAGCGCACCCCCGCAGCCAAATCAGCCGCCCTGTCCTGCCAGCGAAAGGCTGCATGTACGCTGCGCTTCTTCAATCCGCGGTGTCCGACCAGGCGGCTCAGATCCCGCCCAAGATCCGGCAAAGAGTGCACGATCCGGCTCGCATGCAGTTCCACACCCAGCAGATGCTCATCCAAGGGCTGCAGCGGAGCACCCGTCTCGCGCCGGGTATTGGCAAACAACGGAAAGTTCCTTTCGCCTGCCGTCCGGTCGGCCTCGGCCTCGAGGCTGGAGTAGTAATGGTCGCCCAGCATCAACGCAAGACGCGATACATGCATGACGAACGGGTCTTCCAGGGAATTCTCTGCCGCTGGAAGATCCTGCAGCAAATCCCGGGCAATCCGCGCTGCCCGCTTGCGCCACTTCAGGGTACGTACGGGCAGGCCATGAGGAAATGTCCAATAAGGCTCGATCTTCTGCCTGCTCATTGCAGGCGACCCGCCCCAGGGCTCATTCCAATCTGCGTCGATCTGGCTCAATACGGCATCCAGGCCGTGCCCGCTTACCCCTTTGGGCGACCGTCCGTACTTTAACGGAGTCGATTCGAGGAGCTCACCTGAACCATACGGCAACGCCGGCAGACGATGGTGCGTCAGTACCAGCCAGGCTACTGCCCGGGCCAATGGGGGCAGGCCCCTGCCCTCGGCAGAAAACGGTTTGTCACCGCGAGCAGCCTGATCCAATCCATCGCGCAGAAGACGACCTTTCTCGTAATCCAGCCAGGCAGATTCGAAACCGGCTACGTCCTCATCTTCCGTGCCCCCTTCGACCAATCGCCGCAGCCATGCCGCATCATCATCTCGCCCCACGAACGCCTGGAATAAGCGCACGGAAACCCACTCATGGCGATAGAGGTTCTTTTCCTTGGGCGAGCCGGGCCGCAAGCGATCCTGAAACGATTGGGTCGCCTTGCCCAGATCATGCAAAAGCGAGGCCAAGGCGGCAATCCTGCGGATCGTCTGCAGACTATGCCAATCGTGCTCGTCGCCCCGCCGCAAAACATCGTGCACAGTCGTATTGGTCGGCACAGCGCCTTCGGCATTGAACTGTCGGGCGTCCCCTACGATCCACAGCAATTCGCTGCGATCCCTGGCCCGGATCCAATGACAAGCCACGGCCGTATTCTTGCGGGCAGTCTGACGCAGAAGCTTTCTCAAAGTATCGAGCCCGGCCCGGGTAATTGCGGTCTGCCATGTCCTATCCCCGCGCCGTTCGGCGAACTGATCCAGGATCCGCCGCGTTTCCGTCAGGGCACGCTTGCTGCACTGGGAAACCAGCAGGACATTCATGCACCACCTTCTTGATCCGAAGGCGGAATGACCCCTGAGCCGGAAGCCGCCATGGCGATTTCCTTGACCGTATCGATCATGAAATCCAGCGACTCACTGCGCGTCAGGGCTTCGATGCAGTTGCGGCGAAACTGCTGTTCATCATCGCCTCGCATGGCGGATAGAAACGCCTGCGGCAGGATGCAGGCATCCTTGACCAAATCTGCCACATCAAATACCAGCCCACCACGCCGCGTCTTGCCATGCAAGACTGCCAGGCCATGCGGCAAGCCAAGCACCCAACACGCCGTGGCACCCAACCCGTAGGCAAGATAATTTCCATGGTCCAGAAACCGGTTGGCCGGATCGGTACCGGTTCCGCGTTTGGCACGGGTAAAGCCTTCGCCATAGCCCACTGCATCGACGGCCATCTTGAACAAAGCCTTGGTCAGCCGGGCTTCTTCGGTCAATAAATCGACCGTACCACCAGCCTGCTCCACACGTTGCGCACTCTGAGCCAGCAAGCTTTCCAGGCGCTCCACATGAACGTTGAAGCCGGCCTCTTTCAGCCCGGCCTGACGCCATTCCCAGTCCAGGCGCCGGATACGGGCCTGCTGCAAGGCCTTCGCTGCTGCGAGCCGCCGATCTTCATCGAACCAGAACGCCACCCATGCCTGCAGGTATTCCGTCGGCCTGTATTCGCTTTGCGGGCTTAGCCAGGCGACTTCGACATCCATTTCATTGGCGGAAAACAGAGGCGTGCCACCCCCACCGCAAAACCCCACCAGTACGCCGGCCTTGGCCAACGCCCGCATTGCCGCCTGTGTAATGGAAGTACCTGTTCCCAGCAGAATGCTGGTGGTATTGGCGATCGGGATATTCCAGTACAGTGACCGCTTGCCTGCATCGGTCACGTATTCGACGCGACCACCATTGGCCAGCACTCGGCAATGTTCCAGGTAATAGATATTCGCCCGCTTGGAATGCAGGATCGTTTTCAGATCGGAGGCCGCGATGTCATCCATGAATCTTTATGTAACACAGGAACAAGCGTAGTAACAGCCTCCTGTCGGCACCGTCCGACAGACACTACCCGCCTCATTGACCGATAATACGTACCTCCCCGTTTCACCCCCCGCCAGCACCACAGCCATGTCCACCTCCGATCTTTCCGGTCACACGCCGATGATGCAGCAGTACCTTCAGCTGAAGGCCCAGGCCGGGTCGCATCTGCTGTTCTATCGCATGGGCGACTTCTACGAGATGTTCTACGACGATGCAGAGCGGGGAGCACGCCTGCTGAACCTGACGCTGACCAAGCGCGGCACGTCCAACGGGGCGCCGATCCCGATGGCGGGCGTGCCGCACCATGCCATGGAAAGCTACCTGGCGCGGTTGGTGGCGCTGGGTGAATCCATCGCCATCTGCGAGCAGATCGGCGATCCGGGCGCCAGCAAGGGGCCGGTCGAACGCAGGATCGTGCGCGTGGTCACGCCCGGCACGCTGACCGACGACGCGCTGCTGCCGGCCAACGACGACCGCCGGATCGCGGCCTGGATCATGGGACGCGGCCACGGGCGCGAGACCGTGGGGCTGGCCTGGATGAACCTGGCCAACGGCGACTTCAAGGCCTGCGAATCGACGGCGGAGCTGCTGGATGCGGAACTGGGCCGCATCGCGCCCGCCGAACTGGTCTGCGCGGAGCAGGCGGACACCCGGGCGCTCGAGGCCACGGGCCTGGAAACGGCGATCAGCCGGGTGCCGGACTGGCACTTCGAGGCCGATGGCGCGCGCGACACGCTGCTGCGCCATTTCGGCGTGAACGACGTGGGGGCCTTCGGCCTGGATCACCTGCCGCTGGCGATGCGCGCGGCTGGGGCATTGTTGCGCTACGTCGGCTCCACGCAAGCCCAGGCACTGAACCATGTGCACAGCCTGTCGGTGGATGCCGGCGGCGACTACGTGGTTCTGGATCCGGCCACCCGGCGCAACCTGGAAATCACCGATACGCTCAATGGCGGCGACGGGCCGACGCTGTTCAGCACGCTGGATCATGCCCGCACGCCCATGGGCAGCCGCCAGCTGCGCCGCTGGCTGCAGGCGCCGCTGCGCGACAATCCGCAGGCCCGCGCCCGCCAGGATGCGATCACGCAGTTCCTGCAGGCGCCGGACGCCGACGGCGCGCTGCGCGCCTTGCGGGACGCATTGCGGCCGCTGCCCGACCTGGAACGCATGGCGACCCGCCTGGCGCTGGGCACGATCCGCCCGCGCGAGCTGGCCAGCCTGCGCGAAGCGCTGGCCGGCCTGGACACGCTGGCGCAGGCCACCGCATCCGCTTTCGATGCCCGGGGGCTGCTGGCCGATTGCCTGAAAGACGTACCGGTGGATCCGGCGCTGCATGCGTTGCTGGCCCGTGGCATTGCCGCCGAGCCCGCCCCGATGGTGCGCGACGGCGGCGTGATCGCACCCGGCTACGACGCCGAACTGGACGAACTGCGCCAGCTGGCGGGCGACAACGGCGCCTTCCTGCTGGAAGTCGAGGCCCGCGAACGGGAACGCACCGGCATCGCCAACCTGCGCGTGGAATACAACCGCGTCCACGGCTTCTTCATCGAGGTCACGCGCGGCCAGACCGACAAGGTGCCCGACGACTACCGCCGCCGCCAGACGCTGAAGAACGTGGAACGCTACATCACGCCCGAGCTGAAAGCCTGGGAAGACAAGGTTCTTTCGGCCCGGGACCGCGGCCTGGCCCGCGAAAAGCTGCTGTACGAGCAGATCCTGGCTCAGGCCGCCGAGCACGCCGCAGCCCTGGCGCGCAGCGCCGCAGCCCTGGCGCGCATCGATGCGCTGGCCGGACTGGCCCACCATGCGCGCGCCCACGGCTGGGTCGCACCGGAGCTGACCGACGACATCTGCCTGGACATCGAGGCCGGCCGCCACCCGGTGGTGGAACACAGCATCGAGTCCTTCACCCCGAACGACTGCCGCATGGACGAAGAACGCCGCATGCTGCTGATCACGGGGCCGAACATGGGTGGCAAGTCGACCTACATGCGCCAGGTGGCGCTGATCGCGCTGCTGGCGCGGGCCGGCAGCTACGTGCCCGCCTCGCGGGCGCGCATCGGCCCGCTCGACCGCATCTTCACGCGCATCGGCGCCGCCGACGATCTGGCGGGCGGGCGCTCGACCTTCATGATGGAAATGATGGAGGCCGGGGTGATCCTGGGCGCGGCCACGCCGCGCAGCCTGGTCCTGATGGACGAGATCGGCCGAGGCACGTCCACCTACGACGGCCTGGCGCTGGCCTGGGCGATCGCCCACCGGCTGTTGACGCACAACCGCGCCATGACGCTGTTCGCCACGCACTATTTCGAGATGACCCGACTGCCGGAAAAGACCCATGGCGTGGTCAACGTCCACCTGGCGGCGGCCGACGCCCCCGATGGCGTGGTCTTCCTGCACGAAGTCCGGCCCGGCCCGGCCAGCCAGAGCTACGGCCTGCATGTGGCCCAGCGCGCAGGCATTCCGCCGGTGGTGATCCGCCATGCGCGCAAGGAACTGGCCGAACTGGAAGCCCGCAACCGGTCGGAATCCCAGCTGGCGCTGTTCGTGCAGCAGGCCGAGGAAGAATCCGGCGGCGACCCGGATGCGCCCCTGCGCGCCGCCCTGCAGGCGCTGGATCCCGACAGCCTCAGCCCGCGCGAAGCGCTGGAACTGATCTACCAGCTGCGCCGCGACTTTCTCTGACCTGGGGCGGCCCGGGCCTCGGGCCGGACCACCCCGCTGCGCGCAGGCGCCGGCCCACACCACAGGACACACGTCATGCACACTCCGATCCCCGACCTCGACCGGCCCACGCCCCTGCTGGGCGGGCTGACCCCCAGGGAATTCATGCGCGACTACTGGCAGAAGAAACCCCTGCTGGTGCGCCAGGCGATTCCCGGCTTTCAGCCGCCCGTCACGATCCGCGACGTGCAGACGCTGGCCCGCCGCGAGGAAGTCGAATCCCGCCTGATCACCCATGGCGAGCGGGGCTGGTCCCTGAAGCACGGCCCGTTCCGCCGGCTGCCGCCCGCCACGCAGCCGAACTGGACGCTGCTGGTGCAAAGCGTGGATCTGCACGACGATGCCTCGGCTGCGCTGATGCGGCAGTTCCGTTTCATTTCCGACGCCCGGCTCGACGACCTGATGATCAGCATCGCCACCGACGGCGGCGGCGTCGGCCCCCACTTCGACAGCTACGACGTGTTCCTGCTGCAAGGCCACGGGCGGCGCCGCTGGCGCACCAGCCGGCAGGCCGACCGGGCCCTGGTGCCGGGGCTGCCGCTGAAGATCCTGGCCGACTTCCAGCCGGAGGCGGACGACATCCTGGAACCGGGCGACATGCTGTACCTGCCCCCGCACATCTGCCACGACGGGGTGGCGATCGGCAATGACTGCATGACGCTGTCCATCGGCTTTCGCGTGCCCAGCCAGGCCACCCTGGCCCGCGGCCTGCTCGAGGCAGCCGCCGACCAGATCTCGGCGCAACACCTGGGCGACCCGGGCCTGTACGGCCACCCCTGCCTGCCGGGCCCCGACCTGGCCGCGCTGTACACCGATGCCGGCGAGCCCGCCACGCGCACGCCGGCCGCGCTGCCCGATTCGCTGGTGCAGGCCACGCTGGACACCCTGTCCAAGGTGCGCCTGGACCGTGCCGTGGCGGCCCGGTTCCTGGGGCAATGGCTGACGTCCCTGCCCGATAGCGCCCTGTTCGACCCGGCCGACGAACCTCTGTCGCTGAGCGCCGGGGTGCCCGCCTCGGGCCGCCTGACGCTGGACCGCTGCACCCGGCTGATGTACTGCGGCCAGCAGGTCTTCATCAACGGCGAGGTCGCGCCCCTGGCGGCCAACCCCGGCCTGGAAGCGCTCGCCGACCAGCGCATGCTGGACGCCGGCACGGTCGGCCAACTGCCCCCCGAGACCCTGGCGGTCCTCGACGAATGGCTGTCGGAAGGCTGGCTGCACTGGGAAGACTGAAGCCGCGCCGCGGGCCGGGACACCGGCCCGGTTGCGCCATCATGTCGGGCAATTTACTTATATCCGCATAAAAACATAAGCATCGGTTCGTTCACGGCATGAAGGAAGCGTCCCAGAATGGACGCTTCCCTCATTTCGACAAGACCGTGCCATGCTCGCGCCGAACTACCTGCCCGAAGCCCATCATGCCCTGATCGCCGAACTGGCCGACAACCTGGAATCGTCCAGCCTGCACTGGCTATCCGGCTATTTCGCGGGTGTCGCCCAGGCGCGCCAGCCCGCGCGGGAAGCCGCGCCCCCGCTCACCGTGGCCGCCGTCGCCGCGCCCGACACCGCCCAGCGGCTGACCATTCTTTACGGCAGCCAGACGGGCAATGCCAAGCGCATCGCGACCGGCCTGTACGAAAAAGTGCTGGCCCAGGGCCTGGAGGCGCGCCTGGTGCGGGCCGACCAGTACAAGACCAAGGAACTGAAGGACGAGCAGCTGCTCTACGTGGTCATGAGCACCCAGGGCGACGGCGATCCGCCGGACGATTCCATCGCCTGGGTCGAATTTCTACTGGGCAAGCGCGCGCCGAAGCTGCCCCGGCTGAAATATGCCGTGCTGGGACTGGGCGATTCCAGCTACCCCTCGTTCTGCGGCATTTCGCAAAAGATCGACGCCCGCCTGGCCGAATTGGGCGCCCAACGCCTGCAGGATCCGGGCACGGCGGACCTGGACATCGAGACGGTCGCCACCCCCTGGCAGGACCGGGCCCTGGAACAGGCGCGCGAGGCGCTGAAATCCGCCGCGCCCGCGGCGGCCCACCAGGCCACCGTCACGCCGCTGCGCCCCCAGGCCGAGAAATTCACCCGCGACCGCCCTTTCCAGGCCGAAGTCCTGCTGAACCAGCCCATCACGGGCCGCGACAGCGACAAGGACATCCGCCACATCGAACTGTCGCTGGACGGCAGCAAGCTGCAATACGAACCCGGCGATGCCCTGGGTGTCTGGCCCGTGCAGGACGACACCCTGGTCGCCCGCGTGCTGGCGGCCACCGGCCTGAACGCCGCCGATGCCGTCGAGCACCAGGGCACTTCGCGCCCCCTGGGCGAATGGCTGGGCCGCTACCGTGAGCTGACCGTGCTGACCCGCCCCTTCCTGGCGGCTCTGGCCGAGCGCGCGAAGCAGGACGACCTGACAGCTCTGCTGGAGCCCGGCGCCCGCGACCGGCTGGCGTCCTACCTGGGCACGCACCAGTTGATCGACGCCTTGCGCCAATGGCCGGCCCATTGGACCGGGCCGGAGCTGGTGGCGGCCTTGCGCCCGCTGACGCCGCGCCTGTATTCCATCGCGTCCTGCGCGGCAGTGGCCGAAGACGAAGTCCACCTGACGCTGAGCCATCTCGCCTTCGAGACAGAGGGCGAATCCCGCTGGGGCGTGGCCTCGCATTTCCTGGCGGAACGGGCCGAAGGCGACACGGTGCCAGTCTTCATCGAGGAAAATTCGCGCTTTCGCCTGCCGGCCGATGCGTCCCGCGACATCATCATGATCGGCGCCGGCACCGGCGTGGCGCCGTTCCGCGCCTTCGTCCAGGCGCGCGCCGAGGCGGACGCCCCGGGCCGCAACTGGCTGTTCTTCGGCAACCCGCACTTCACCAGCGACTTCCTCTACCAGGTCGAATGGCAGCAGGCGCTGAAAGACGGCCACCTGGACCGCATCGACCTGGCGTTCTCGCGCGACCAGGCAGAAAAGATCTACGTCCAGCACAAACTGCTGGCCCAGGGTGCCGACGTGTACGACTGGATCCAGGCGGGCGCCCACGTCTACGTCTGCGGAGACGCCGACCGCATGGCCCGCGACGTGCATGCCGCCCTGCTCGAGATCGCCCGCGACCATGGCGGCCTGGACGAGGAAGGCGCCCGCCAGTGGCTGGACGACCTGGCCGCGCAGGGCCGCTACGCGCGCGACGTCTACTGAACCCGCCGCCGCATGCGGCATCGCCCGGCCGGGTTTTGCGCCCGGCCGACCCGATTTCCATGGCCCGGCCCGATGGGCCGCCCCCTCTTTCGACCACGAATCCCGACATGAGCATTTCCCCCCTGTCCCCCCTGGAAGACATCAAGACCGGCAGCCGCTTCCTGCGCGGCACCATTGCCCGGGAACTGGACAATCCGGTCACCGGCGCCATTCCCGAAGCCGACACCAAGCTGCTGAAATTCCACGGCAGCTACATGCAGGACGACCGCGACATCCGCGACGAACGGCGCAAGCAGAAGCTGGAACCCGCCTACGCCTTCATGGTGCGTGCGCGCCTGCCGGGCGGCGTGATCAGCCCCGACCAGTGGCTGGCGCTGGACGAACTGGCACAGAAATACGCCACGCGCGGCCTGCGCATCACCACGCGTCAGACCTTCCAGTGGCACGGCATCCTGAAACGCAACCTGCGCGCCTTCATGCAGGGCATCCACGACGCCCGGGCCACCACGATCGCCGCCTGCGGCGACGTGAACCGCCAGGTGATCAGTTCGGTCAACCCGCACCTGTCGAGCCAGCACGCACTGACGCAGGAATGGGTGCAGCGCCTGTCCGACCATTTCCTGCCGCACACCAGCGCCTATGCCGAGATCTGGCTGGGCGGCGAACAGGTCGGCGAGGCCGTCGACGAGGAACCCATCTACGGCAACGACTCCGCCTACCTGCCGCGCAAGTTCAAGATCGGCATCGCCATTCCGCCGACCAACGACTGCGACGTCTTCGCCAATGACCTGGGGCTGGTCGCCATCATCGAGAACGGCCAACTGCAGGGCTTCAACGTGGCCGTGGGCGGCGGCATGGGCGCCACGGCGGGCGACCCGACCACCTATCCCCGGCTGGGCACGCTGATCGGCTTCACCCGGCCGGAGAACGTGGTGGCCGTGGCCGAAGCCGTGGTCACCCTGCAGCGCGACCACGGCAACCGCAGCGAACGCCAGCACGCGCGCCTGAAATACACTGTGGACCGACTGGGCGTGGACTGGTTCCGCGAACAGGTCGGCCTGCGCAGCGGCACGCCCCTGGAACCGCTGCGCCCCTACCGTTTCGAGCGCAACGGCGACCGCTATGGCTGGGCCCGCGGCGAGGACGGCCGCTGGCACCTGGGGCTGTACATCGCTTCCGGCCGCCTGTGGGACCGCGACGGCCTGCGCCTGCAGACCGGCATGCGCGAGATCGCCAAGGTGCTGAAAGGCGAATTCCGCCTGACGTGCAACCAGAATCTGGTGATCGCCAACGTCGACGAATCCGACCGCGCCGCCATCGACGCGCTGGTCGGGGAATACGGACTGGACGGCTACAAGGAACAGAGCGGCATCCGCCGCCACCACATCGCCTGCGTCGCGCTGCCCACCTGCGGGCTGGCCATGGCCGAAAGCGAGCGCTACGCGCCCATCCTGCTGCCCAAGCTGGAAGCCCTGCTGGACACGCACGGCCTGCGCGACGCGCCGATCCTGCTGCGCCTCTCGGGTTGCCCCAACGGCTGTTCCCGCCCCTACCTGGGCGAGATCGCCCTGGTGGGCCGCGCCCTGGGGCGCTACGACCTGCGCCTGGGGGCCGACTTCATCGGCGAGCGCCTGAACCTCCTGTACCGGGAAAACATCACCGAGGCGGAAATCCTGTCCAGCCTGGACGCCTTGTTCGGCCAATATGCGCGCGAACGCGTCGCGGAGGAAGGTTTCGGCGACTTCCTGGTGCGCACCGGCGTGATCCAGGCGGATCCGCGCAACCCGCACACCGCGGTTCCCGATCGCAAGGCGAGCGCGGCATGAATCACTTTCCGCTGTTTGCCGACCTGAAGGGCCGCACCGCCGTCGTGGTCGGCGCGGGGCTGGTGGCGGAACGCAAGATCGTGCTGCTGCGCGCGGCGGGCGCCCGGGTGGTCGTGAGCGCCCGGGCGGCCCACCCCCAGGTGCTGGCGCGCGCCCAGGCCGGCGAGATCGATCTGCGCCTGGGCGACTTCGATCCCGCGCTGCTGGACGAAGCCTGGCTGGTCGTCGCGGCCACCAGCGATCGCGAGCAGAACCGGCGCGTGGCCGCCGCCGCCGGGATGCGGCGCCTGTTCTGCAATGTGGTGGACGACCCCGAACTGTCCAGCGTCCAGGTGCCGGCCATCGTGGACCGGACGCCGATCACCATCGCCATTTCCTCGGGCGGCGCGGCACCCGTGATCGCCCGCAGGCTGCGCGAACGCATCGAATCGCTGTTCGATCCGGCCCTGGGCGCCCTGGCCGCGCTGGCGCAGCGCAAGCGCCCGGCCATCCGCCAGGCGCTGCCGCAATTGCGGGCGCGGCGGGCCTTCTATGACTGGCTGCTGGACGGCCCCGTCCTGGGTGCCCTGCGGCGCGGCCGCGCCGCCGAGGCGGAATCCCTGCTGGGACGCGCCCTGTCCACCCGCACCCCGCCCCCGGAAGGCAAGGTGCTGCTGGTCGGCGCAGGCCCGGGCGATCCGGGCCTGCTGACCCTGCGCGGCCTGCGCGCCCTGAACGAAGCAGACGTGATCCTGGCCGACCGCCTGGTCAGCCCCGCCATCCTGGCCATGGCAAGGCGCGATGCGCAGGTGATCGACGTCGGCAAGGCACCCGGCGGGCCACATGAATCCACGCAGGCCCGCATCCATGCACTGATGGTGTCGCATGCCCGACAGGGGCGTTGCGTGGTGCGGCTGAAGGGCGGGGACCCGATGGTCTTCGGGCGCGGCGGCGAAGAACTGCAGCACCTGAAGCGCCACGGCATCGCCTACGAAGTCGTGCCCGGCATCACGGCCGCCCTGGCCTGCGGCGCCTACGCCGGCATCCCGCTGACGCACCGCGACCATGCCCAATCCTTGACCCTGTCCACCGCGCATCGCCGCGCGGACGCATCGGGGCCAGGCCGACCCGGCGCCATGCGGGACGGCGCCGATGGCCGGACCCGGGTGTACTACATGGGGGTGGAGCGTCTGCCCGAGCTCAGGGCCCGTCTGCTGGCCGAAGGCCATGCGCCTGGCCTGCCCTGCGCGCTGGTGGAAAATGGCTCGCGGCCGGAACAGCGCACGCTGCACGCCACGCTGGGCTCGGTTGCGGAAGAAGCCCGCCGCCATGCCATCCGGTCGCCCGCCCTGATCATCGTCGGCGAGACCGCCGCCCTGGGCATGGACCTGGCCTGGTTCGGCGAAACACTGCACACGGCGGCTGCCGGGCAGCCCGCCGAACCGCAGCAGACTGCGGCCTGAGTGGTGTTTCGCCCGGCGGCGGGCGCCGGCGGCGCGGCGCCGCCGGCATATGGCCCTACTGGACCTCTTTCAGGTTCTTCGCCAGCACCGACAGAATGCGGCGCGCCGTGGCGTCGGTCTTGGGCTGGCCGGCCTCGTCGCGCACGCTGACCTGCGTGCTGCCGCCCTGCTGGGCCAGGTGGATGCGCAGCTTCTGGGGCTCGGCAGTATTGCGCGTGCCGAAGAGCCGCCCGAACGCGGTCTGCTGCTCGATCTTTTCGCCCGAATCGGTATCCAGGTAGCGGATGTAGTAGTCGCCCTGCTCGCGGTTGCGATCCTCGACGGTGAAGCGGGCCGAATCGATGGCCACGCCCACGCGACGCCAGGCACGGTCGAAGGTTTCGCCCACGGTCAGGGAAGTCTGGTCCTGGGCCAGCTGGGTGTCGGTGGCTGCGCCGGCGCCCGATTCGGCGGCCTTGACCTGCTGCGCGGCCTGCTGCTGGTCGGTGCCCAGGTAGACCATCAGGCGGGCCAGCATGGCGGCGTTCAGGCCCGGGTCTTCCTTGCCGAAGACCCACTTGAACGCGGTGCCGTCGCCCGTGGGGGTTTCTTCCATGTGCTGGTGGCTGATGTAGACCTCGGTCTTGCCGTTCACGCGTTCCAGGCGCGTGGTGAAGCGATCGCGCTCGCCGCTGTCGAAGACCTGGTCCAGCACGCTGCCCAGGGCGCTGCGCAGCCAGCCTTCGGGGATCTTGGCGCGGTTTTCGGCCCAGTCGGTCTCGATCAGGCCCGCCTGCGGGTTCTGGGAATGGATGGTGAAGCCCTGTTCGCCCCAGAATTCGATGACCTTGGGGTACAGGTTTTCGGCCGCCTCGCTGACGACCAGCCAGCGCAGCGTGCCGTCGCGCATGACTTCGATGCCGGGCGCCCTGGGCAGCACACGGTCGGCCGGATTCGCGCTCTGCACACCCTGGCTGGCCTGGTAGTCGCTCAGGCGGGCGACGCCTTCGGGCGCCACATAGTGGGCGTTCTTGTTGGCCTGCGTCAGGTCGGGGGGGATCGAGAGCGGATCGCCCGTGACGGTACTCTTGTATTCGATGGATTCGGTCTGGCCGGTGAGCTGACCGATGGTCGAGCAGGCAGACAGGGACAGCAGACCCGCCAGCACCAGGCTGGTCCGGGTAAGCGGCATGCGTTTCATCATCACAGGGAACCTGCCTCAATCAGGGCTTGGCGCACAACGGTGCGTAACGAGTCGGACAAAGGCGTCAGCGGCAAGCGGTAGCCCAGCTGGGTCAGGCCCATTTCGGCCACAGCCCACTTGACGGGGATGGGGTTGGCTTCAAGGAACAGCACACGGTTCAGGGTCGCCAGAAGGTTGTTCAGGCGACGGGTCTCGGGGACGTCGCCGCGCAGCGCGGCGGCGCAGAGTTCGTGCATCAGGCGCGGCGCGACGTTGGCGGTGACGGAGATATTGCCCCGGCCGCCCAGCAGGATGAGCGCCGCGGCGGTCGGGTCGTCGCCGCTGAAGACCTGGAAGCCTTCGGGCGCCGCCGCGATCAGCTGGGCGCCCCGGGCGATGTTGCCGGTGGCGTCCTTGACGCCGATGATGCCGGGCACCTGGGCCAGCCGCAGGATGGTCTCGTTGGACATGTCGGCCACCGTGCGGCCCGGCACGTTGTACAGGATGCTGGGCAGGTCGCCGGATTCGGCGATGGCGCGGAAATGCTGGTAGAGGCCTTCCTGGGTGGGCTTGTTGTAGTAGGGCACGACGGTCAGGCCGGCGGCCGCGCCTGCGGCATAGGCGTGGCGCTGCAGTTCGATGGCCTCGGCCGTGGAATTGCCACCCGTGCCCGCGATCACGGGAATGCGGCCGTTGGCGTGGCGCACGGCCAGCTCGATGAGCTCGGCTTGTTCCTGGACGGTGACCGTGGGGGATTCGCCGGACGTGCCGACCACCACCAGGGCGTCGGTACCCTGGTCGACGTGCCAGTCGATCAGTTTTCGGAAGGCTTCCAGGTCCAGTTGCCCATCGGGGTGCATGGGCGTGACCAGGGCAACCATGCTGCCCTGAAAGACTGGGGTCGATGAATCCGAGCCGGCCATGATGAGGAATGCCTCCGCAAGACGCCCGGGAAAAACACCCGGGCGAAACAAAAAGCCAAGTTTACCGGATTCGGACCGCCGATCTACAAAAATCCACCGACGACCCACTGCCCCAGTTTCAGGAGCGGCAGCATCAGGGGCCAGAGCCAGCCGAGCATCATCAGCACGACCAGGATCACCAGCCCGTAGGGCTCGATGCGGCCGTAGCGCCAGGCCAGGCGCGGAGGCAGCAGGCTGAAGACGATCCGCCCCCCGTCCAGCGGCAGCAGCGGCAGCAGGTTCAGCGCCATCAGGATCAGGTTGACCTGGACCCCCGCGCTGGCCATCAGGGCCCAGAAATCCTGGGGGCCGCTGATCAGGTCCAGCATCAGGAGGACGCGCAGGAACAGCACCCAGCCGATGGCCATCAGAAGATTGGAGGCCGGCCCCGCCAGCGCCACCCAGAGCATGTCGCGCTTGGGCCGGCGCAGGCGGCTCCAGTTGACCGGCACGGGCTTGGCCCAGCCGAACAGCAGCCCGCCCCCCATGAGCTTGGTGGCGAACAGCAGCACCAGCGGCACGACGATGGTGCCCATCGGGTCGATGTGCCGCAAGGGATTGAGGCTGATGCGGCCGGCCTGCGCCGCCGTGGGGTCGCCGAAATAGCGCGCCACGTAACCGTGCGCGGCCTCGTGCAAGGTGATGGCGAACAGGACCGGCAGGGCGTAGACCGCGATGGTCTGGATCAGATTGTCCACAGGATCTCGGGCGAGCGAAGCGCCGGCCGGCGGCCGGCAAACCCCGTAAGCATAACCGCTAGCGCCGCACGGGCGTGCGTCCGGGCCCGCCGGATGCGGCCCGGCGCGCAGTCACGACAATCCCAGCTCGGCCGGGTCGCCGCGCCCCACCCGCACGACCTGGGGCGCTTCCGCCGTCAGGTCGATGACGGTGGTGGGCTCGAAGGGGCAGGATCCGCCATCGACGATGGCGGCCAGGTCGTGCTGGTAGCGGGCGACGATTTCCTGGGCATCGTTCAGGGGCAGGGTTTCATCCCGGGGGATCAGCGTGGTCGACAGCAGCGGCGAGCCGGCCGCGTCGATCAGGGCCAGCGCCACGCGATGGTCGGGCACGCGGATGCCGATGGTCTTGCGCGAGGGATGGGAGACGCGGCGGGGAACTTCCTTGGTGGCTTCGAGGATGAAGGTCCAGGGGCCCGGCGTGGCCAGCTTCAGCAACCGGTACTGGGGATTGTCGACCTTGGCGAAATGGCTGATTTCCGCCAGGTCGCGGCACAGCAGCGTCAGGTGGTGGCGCTCGTCCAGGCCGCGCAGCCGACGCAGACGCTCGGCGGCATCCTTGTCGTCCAGGCGTGCCACGACGGCGTAGCTGGAGTCGGTGGGAACGGCCACAAGCCCACCCTGGGCCAGCAGGTCGCCAGCCTGCTGGAGCAGCCTGGATTGCGGGTTTTCGGGATGGACGACGAAGATCTGTGCCATGAGCGTTCCTTATGGTAGAGGTCCGGCCGCCCCCGGATCCGGCCCCGCCGAAGGGCCGACTCCCGGACGGCCCCGGTGAACCGCTGAAATCGAATCCGTAGCCGATAACATGACCTAAAACGCAGTGGCGATCAAGGGCCGGGGTGGCGCCTGCAAAAGGATTTCAGACATGCTAGAATTCCCGTTCTTTGAGTGGTGACCGTAGCTCAGTTGGTAGAGTCCCGGATTGTGATTCCGGTTGTCGTGGGTTCGAGCCCCATCGGTCACCCCAGGTTTCTGCCGCCAGGCTGCCTGATCCGAAAGCGCCTTTCGGGGCGCTACACGGCGCGGCGTGGGGCATTTCTTCCCGGATTCCCGGGCTGGCGGGGACGACCCCGCCCGATCGCATCCACGCGGTGACGACACCGCCGCAGCGAATCGCAGTTCCATGCATATCCACGACCGCCCGTTGTCCGAACGCGTCTTCCACGCGCTGGCGTTCGAAATCCTCGCCATTGGCATCTCCGCCCCCCTGGCCGCCTGGATCACCGGGCGCAGCGTCTTCGACATGGGCGTGCTCACGGCAGTCATCGCCACGATCGCCGTCGCCTGGAACATGCTCTACAACTGGCTGTTCGACCGCCTGCAGGCGCGCATCGGCTTCGACCGCACCTACGGCATCCGGGTCGCGCACGCTTTCGGCTTCGAGGGCGGCCTGATCCTGATCGCCATCCCCTTCGTGGCCTGGTGGCTGGACATCTCGGTCTGGCAGGCCCTGTTGCTGGACATCGGCTTCGTGCTGTTCTACCTGCCCTACGGCTTTCTTTTCAACCTGGGGTATGACAAGATTCGTCAGAATCTGATCACCACCGACTGACAGCCCGCCATCGCACCCGGGCCCGGTCCCGGAACGCCGCATGACGACACCTCCCGAAGCCCCCCCGGTCCTCCAGGCTCCCGACTGGTCCCTGGCCCCCGAAGGCTGGAACTGGTCCGCGCAGGACGCGGACGGGCGCTGGTACTGGTATCGCACCGAACCCGTGCCCGGCATCGGCGGCGGCGTCTGGCGTTCGAATTCCCGCAATCAGCAATACGCCGGTGCCGGCCATCCCAACCCGGACTGGCTCGAATCCCTGCGCCGCCGCCCAGGCACGGCGGATACCCCCGATGCCCTCCCGCCGCCAGCCGGCTCCGGCCCCGCATCCAGCCCATGAGCGTCCTCACCGAGTTCCTGCACGAATACTGGCCGCACCTGGCGGCCCTGCTGTCGCTGGCCTTCAGCCTGGTGGTCGCCGCCCAGGCCGCCATGCAGAAGAACGACGTGCGCGCGGCGATCGCCTGGGTCGGCGTCATCCTGATGTCGCCGTTCGTGGGCGCTTTCCTGTACCTGGTCGCCGGCATCAACCGCATCCGCCACGACCAGATGTCCACCCAGCGCAGCCGCCTGATCAAGGACTACGTCAACAGCGCATACCCCACCTTCGGCGACGTCGGGCCGGTATCGGGACCGCAGTTCGCATCGCTGCGGGTCCTGTGCGACCAGATCAGCCGCTTTCCCCTGCAGGGCGGCAACCACGTCGTCCTGCTCGATGGCGGCGACCAGGCCTATCCGGCCATGCTGCAGGCGATCGACGAGGCCCGCCACTGCATCGCGCTGCAGAGCTACATCTTCGACCACGACCGCATCGGGCTGCGCTTTGCCGATGCCCTGCGGCAGGCCCAGGAGCGCGGCGTCGAGATCCGGGTCCTGATCGATGCCGTCGGCGCGCGCTATTCCCACCCTCCCATCCTGCGCCTGCTGGAACGCAACGGCATCCGGGCCGACCGCTTCATGACCAATCCGCTGGGACTGCGCTCGGCCTACGCCAACCTGCGCAGCCACCGCAAGATCCTGTTCGTCGACGGCCACCTGGGCTTCATGGGCGGCATGAACATCCGCGAAAGCTTCATGGAATCGCTCGCGGGCAAGCGGGCCGACCGCGACACGCACTTCCGCATCGAGGGTCCGCTGGCCACCCAGCTGTTCGCCGTCTTCGCCAACGACTGGGAATTCGCCACCGGCGAACGCCTGCGCATCGAGGACTGGGTCCGGGTCAGCCCGCTCGCGCCCCAGCCCCGGGTCCCGGCGCGCTGCATCCGCAGCGGCCCCGACCGCTTCATGGCGGCCACGCACCGCGTCCTGCTGGGCGCGCTGGCCGTGGCCCAGCGCCACGTGCGCATCCAGTCGCCCTACTTTCTGCCCGACCAGGTGCTGATCGGCGCGCTGAACACGGCGGCGCGGCGCGGCATCCAGGTGGACATCGTGATCCCCGGCCGCAACAACCTGCGCCTGGTGAACTACGCCATGACCGCCCAGCTGAGCCAGGTCCTGGATGGCGGCTGCCGCGTCTGGCGCTACCGGGGAAATTTCGATCACTCCAAGCTGCTTACCATCGACGATGCCTGGACCTACGTGGGCTCGTCGAACCTGGACCCCCGCAGCCTGCGGCTGAATTTCGAGCTGGACATGGAAATCTACGACCGGGACCTGGCGGGCCGGATCGGGCGGCGCATCGACGCGGCCATCGAGCAATCCGAGCGCGTGACCCTGGAAACCCTGAACGCCATGCCCTACCTGAAACGGCTGCGCAACCGGATCATCTGGCTGGCCAGCCCGTACCTCTAGGCCCCGCGCCTGCCCGGGCCGCCCGCAATCCGCGCCGGAACGCCCCGGGCGTATGATGGCGCCTGTCCCCTTTTTCGCGCAGGAGCCCGACCCATGCCTTCCATCCGGCCCGATTCCCCAGACGCGCCCTGGCGCGAACAGACCCTGGTGCTGCACGGCGATGCCGCCTGCGGCCACGGAGCCGACGTGGTCTCGCCGATCCACTACAGCGCCACCTTCCGCGCCGAAACCGCCGAACAGTTCTCGGAAATGGCCACCACCGTGCGGCCGGCCACCTTCTACACGCGCCACGGCAACCCGGTGAACAAGCGTGTCGAGGCCATCCTGGCGGGCCTGGAAGGCACGGAAAGCGCGCTGCTGACGGGATCGGGCATGGGCGCCATCTGCACCACCATCCTGGCGCTGCTGAAGGCTGGCGACCACGTCGTGGCCCAGCAACGCCATTACATGAGCACGTCCAAGCTGTTCTCGGAAGTGCTCACCCGCTACGGCGTGCACGTCAGCTTCTTCGACCAGACGGACCTGGACAGCCTACGCGCCGTCCTGCGCCCCGACACGAAACTAATCATGGTGGAAACGCCGGTGAACCCCAGCCTGTCCATCACGGACCTGGCGGCGGTGGCCGACATCGCCCGGCAGCGCGGCATCCTGACCGTGGCCGACAACACTTTCGCTTCGCCGCTGAACCAGCGCCCGCACGATCTGGGCATCGACATCGTGGTGCACAGCGCCACCAAGTACCTGGGCGGCCACCACGACCTGATGGCGGGCGCCATCTGCTGCAGCGACGCGCTGGCCGAAACCATCTGGAAGATGCACGTCACCCTGGGCGCGGTCCTGTCGCCGATGGACGCCTGGCTGCTGCTGCGCGGCCTGCGCACGCTGTCGCTGCGCATGGAGCGCATCAATGCCAATGCCCTGGCGCTGGCCCGGTGGCTGGAAACCCGCCCCGAGATCGAGCAGGTCTTCTACCCCGGCCTGGAAAGCCACCCGCAGCATGACCTGGCGGCCCGCCAGATGCGCGGTTTCGGCGCCGTGGTGGCCTATTCGATCAAGGGCGGCTACGCCGCCACCCAGCGCTTCGTGACCTCGCTGAAGCTGGCCACCCAGGCAGTCAGCCTGGGCGGCGTCGAGACACTGGCGGTGCACACCGCGTCCATGTGGGCCAGCTCGATGACCGAGGCCGACATGCAGGCCGCCGGCATCGAGCCGAACTTCATCCGCATGTCGGTCGGGGTGGAGCACGTGGACGACCTCAAGGCCGACCTGGCCCAGGCCCTGGAACGATCGCAGTCGGTCCGGGAACCCGCCTGAGCAGGCACCGGACCCGGGTCCGGGCCCATGCACGCAGGCAGGCGCGGACCCTGCCCGGCGGCGGAGGCCGCGCTTACTTCAGGCCGGCCTTGTCCAGCCCATACATGGCATCGGCCGAACCGGGCACGGACCGGAAGGCGACCCCCAGGCGGTTCCAGCCGTTGATGCCCACGACCAGGAAGCTCAGGTCGGCGAGCTCCTTTTCCGACAGGTGCTCGCGCACGCGCTGGAAGAGTTCGTCGGACACGCCATCGGGCGCCAGCCGCGTCAGGGCCTCGGTCCATTCCAGAATGGCTTTTTCCTTGTCCGTGAACAGGGGCGATTCGCGCCACACCGCAACGTGATGCAGGCGCAGTTCGCGTTCGCCGGCGATCTTGGCTTCCTTTACATGCATGTCCACGCAGAATGCGCAGCCGTTGATCTGCGAAGCGCGCAGGGTGACCAGATGACTGATTTCCGCCAGGAAGGGATTGGCATGCAGCAGCTGGCTGAATTCACTGTATTTGCGAGCGGCCTCGGGCGAGGCCTGGAAATAGTTCAGGCGTTGAGTCATGACGGATCGGGTCCGGAAAGTGCGTGAGGGGAACGCTTTTCATTGTGCACCGATCCGGTCCTGATTGCACAGGCGCCCGAAATAAAAACACCCCGGCGGTCGTCTCGGCCGTCGGGGTGCGAGAGCCCCTGGACTCAGCAGGCCGCGGCGGGCCTGCCCAGGGTGGGGTGCGTGATCAGTGCGCGCTGGCTGCGGCGGCGCCGATCCCCGTTTCGCTGCGCACGGTCTGGGCCACGAAGCCGGCCCGGTCGATGCGGGCGCGTTCGCTGCGGTCCGTCACCGAGAACAGCCAGATCGCCACGAAGCCGATCGTCATGGAGAACAGCGCCGGAGACGCATAGGGGAACCAGGCCGAACCGACCGGATTGCCCAGCGTGGCTTCCCAGACGGACGGCGACACCACCGTCAGGGCGACGGCGCTGATCAGGCCGGCAAAGCCGCCGATCATGGCACCGCGCGTGGTGCAGCCCTTCCACAGCACCGACATGAACAGCACCGGGAAGTTCGCCGACGCCGCCACGGCGAAGGCCAGCGAGACCATGAAGGCGATGTTCTGCTTTTCGAAGGCGATGCCCAGCGCCACGGCCACGATGCCGAGAATGACGGTGGTGATCTTGGCAACCTTCATTTCCTGTTCGCGGGTGGCATTGCCGTCCTTGACCAGGGTCGCATAGATGTCATGCGACACGGCGGAAGTGCCCGACAGCGTCAGCCCGGCCACCACGGCCAGGATCGTGGCGAACGCCACGGCCGACATGAAGCCCAGGAACACGTTGCCGCCGACCGCGTCGGCCAGGTGCACCGCCGCCATGTTGCCGCCGCCGATCAGGGCGCCGGCCGCATCGAGGAACTGCGGGTTGGTGGACACCAGCACGATCGCGCCGAAGCCGATGATGAAGGTCAGGATGTAGAAATAGCCGATCCACGACGTGGCCCAGAACACGGACTTGCGGGCCTCGCGCGCATCGGGCACGGTGAAGAAGCGCATCAGGATGTGCGGCAGCCCGGCGGTGCCGAACATCAGCGCCATGCCGAAGGAAATCGCGCTGATCGGATCCTTGATGAAGTTGCCCGGCCCCATGATGGACTGCCCCAGCACGCCGGCCTGGGAGGCATCCTTGCCGGCGTTCAGCGCGGCCAGGGTCTTGACCTCGACCGCGGCGGCGAACAGGCGTTCCGGCGAGAAGCCGTAGTGCGCCAGCACCATCAGCGCCATGAAGGTCGCGCCGCCCAGCAGCAGAGCCGCCTTGATGATCTGCACCCAGGTGGTGGCCGTCATGCCGCCGAACAGCACGTAGACCATCATCAGCACGCCGACCACGACCACGGCGATCCAGTATTCCAGCCCGAACAGCAGCTTGATGAGCTGGCCGGCGCCGACCATCTGGGCAATCAGGTAGAACGCCACCACCACCAGGGTGCCCGAAGCCGCGAAGGCGCGGATCGGTCCCTGCTTGAAGCGGTAGGCTGCCACATCGGCAAAGGTGAACTTGCCCAGGTTGCGCAGGCGCTCGGCCATCAGGAAAGTCAGGATGGGCCAGCCCACCAGGAAACCGATGGAATAGATCAGGCCGTCGTAGCCATTGATCATCACGGCGGCGGAAATGCCCAGGAACGAGGCGGCGGACATGTAGTCGCCGGCGATTGCCAGGCCATTCTGGAAGCCGGTGATGCCCCCACCGGCAGTGTAGAAGTCGGCGGCGGAACGGGTCCGGGCCGCGGCCCATTTCGTGATCCACAGGGTCAGGAGCACGAACAGGGCGAACATCGCGATGGCGGTCCAGTTGGTGGGCTGCTGCTGCAATTCGCCCAGGTCGCCGCCCGCGGCCTGGACGGCCGGGGCCAGTGCGGCCAGCGCCGGCACGGCCAGCATGCGCAAGATCATGCGGTTCATTGTTCGGCCTCCTGCACGATCTCGCGGGTCAGGCGATCGAATTCGCTATTGGCGCGGCGCACGTACAGACCGGTGATCAGCACGCTGAACACGATGACGCCGAAACCGACCGGGATGCCCCAGGTCATGACGCCCGCGCCCAGCTTCAGCGCGAACAGTTCCTTGTCGAACGCAATCACGCCGATGAAGCTGTAGTACACCAGCAGCATGATCACGGCCAGCGTCCAGCCGTAGCGCAGCCGCGTGCGCCTCAGCTGCTGGTATTTCGGATTCGACACGATTGCTTGTGTCCGCTTGTCTCCCATGCTTGTCTCCTGCGTGGAATGGGTCTGAATGATGCGGTGCAAGATAAAAACCCGACCTTACGAGGGCCTTACAGGCGCACCCAACCTTCAAGCCCTCAGGGAAAATACCAAGGCCCCGAATGCACGTTAGAATCCTGGATTCGCAGACGTTCGCCAGGCCCGCGCCACCCGCGGGCCCGCCCGGGCTTCCGGATGCGAGACCCGACCGCCCTTAGCTCAGCTGGATAGAGCAACGGCCTTCTAAGCCGTAGGTCACTGGTTCGAATCCAGTAGGGCGGGCCATGACCGGTCCGCGGAACGCAGGCGAATTTCGGCAACGGTCTTCGATCCCACAGAAGGACGGCGCATGGCCTGGTCGGCAACCCAATACACCAAGTTCGAGTCGGAACGCACCCGGCCGGTCCGGGACCTGCTCGCGGCAGTCCCCACCCGCAATCCGGCCCGGCTGGCCGACCTGGGCTGCGGCCCGGGCAATTCGACCGAAGTCCTGCACGCGCGCCATCCGGACGCCCGCCTGACGGCCCTGGACAGCTCCGCCGACATGCTGGAGGCGGCCCGGAAACGGCTGCCCGACGTCGATTTCCTGCAGGCCGACATTGCCACCTGGGCGCCGGACGAGCCTTTCGACCTGATCCTGGCCAATGCATCGCTGCAATGGATTCCGGACCACGCCGCCCTGTTCCCGAGACTGGCCGGCTTCCTGACGCCCGGCGGCAGCCTGGCCGTCCAGATGCCCGACAACCAGGACGATCCCGCCAAGATCGTGATGCGCCGGACGGCTGCCGATCCCCGCTGGGCGGACCGCATCGGCAACGAGCGCAGCACCCGCTTTCCCAGCCATCCCGTTCCCTGGTATTACGACCTGCTCAAGCCGCACTGCACGCGCGTGGACATCTGGCGCACCCGGTACTGGCACGTACTGCCCAATGGCGTGGACGGCATCGTGGAGTGGTTCAAGGGCAGCGCCCTGCGCCCTTTCCTGGCGCTGCTGGACGACGGGGAACAGGCCCTCTTCCTGGCGCAATACCGCGACGGGCTGGCGCAAGCCTACCCGACGCAGGCAGACGGCTCGGTGCTGCTGTCCCTGCCCAGGCTGTTCCTGGTCGCCACCCGGTAAGCCGGGCCGGCGGGGCCGTCCAGGCGCTGACACACCAGGAAACGTGCGCCCGGGCGGCAGATGCTAAAGTTCCGGGCACGACCCTGCCTTTGATTTCAACATCATGCCTTGTCCCAGTCGCACAGGCCTGCGCCACGCCTTTTTTCTTGCCATCGCCTGCTTCTGCCTGGCAACCGGCGACGCCCACGCGGGCCTGACATACCGCCTGACCACCACCGAAGCCAGCCCGGGCGGCCCGATCGCCCTGGAAGGCCTGCTGACCAATGACACCGGCACGGCGCTTTCCAGCCCGGTCGCACGCGAACTGACGGGACAGTGGGTGGATGCCCAGGGACGCATCACACCCGCCCACTTCCAGCTGCGGACCTCGCCCGACGCCATCGATCTGCCCGCCAACACATTCACCCGCATCGCCTGGAGCGGCCAGGTGCCGGCCGACGCGCACGGCCTGCTGGCCCTGCGCCTGGACGGCGCGCCCGACACCCTGCTGGCGCTGCAGGTAGACGCCGCCGGCCCGGCCGGCACGCAGGTCGCCGGCACGCTGGCGGATGCGCCGCCGATCCCGCCGTCCGCCATGGCGCTGGCGGCCGCTCCGGCGCCCGCCACCGAGCCCGCCAACGGCCTGTCGCCGTTCGACACGTTCCGCAATGCGATTTCCTCCTACGAGCCGGTCTATTTCGTGGTGGGCAACCGCGACGGCGCCGACGCCCGCTTCCAGGTCAGCTTCAAGTACCGCCTGTTCAGCCCCAGGGATCCCGCCCACCCGGACTTCATGGACAACTGGTATTTCGGCTACACCCAGACCGCCCTGTGGGATCTGCACTCGGATTCCATCCCCTTCGTGGACACCACCTACAACCCCAGCCTGTTCTGGGCGCGCGATTCGATCTGGGCCACCGGCGACAAGCGCTGGTCCCTGGGGCTGAACACAGGCTTCGAGCACAAATCCAACGGCAAGGATGACGATGACTCCCGATCAATCAACGATCTCTACGTCCAGCCCGAAGTCAACTACCGCTTCGACGGCGGCAGCACGCTCAGCTTCCGGCCGCGCGTCAAATACTACGTCTGGACCGATCACGACATGGGCTACCGGGAATCCCTGGGCTATGTGGACTGGAAACTGCGCTGGGCGCAGGACGACGGCCTGATCCTGTCGGGCCTGTACCGCCAGGGGGCAAGCGGGCACAATGCCACCCAGCTGGAAGCTGCCTGGCCCCTGAAGCGAACCTTCCTGCACATGAACGGGCACCTGTACGTGCAGTACTTCCGGGGCTATGGCGAAACGCTGCTGGGCTACGATCGGAAATCCGACCCGCAACTGCGCATCGGCATCGCGCTGGTGCCCTGAGGAATCCACTTCATGCTCTCCCAGATCGGGATCTTCGCCCTTGCGTCCCTGGCACTGTTCACTCTCAGCCGCCTGCTGCTGATCGCCTGGCTGTGGCCGCGCGTGCGGTCGGCCGGCGGCCCCTGGCCGATCCTGCGCTGGGGCCTGCGCATCGACCTGAACCAGATCGCCATGTGGGCCGGGATTCCGCTGCTGCTGGCGCCCTGGCTGGGCGACCGCCCGGCCGCGATCTTCCTGACCGGGTTGTGGCTGCAGGCCGTCTGGCTGCTGTTCGTGCTGCTCGAGGTTTCCACGCCCCAGTTCATCCAGGAATACGACAGCCGCCCCAACCGCCTCTATGTCGAATACCTGAAATATCCGAAGGAAGTTTTCGGCATGCTGTGGAAGGGCTACAAGCCCGTCCTGCTGGCCGCCGTCCTGGTCCTGGGATTGGCGGCCTGGCTGGGCCACGCGCTGTTCGCCCAGGCTCGACCCGACCCCCTGCCGGCCTGGCCCTGGCGGATACCGGCCACGCTGGTCTTCGCCGCGGTCATCGCGCTGGCCATCCGGGGCACGCTGGGCCACCGCCCGATCAACCCGGCTTCGGTCGCCTGGTGCGGC